>Ga0335069_10005790_pt1 | contig 18088 bp, 17 predicted proteins | sample Lox_Sample_11_FD_206714 | JGI IMG/M metagenome (GOLD analysis project Ga0335069, IMG submission 206714) | Soil microbial communities from Loxahatchee National Wildlife Refuge, Florida, United States - Lox_Sample_1.1 | ecosystem: Environmental > Terrestrial > Soil > Wetlands | place: USA... | reverse complement strand
GCGGAGCCTCGGGACCCGGGTGGGTCAGCGCCGTGCGTTCAGCTCCCGCGCGTTGTCGAGCGCGCGGCGCAGGATGCGCGCCCATTCGGCGGCGATGGCGCGCGCCTCCGCCGCGTTGTCGCCCGCGCCCGTGAGCGAGACGTAGCCCGTGTTGCGCGCCTCGCGCCGGTCGATGACGCGCGCGATCACGTCGCCCGTCTCCGAGTCGATGAGATCGGCGACCAGCGTCATCTCGCCGGCCGACACCACGTAGGTGCGCGAGCGGCCCATGCTGGTACCGGCATCGGGAGCCGACACGTAGAGGTTGACGACGTTCACCTTGACACGCAAGACGTCGGGTCCGGCCTCGTCCACGACCGGGTAGCCGTCCTTGTCCTGCAGGACGCGCACGAACTCGTCGCGCACGGCCTTCGCCACCCCGGTGCGGATGCTCTCGCGCTCGGCCGTGGTGAGCTTGAGGTTCGATCCGGTCTTCGTCGGTTCCCACGACTTGTGGAAGGCCACCTCGACCGGGTCGAGCTCGACGCGCTTGTACCCGGCGAGCGTGGCGCCCGGCCTCGCGTACGCGAGCTCGATGCCCTTGACCTTGATCCGTTGCAGGCCGTCGGCGCTCATCGCCTCGTCGATCGACTTCGACGACGCGGGCCATGCCGGCCCTGCGACCAGGAGCATCGGCAGCACGACGGCGCGCGCCATGCGTGCGAAATTGGGAATACGCATCGGCGATCTCCCTTTCAGGAGGCGGCATTTTGCGCATCCCGGATGCGGGCAGCCATTGGACCTAGGTGCCAGTCGTGGCCGCCCCTCGTCAGTCCGGCGCCCCGAGCCATGCGTGCTGCCAGAACACGCCCACCGTGTCGAAGTCGGTGCCGGTGCGGATGCTGAGGCCGCGACTGGCGGCGAGCTTGATGATGTTCGCGCGGTCGACGGGGATGGCGACCACGATGCCGGCGCGCGAGTTGCCGATCTCGTCGTCGCGCTGCACGCCGTTCACGGTGGTGCGACCTCCGCGGTAGTACGTGTAGCCGAGGGCCGCCCACGCGCCGCCCGCAAAGTTGCGCGTGACGCTCGTCTGGACGGCCTGGATGGGCGCTTGCTGGCGCGTCTGCCCGAGGTAGTCGTTGTTGCGTCCGTACAGGTTGACGGCAGCGGCCAGATCGACGAACCAGTCGCCGATCGCCTTGGACATGCCAAGCTCGGTCTTCACCGCCCATCGATGACTGCCGAGGTTGATCACCCGGGTGTCGTCGTACTGCCCCGTCGGCACCGTCAACTGCACGCTCCCGCCAGCGACGAAATCCTGCCGGTAGGCGGCGAACTCGCGCGGGCTGAGCGCCGGCGCTCCGTAGAAGTTGATCGCACCGCGCACGCGCGCATCGCCGAGGCCGTCGATGTGCCGCTCGAGCGGCTGTCCCGCCAGCGTCGCGGTGCCGCGCAGCCTCGCGTACGGAAGGATGATGTCGAACCGGGCCGCATCGCCCCACAGGTTGAGCGCGCGCAAGTAGGCGAGCAGTGCTCCGTCGATCCTCAGGTGGGCATCGTTCAGGGGCACGGTGGGATCGGTGGCGAGGCCGCCCGTCGATCGCACGGCCCCCGCCAGTGCGACGTTCAGGCCGACGGGCAAGTTCGCGTAGGAGCGGGGCTCGATGTCCTGCGCCCAAGCGGCCTGCCCCGCAAGCATCGCCCATGCGGCCAGGCAAGCCGCGGCGCTTGAGGATGAGCAGGAGATGGGCAACGTCGTGAGTGCGTGGCTCACACCGGCCACCCCATCGCGAGTGTCCGACAGTCTGCTGCCGCCCGGAATTGGCCCTGAGCCCCATGGCGTCCGGGCGGTTGCGATGCAGGAGCCCCCGGCGCATCATCGCGACGCATGCCCGGCACGCGCCACGTCACGCTCGCGAGCGAGACCGACCTCCAAGGGTTCCGCTCCGCATGCCGTGCGCTCGTCGCGGGCCGCACGCCTCCTGAAGCCGTGACATGGCAGGTGGCGTCCCCTGATGGCCCGCACCCGCACCCCCACGGCCCGGCGCGTGTCGACGGCGTCGTCGCCAAGCTCCTCGTACCGCGCGCATTCGTCGACATCTGCGGGCGCGCCATCCTGCACCGCGACCCCGGGCGCCTTGCGCTGCTGTATCGCCTTCTCTGGCGACTCCAGCACGACCCGCGCGCCCGCGACATGGAGGATGCCGACTGGCAAGCGGCGCGACGATGCAGCGACGAGGTCGCGCGCGCGATCGAACGCATGCAGTCCTCGCTCCGTTTCGAGACCGTGCCGATCGCCGCACCGGCAGGCGCGCCGCTTGCCCCGTCGTGGCATGTGGCGTGGTACGAGCCCGAGCATCGCATCGTCGAGCCGGTCGCGACCTTCTTCGCGGAGCGCTTCCCTTCCATGCGCTGGGGTTTGCTCACGCCCGACGGCTGCGCGCGCTGGGACGGCGAGCACCTCCGATACGCCCGGGGCGTCTCGCTCGAAGGCGATCCCGATCCGGCCAAGCTCGCCGCAACGTGGCAACGTGTCGCCGCCGCTTTCGAGGCCGGCGAATCGGGCGTGAGCGCGAAGCCGGTGCCCGATCCGGCGCGTCCGCGGCCACGCGTGACCGAAGCCGCGACGCAACCGAATCAGCCCGACCCAACCCTGGAGGAGCCGACCTCGCTCGAAGATCTCGCCCAAGCGCTCGACCGTTGCCGCGAATGTCCGCTCGGCGAGCTCGCGACGCAGGGCGTGCCGGGCGAAGGGCCCCGTCGCGCGCGGCTCATGTTCGTCGGCGAGCAACCCGGCGACCAGGAGGACCTGAAGGGTCGCCCGTTCGTCGGACCTGCCGGGCAGCTGTTGGATCGCGCGTTTCGCGAGCTCGGCTGGCCGCGCGACAAGGTCTACGTCACCAACGCCGTCAAGCACTTCAAGTTCGAGCTGCGAGGGAAGCGGCGCATCCACAAGACGCCCGCGCAGCAGGAGATGGCGGCGTGCCTGCACTGGCTCGAGAGCGAGATCGCGCTCGTCCGGCCGGAAGCCTTGGTCGCGCTCGGCGCTACGGCCGCACGCCAGCTGATGGGCACGGCCGTGCCCGTGATGCGAGAGCGAGGCCACTGGCTGAAGCGGCGCGACGGACTGCGGGTGCTCATCACGCTGCACCCTTCGGCATTGCTGCGCGCAGACCCCGAGGACCGCGACGCCGCCTACGCGGCGTGGCTCGCCGACTTGCGCGCAGCCGCCGGCTACTTCGCCCAGCGCGGTGCGGCCTGAGGCGCGCGGTCCTACAGCTGGGTTCGACGACGCCCGATGCCTCGCGCCGGGCGGCGATGCTGCAATGGCAGCCCGCCCACGAGGCATGTCTGCCAGCCCATGCAAGCCACACACGCCCGCGAGCTCCTCTGGGAGCTCATCAAGGACACGCGCTTCGCGATGTTCACCACGCGCCACCACAACGGCCACCTCCACTCGCGGCCCATGACGATGCAGAACGGCCGGGTCGACGAGGACGACAGCCTCTGGTTCTTTATGTCCAAGAGCGGCGAACCGTATGCCGATGTACTCGCCGATCCCACCGTCAACGTCGCCTTTGCCAATCCCTCCAAGGACCACTACGTCTCCGTGTCCGGTACGGCAACCGTCGTCGACGATCTCTCGCGCAAGAAGGAGCTCTGGAACAAGGCCGCCGCCGCGTGGTTCGAGGGCGGAGTGGAAGACCCCGACCTCGGCCTTGTGCGGGTGCGCATCACGCACGCGAGCTACTGGGACGTGAAGGAGAGCAAGCTCGTGCAGCTCTACGCCCTGGCGAAGGCCGCACTGACGGGCAAGCGGCCCGGTGACCTCGGGCAGCACGGCGACGTGCGCATGCATTAGCGCACGCGCTGCGCCGCGCCGATGGAACTGGCCGCGGCCGGGACCGCTTTTCGCGCCACCGCGCGGCTTGCACGTGCCGATGATGCGGGCATGAGCCTGCGTTCCGCTTCCAACGCCAAGCCAACGGTTCGCGTCGTGCCGTCACCGCCTGGCGCCATCGAGTGGGAGGAGTTGCCTTCCCTCGCTGACACGCTCGCCGAGCGCCTGGTCGTCCTCGGCACGCGGCATCGCGATGCGGTGGCCGCCGCGCGCGCGCGCGCGGCGGCCTTCGAGCGCATCGCCGCTTCCGCACGGCCCTGGGATCCGACGCGACCCGCCGAACTCGAGCCCCCACCGGTCCTGACCGAGCCGTTCCGCGAGACGTTGAAGGGACTGGCGGTACGGGAGGTTCGCGAGCCGGAGATCTTCCGCCTCTTCTTCGGCCGTACACCCCGCTGAGTGCGCGGCCTCGGACCGCGCCAGCGTCCGCTATCCTCGGCGCGCAAACGACGCCATGCCTCGCAGCGACGCCGAGATCCGCTATTGGTGGGAAGACTTCCCAGCCGGGCACGTGCGCGAGTTCGGCTCGCTTGTCGTGACGCGCGAGGACGTGATCGCCTTCGCGCGCGCCTACGATCCGCAGCCTTTCCACCTCGACGACGCGGAGGCCGAGGCATCGCTCTTCGGCCGTCTGGCAGCGAGCGGCTGGCATACCTGCGCGATGGCCATGCGCATGATGTGCGATGCGTACCTGCTCGACTCCGCGAGCCTCGGCTCGCCCGGCGTGGATCAGCTGCGCTGGCTCAAGCCGGTCCATCCCGGGGACCGATTGCACGTGCGGCTCACGGTGCTCGAAGCCCGTCCGATGACCAGCAGGCCGCAAGTCGGCCTCGTCAAGTCGCGTTGGGAAGTCATGAACCAGCATGACGATGTGGTGCTGACCATGGAAGGCTGGGGCATGTTCCGCCGTCGGCCCGCCGCAGCTGACACGACCGGGCCTGCGTCGCCGTAGTCGACTCCGCGCCGCTCGCCCCGAGTGGCGGCGTGCAATATCCGACGAACGGGGCATCGCGCGGTTCACGTGCGCTCACAGTGCATCGGACAATCAGCGGCCGTGGTTCGCCTCCGTGCGGGCGGACGCGAGCGTCCACGATGAGCACGACGGTCGATCCCGAGAAGCGCGGCGCCGTGCAGCCGCCCCAAGCCGTCCCGCCGGCAGATCCCGCCATCCGCCCGGGCACGGTCCTGCGCGACTACGAACTTCGAGGCGCTAGCGGCTCGAGCGCGTGGTCCATCGCCTATGAGGCTTGGGACCGGTCGCAGCGTCGGCGCGTGGTCGTGCAGGAATACCGACCGGCCCGCCTGGCGCGGCGGCGAGCCGACGGGAGCCTCGAACCCGTCGCCGGTGCGGCGGATCGCTATGCGCTGGGGCTGAAAGCGTTCATCGCCGAGGCGCGCCTGCTCGCGCGCTTCGACCATCCTGCGCTGCTGCGCATCTATCGCTTCTGGGAAGAGCGGGGGACGGCGTACCGCGCGGTGCCGTTGCACGACGGGCCCACCCTCGAGCGCGTGCTCGCGGAAGGCTTGCAGGACGAGGCCTCCGTGCGCGCGTGGCTCGGGCCGGTGCTCGATGCGCTCTCGGTGCTGCATGCCGCCAACGCGTGGCACCTCCACGTCGTGCCCACGTCGATCGTGATCACGTCGGCCGGTCCCCTGCTGCTCGAGATGTCGGCGGCCCGCAGCATCGTCGAGGGTCTCGAGGGCGGCGCTGCGTCCGGGAGCGACGCACACTACGCCGCGATCGAGCTCGACGCGCGTGCCGGCAACCGGGCGCTCGGGCCATGGACCGACCTCTACGCGCTCGCCGCGGTGGCGTATCGGGCCCTGGCCGGCATCGAGCCCCCGCCCGCCACGGAGCGCGCGCGCGACGACCGTCTGGCACCGCTGCGCACGTTGGCCGGCGCACGCTGCAGCACGCGCTTCGCGTCCGCGCTCGACGCGGCACTCGCCGTCGAGCCCGAACGCCGCCCGCGCGACGACACCGACTTTCGCGCGCTGGCCGGTGGATTCGAGAGTGCCTCGCCGCCCTTGCCCTCGGTTCCCGCGCGCGACCTGATGAGCGTGCCGTTCCTGGCCGATCGGGAACGAGCGCCGGCGGCGCCAGTCGCGACACATGCCGCCGGCGACGGCGTCCCGCAGAGCGTGATCGCAAGCGTTCCCCCCGACAGTCGGGTCGCGCGTCAGGCGCAACCCTTTCCCTTGTCCGCCTCGGAGCCGAACGTTCCGCGTGCGGCGTGGTGGGCCCTCGCTGCGGGCGTCGTCGTCATGGGGGTCGTCGCGGCGGTCGCGGTGCGCGGCTATGCGCAACGCGGTGCGCATGTCGGGATCGCGGCGACGGATGGAAGCGAGCTCGCGTCGGATGCCGTCGCGGCTGCCGCCATGGCGCCCGCGCTCGCGCCGCCACTCGAAGCTCAGCCGCCGATGACGCCGATGACACCGGCGGACGACGTTCGAACGGTCGACGTCTCGACCCCGCCACGCGATGACCGCGATCGCCAGGAGCGGTGCGGCGACCTGCTCCAGGAGGCGACCTTGCGCCGCCTCGGGGCGGCGGAGTCGGCGTTCTTCAAGAAGGAGTGCCGATGACACCGACCTCGACCCGAGCGCACGCGGCACGTTCGGGCCTGCGCGCGTGGGTCATGGCGTCGCTGCTCGCGGTCGTCGCGGCCTGCAGCTCCGACCAGCCGCCGATCTTCGAGCAGGCCGCGAGCGACGCAACCGACGAGCTGGTCGCGCAGACGCGCAAGCTGCCGGCCTTCGTCGTGAGGATGCAGGCTTCGATCATGAAGTCCGGTGCGGAGGCCAAGCGCGCCGTCGTCATCGACCCCATGCTCGACACGACCACGGGCCAGCAGACGATCGCCACGACGCTGCTCGAGCAGCGCGTCACCGGGCGCATGACGCTGAAGTTCGACCAGTTCGACTTCCTGCCATTCCAGCAGGCGAACCTCGCGCACGCGCAATACCTGCTGACCGGGACGCTGACGCGACTTCCCGGCTCGCCTCCCCACAAGGCGGTGCGCATCAGCCTTGCGCTCACCGACCTCAAGACCGGCAGCGTCCTCGCGCACGCCACGACGGTGGCGCGCGACGACAGTCTGGACCACACGGCGCTGCGCTACTACAAGGACAGCCCGGTGCTGCTGAAGGACAAGGTCATCGAAGGCTATTACCGCACGACCGACACCAAGGCGGGCGAAAGGGCCGACGCGTACTACATGGAGCGCATCGCCGCCGCGAGCATGATCAAGGAGGCGACCGACCTCTACAACGCCGAGCGCTACCAGGAAGCGCTTGGCCAGTACCGCAGCGTGCTCGCCACGCCGGAGGGCGAGCAGATGCGGACCCTGAGCGGCATCTACCTGACCAGCGTGAAGCTCGGCAAGACCGCGGATGCGGAGAAGGCGTTCGCGGGCGTGGTGGCGCTCGGCCTCGCCTACAACGAGCTGGGCGTCAAGTTCCTGTTCAACCCCGGCAGCACGGAGTTCTGGTCCGACCCGAAGATCAGCGGCGCCTACCCCATGTGGCTGCGCCAGATTGCGCGCGAGAGCGCCAATGCGAATGCCTGCCTCGAGGTGGTCGGCCACACGAGCCACAGCGGCAGCGCGGCGGTGAACGACCAGTTGTCGCTCAAGCGCGCGAGCGTCATCCGCGAGCGGCTCGTGACGGAAGTCGGCGCGCTCGGTCCCCGCACGCGCGCATCGGGCATGGGTTTTCGCCAGAACATCGTCGGCAGCGGCACCGACGATGCCTTCGACGCGCTGGACCGGCGCGTCGAGTTCAAAATCGTCCCCTGTCACTAGCGAGGACGCCGCTCGCGCGGCGGAGTGAGATGGCGCGCACCCGCGATGCAAGCCCGCGGCGCACGGTGCTCAAGGCGCTGGCAGGGGCAGCGATTCTGGGGACCGTGGGTTCCTCTCGCGCGGCCGCCACACTGCGCTCATGGCCGCTCGGCACCGCGCACCGCACGGGCATACACGACGTGGCCCCGGCGCCGGACGGCGGCGTGTGGTTCACCGCCCAGCGCAGCGGCGAGCTCGGCTGGTTCGATCCGAAGGACGGCCGCGTGGAGCTCCTGCCGCTCGGACGTGAATCGGCACCCCATGGCGTGCTGCAGGGCCCTGATCGCGCGGCCTGGATCACCGACGGCGGGCAAAACGCGATCGTGCGGGTCGGCTGGCCCGCACGCGACGTGCGCGTGTTCCCGCTTCCCGCGGGCAGCCCGTGGGCCAACCTGAACACGGCGACGTTCGATCACGACGGCGACCTGTGGTTCACCGGGCAGAGCGGCTTTGTCGGCACGCTGACCGTAAAGAGCGGACAGGTCCGCGTGAAGTCAGCACCGCGCGGCAGCGGGCCGTACGGCATCTGCACCGCGCCGAACGGGGACGTGTGGTGGTGCTCGCTCGCCGGATCGTTCATCGCGCGCATCGATCGCGCGACGGGCGACTCGCAAGTCGTCGAGCCGCCCACGCCGCGCCAGGGTGCGCGACGCATCTGGTCCGACAGCCGCGGCACGCTCTGGGTGAGCGAATGGAACAGCGGCCAGCTCTCGGCCTACGACCCGGCGCGCAAGACTTGGCGCTCGCATCGCTTGCCGGGCAGCGCGCCGCGCGCATACGCCGTGTGGGTCGACGAGCACGACATGCCCTGGGTCAGCGACTTCGGCTCGAATGCGGTCCTGCGCTTCGATCGGAAGGCCGAGCGCTTCGAGCGTTTCGCCTTTCCGCGCGAATCGGCTGAGATTCGCGAGATCCAGGGCCGACCGGGCGAGGTCTGGCTACCCGAAAGCGGCACGGAGACCATCTCCGTGATCCGCACCGGTTGACCCAGGCGGCACGCCGCCTTCATGGCACAAACGGCTCGAATCCGCACGCCCTGCGGAGCTCGACTGCGGCCGGGCCGGCGACGCGCGCGACGAAATCGACCGCCGCCGCCCGGTCGTGTGCACCCACGCACACGGCCGCGACGTAGGGCGTGGCGAGGTCGTATCCGGCTGGCAAGGGCCCGACGAGGCGAACGCCCGCCGTGTCGAGGATCTCGCTGACCTGCGTGCAGCCGATCGCAGCCCGTGCTTCGGTCGCGGCCATCGCGCGCATGGCCGCCGCGCCGCTCGGATGCGTCGAAAGGCGCGCGGCAAGCGCGTCATGGACGCCCAGCCGGCGCAGCACCGAGATGAAGTGGATGCCGGCCGTCGCCCGCTGCGGGTCCGGCAGGAACAGACGATCGGCGTCGAGGAACGCCGAGCGCAGCGCGTCCGCCGTATCGATGCGGGGGGCGCCGAACCCTTCGCGTACCGCAAGGCCGGTCGCGACGCGGCCGAGCGGTGTGGCGGTCGCGCCGTCGAGGCGGTCCTGCGCGATCAGCTCGCCGACGATGGCGGCCGTGGCGATGAACACGTCGCACGGCGTGTCCGCAAGGAGCGTCTCCTTCAGGCCGCCGACCGGCCCGAAGCGGGCGTCGAGCCGCAAGCCGGTCTCGTCGCTCCAGCGCGACACCGATGCGGCGACGACGCCATGCGCGGCGCCCGCGCACAGGAGGCGCAACGTCGTCACTGGTCGGGCTTGGCGCCGGAGATCTTCACGATGCGCGCCCACTTGTCGATGTCCTGCAAGAGGTAGCGTCCAAACGCGTCGACGCTCATCGACATGGGCGTGGCACCCTGCGCCGACCAGGTGCGCACGATGTCGGGCTGCGCGACGATGCGCGCCACTTCGTCGTGCAGTCGCGTGACGATCGCAGCGGGCGTGGCCTTGGGCGCCATCAATCCGAGCCAGATCACCGCCTCGTAGCCGGGCACGCCGGCTTCCGATAGCGTCGGCACGTCTGGCATGACCGGCGAGCGCGACTTGCCGGTGGTGCCGAAGGCCTTCACCTTGCCGGCCCGCACGTGCTCGGCCATCGTCGGGATCGCGTCGAACATGAGATCGACCTGGCCGCCCAGCAGATCGGTGCGCGCACCGGAGGACCCCCGATACGGGATGTGCACGATCGACACGCCGGCCATGGCCTTGAACAGCTCGCCGGCCATGTGGTACGGCGTGCCCGGGCCCGACGACGCATAGCTCAACGACCCGGGCCTCGCCTTCGCCTCGCGGATCAGGTCCCGCACGCTGCGCGCCTCGAGGCCCATGCGACCGACCAGCACGAGATCCGAGAAGTTGATCGGCGCGACTGGCGCGAAGTCCCGCATCAGCTGGTAGGGCTTCGTGGCGAACAGCGACTCGTTGACGGTCTGCGTGTTCGACATCACGAGCAGCGTGTAGCCATCGGGCGCGCTCTTGGCCACCGCGTCGGTGCCGATGATCGAACCGGCGCCTGGGCGGTCCTCGACGACGAACGCCTGGCCCAGCGCTTCCTGCATCCGCTGCGCGAGGACGCGCGCGTACACATCGGCGGGACCTCCGGCGGCGAACGGCACCACGATCTTGACGGTGCGCGTCGGATAGTCCTGCTGCGCCTGCGCACGCACGGCGCCCAGCGCGGTGAGCGTCGCGAGAAGAGGCGGCGCAGCGCCGGACGCAGCGGCCGACGCGGCGCCGCGGGCCAGCCACGCGCGCCGGGTGGCGCCAAGAGCATTCGGCATGCGATGCATGCTAGCGGCGGAGGCCGAGGCGTCCAGCGTGGAAACGAGCAGCGACGCGCAGTCGCCTCCCTAGAATGACGAAGCGCGGCCTCTTGCCCGGGTCCGCCCGTCTCCGGAGTCCTCGTTCATGAACCGTCGCCGTCGCGCATTCGCGCGCCGCTTGTCCGCCGCTCTCGCAGGCCTCGTCGGCTCCGCCGCGATGAGCGTGCCGCTTGCCGCGCGTGCCGAATGGCCCGCGCGTCCCATCACGATGATCGTGCCGTTCCCTCCGGGCGGCGTCGCCGACACCGTCGCGAGGCCCGTCGCCGATGCCCTGCAGCGCGAGCTCAAGCAGCCGGTCGTGATCGAGAACAAGCCCGGTGCCGGCGGCGAGCTCGGCATGGCCGTGGCCGCGCGCGCACCGGCCGATGGCTACACGGTGCTGTTGACGCTCTCGTCGATCTCGATCCTCCCCGAAGCCGACCGGCTGCTGGGTCGCAAGCCCGCCTACCAGCTCGACCAGTTCCGGCCGATCGCTCGCTTCACCGCCGACCCAACCGTGCTCGTCGTGCGCGCCGACGCGCCCTGGCACGCGCTGGACGAGTTCATCGCCGATGCGCGGCGCAAGCCCTCGGCCTACAACTACGGCAGCTCGGGCAACTACGGGACGATGCACGTGCCGATGGAGATGCTGAAGTCCGAAGCGAACTTCCGCATGACGCACATCCCGTTCACCGGCGCCGGCCCCGCGGTGGTCGCCCTGCTCGGCGGTCAGGTCGACGCGATCGCCAGCGGGCCCGCCACCGTCGTGCAGCACATCCGCGCCGGCCGCCTGCGCGCCCTCGCGCATTGGGGCGACGGTCCACTGGCTGCCCTGCCGGGGGTGCCGAGCCTGAAGCAGCTCGGCTACCACGCGCAATTCGCACAGTGGTCGGCGCTGTTCGTGCCGACCGGCACGCCCGCCGACGCGATCCAGCGCCTGCGCGCCGCATCCCAGAAGGCCGCGAACGATCCCGCGGTGCGCGACATCATCGGGCGCGCCGGCAGTCCCATCGACTACCTCGACGCACCGGCCTTCCAGTCGTACTGGGACGCCGATGCGGCGGCCATGGTGCAGGTCGTACGACGCATCGGCAAGGTCGAATAGCGGGGCTCTGGATCGGACCCATGGTTCTCGATTCGACCGAGTACGAATACGTGGGCTTCTGGCCGCGCGTCGTCGCGGCGATCGTCGACACCATCCTCGTGCTGTGCATCGCCGTGCCGCTCGTCGTCTGGCTGTACGGCTGGGACGAGATCATGTTCGGAACGGGCGAAGGGTTTCGCCCGACACGCTTCGCGATCGACTGGCTGATGCCGGCCGCCGCGACGCTCCTGTTTTGGTACTTCCGCTCGGCGACGCCGGGCAAGCTGCTGATCGGCGCGCGCATCGTGGACGCGAAGACGGGGGGCAAGCCGACCACGGCGCAGCTCGTCGTGCGCTACCTCGGCTACTTCGTCTCGACGATCCCGTTCTGCCTGGGGCTGCTGTGGGTCGCGTTCGACGCGCGCAAGCAGGGCTTTCACGACAAGCTCGCGCGCACGGTGGTGATCCGCCGCAAGCCCGAGCCGGTGCGCTTCGGCTGACGGCGCGGAGCCTCAGGCAGCGAGCAGCGTCTGCAGGCGCTGCTCGCGCACCCCGTAGAACGATTCGAGCGCCGTGATCTCGGCGTCGAGCGCGGCGCGATCGACCGGATCCTCGCGCCGCACGGCCAGGATCATCTTGTTCTTGCTCGTGTGCTCGAGCGACACGAACTCGAACACGCGCGTGGCGTAACCCTCGCGCTCGAGCAGCAGCGCACGCAGCGCGTCGGTCACCATCTCGGCCTCCTGCCCGAGGTGGATGCCATGCCGCAACATCGGCTTCAGCAGCGCGGGCGGCAGGATCTGGGGGCGCAGCTGCTGGTGGCAGCAGGGCGACGCGATGAGGATGGCCGCCCCCGCCCTCACGCCACGATGCAGCGCTTCGTCGGTCGCAGTGTCGCAGGCGTGCAGTGCGATGACGACGTCGCTCGCATCCAGCGGCGCGCTCGTGATGTCGCCGGCCACGAATTGCAACCCCTGCATCCCGTGGCGCCGGGCGGTCGCCTCGGCCGCGTCCACGAGCGCGGAACGTCGCTCGACGCCGAGCACGTGCGCCTCCCTGCCGAGCACGCGCACGAGGTGATCGTGCACGGCGAACGTGAGGTAGCCCTTACCGGCGCCGAAATCCACCACGCGCACGAGCCCGCGGTCGCGCAGCGGCGACGTGCCGATCGCGTGGTCGACGATCTCCACGAACTTGTCGATCTGCTTCCACTTGCGCGCCATCGACGGGATGACGCGTGCCTCCGCATCGGTCACGCCGAGATCCACCAGCCACGGGCGGCCCACGTCGACCCAGCGGCGCTTGATGCGATCATGCCGCGCGAGGCCCGGCTCGGGAGCGCCCTCGGCGTCGCGTACCCGCTCGGCCCGGGCGACGTCGGGCATGCGCCGCGTCAGGCCGTAGCGGCCTCGCCGACTGCGCCGCAGCTCGGCTTCCCCGTCGAGGACGTGCAGGTGGGCATGGGCATAGCCTTCGATGAGCCCTTCGACGTGCGCGAGGCCCTCGACGAGCGCGAGGTTACGCGTCACGTCTCGCGTCGCATGGTGCGCGCAGAACGACAGGCCCTGCGCACCGCGCCAGGCGATCGCACGCACGTCGATGCGGCTCGCGACATCGTCTCCGGCCACGGTCGGGCTCGCAAGCACGAGCTTCCTCAGCCGCCCCTCCTCGACCGCACGGTGCATGAGTGAAAGAAACGCCGTGCGGCTAGCATCGGAGGCCGATTCGCGGGTGGGAGCGGGCATGTTCGGTATCGCCGACTACGGGGCGTTCGTCGTCGCCGTCATTGTGTTCCTGATGATTCCGGGCCCGGGCAACCTCGCCCTCGTCACCTCGACCGGCAAGGGGCGCATCGCGGGCGGACTCGCGGCAACGCTCGGCGTGATCGCCGGCGACCAGGTGCTCATGTGGCTGGCCGTCGCCGGCGTTGCCACCCTGCTCTCGGCCTGGCCGCTCGCGTTCCACGGCGTGCAGTGGCTCGGCGCGGCCTACCTCGCGTGGCTCGGTCTCCGCATGCTGCGCGCCAAGCCCGGCGATCGCCCCGTGCTGGAGATCCGCCCGGGTCACTACTTTCGGCAGGCGCTCGCGATCACGCTGCTGAACCCGAAGGCCATCGTCTTCTACATGGCCTTCTTCCCGCTGTTCGTCGACCCGGCGCAGCACCGAGGTCTCCTGACCTTTGGCGTCATGGCCGCGACCATCGCGTCACTGACGTTCCTGTACGGCCTGGTCGTCACCCTGCTCACGCACCACCTGGCCGAACGCATGCGGGCGAGCCCGGGCGCGGCCCGCGCACTCAACCGTGTCGCAGGCGTGTTCCTGATCGCTTTCGGGGTGAAGCTCGCGCTCTCGCGCTGAAAGGCATCGCCCCGCCCTCGACACCGGCGACGTTGCAAACGCGAAGCCCACGATATCGACCGGCCGGTACGATCGGTGCACGATGAGCGGCCAGGGTCAGATCCTCTTCGCCACCCCGATCGGCACGTGCGGCATCGCGTGGACGCCGCGCGGCATCGCCGCGTTGCAACTGCCCGAGTCGAGCGTCGAACGGACCCGCACACGACTTCTGCGCCGTCTCGCGGCGCTCGGGCTCGGCGGCGCACCCATCACACAGGGGCCGGGCGAGCCGCCCGACGACGTGCGTTGCGCCATCGACGCCGTCCTCGCCTTGCTCGACGGCGCATGGCAATCGCTCGACTTCATCGCCCTCGACGAATCGGATTTGCCCGCTTTCGAGCGTCGGGTCTATGCAGAGACCCGCACCATCGCCCCGGGCACGACGCTCACGTACGGCGAGGTCGCCGCACGCATCGGCGAACCCGGCGCGGCACGGGCCGTCGGCCAGGCGCTGGGACGCAACCCCTACGCGATCATCGTGCCGTGCCACCGCGTGCTCGCCGCGGGGGGCGCGATCGGAGGCTTCTCCGCGGGAGGAGGTGCCTCGACCAAGCGGCGACTGCTCGCGATCGAACGTGCGCGCGCCGGCGCCGACCCCGATCTGTTCGAAGACGAACTTCGCATCGCGCGATAGAAGATGGACGTCACCCTGCGCCCGCTCTCCCCTCTTGCTTCCTGGCGGACCGCCTGGCTCGTGGCCGCGATGGTCCTCGTCTCCGGCTGCTCCAGCCTCCCGAAGCTCACGCCCGAGGAGCGCGAGCCGAAGGCGGCACAGGCGATTCCCCTCTCCGCCGACACGCTGCTCGGCCGCATCGCGACCGATTCTCAGCCGTCGAAGGAGCTCTCCGGGTTTCGTCTGATGCCCCTGGGCCTCTTCTCGCTCGACACGCGCGTGCAATTGGCCAAGCGCGCGCAGGTGTCGCTCGACGTTCAGTACTACGACTTCGAGGACGACGAGACCGGCCGCTACTTCATCCGTGCGCTCGCCGACGCGGCATTGCGCGGCGTGCGCGTGCGTCTGCTCATCGACGACTTCTACACCAGCGGCAAGGACGACTTCTTCCTCGGCTTCGCGACGCTGCCAAACGTGGAGGTGCGGCTCTTCAACCCGTTCACGGTCGCCCGCGACAGCGGACAGCTCACGCGCTTCGTCGCCGGCTACAACGAGTTCACGCGCCTGAACCACCGCATGCACAACAAGCTCTTCATCGCCGATGGTGCGATGGCGGTAATCGGCGGCCGCAACATGGCCAACGAGTACTTCCTGCGCAGCATGTCGGAGAACTTCATCGACGTCGACGCGTTCACGGTCGGCCAGGTGATCCCACCGCTGCAGAACCTGTTCGACCGCTACTGGAACGGGCCTCCGGTATGGCCGCTCGCATCGGTGGCCAAGAGCAGCCTCACCAAGGAGCAGCTGCGCGCCAAATTCGATCGTGACACGAGCCCGGAGCACACGCCGGCGCCTCCGCCGCTGCCGCCGAACGACGTGCTCGGATACGGCCCCCTCGTCGAGGACCTGGAGGGCGGGCGCCTGGGGCTGATCTGGTGCGAGGCCTACGTGTTCGCCGACTACCCGGACAAGCCGTTCGAGGACCAGAGCAACGGCGAGCTGCTGGAGACGAGCGTCACCTACAACGTGTTCGAGGCGATCAAGCAGGCGAAGAGCGAAGTGGTGGCCGTCTCGCCATACTTCGTTCCCGGCGAGCGCGGCATGAATTTCCTGAAGGATCTGCGTGATCGCGGCATCTCGATCAGCGTGCTGACGAACTCGCTCGCGTCGACGGACGAACCCGCGGTCTACCTCGGCTACACCCGCTACCGCGAGCCGATGCTGAAGATGGGCATCGACCTCTACGAGCTGTCGTCATCGCGCGTGAAGGAGAACAAGCGCATGTTCCTGTTCGGTTCGGCGCTCGGTCGACTGCACGCGAAGCTCGTCGTCATCGATCGAAAGCGCATCTTCGTCGGGTCGATGAACCTCGACCCGCGATCGGCGACGATCAACACCGAACTCGGCGCCGTGATCGACAGCCCTCAGCTCGCGAAGGAGCTGCTGCGCGTGATCGACATCGACCGCCTGCAGAGCGCCTACCGGGTGCGGCTGAGGAAGGACGGGTCGGGCGTCGAGTGGTACGCGGTCGACGGCGACCAGGAGCGCGTGCTCGAGACCGAGCCCGACGCGTCCGAGTGGCTCAAGTTCAAGAAGTGGCTGCTGACGCCGTTCGTGCCGGAGGAGCTGCTGTAGCGCTGCTCGACCTCGGCACCGGAGACGGCAGAGCCCGTCTCACACGTCGATGTTCGCGGCGCGCAGCGCGTTACTCTCGATGAACGCGCGCCGCGGTTCGACCTCGTCGCCCATGAGCATCGTGAAGACCCGGTCCGCCTCGATGGCGTCGTCGAGCTGCACCTTGAGCAAGCGGCGGACCACCGGGTCCATCGTGGTCTCCCACAGCTGCTCGGGGTTCATCTCGCCGAGTCCCTTGTAGCGCTGGCGCGAGACGGCGTTCTCGGCCTGGCCGAGCAGCCACGCCATCGCCTCGCGGAAGTCGGAGACGCGCGCTTCCTTCTGCTTGTCCCCTTCGCCACGCTTGACGACGGCGTTCGCGCTCACGAGGCCGCGGAATGTCCGGCCGGCGCTTGCCAGGGCCTCGTAGTCGGCCCCGTGCACAAAGTCGGCGGTGATGACGCTGCTCTTGACGTTGCCGTGATGCACGCGGCTCACGCGCAGGATGTGCTTGTCCATCCGCGCATCGAACTCGGCGGCGACGTCGGCGTCGTGCAGCGCGGCCTTCAGGGCACGCGCCGACGCCTCGGCCGACGCGAGCGTGTCGAGGTCGATCTGGAGGCCGTTGGCCATCGCGCGCAGCGCCTCGACGTCCATCCAGTTCGAGAGCCTCTCGACCACGTTCTTCGCCACGACGTACTGCCGCGCGAGGGCCTCGAGGGCCTCGCCCTGCAGCACGGCGGCGCCGGGCACGCCGGTCTCGAGGCGCGCTTCCTTGAGGGCCACCCGCAGCAGGTAGGCGTCGAGCTCGTGTCCGTCCTTCAGGTACTGCTCGTCCTTGCCGAACTTCACCTTGTAGAGCGGCGGCTGTGCGATGTAGACGTAACCGCGCTCGACGAGCTCCGGCATCTGGCGGAAGAAAAACGTGAGCAGCAGGGTGCGGATGTGCGCGCCGTCCACGTCGGCGTCGGTCATGATGATGATGCGGTGGTAGCGCAGCTTCTCGATCGCGAAGTCGTCGCCGCCCATGCCCTTGCCGATGCCGGTGCCGAGCGCCGTGATGAGCGTGAGGATCTCGTTGCTCGTCAGCAGCTTCTCGTAGCGCGCCTTCTCGACGTTCAGGATCTTGCCGCGCAGGGGCAGGATCGCCTGGAACTTGCGGTCGCGTCCCTGCTTCGCCGAGCCCCCGGCGGAATCGCCCTCGACGATGTAGATCTCGCAAAGCGCCGGGTCCTTCTCCTGGCAGTCGGCGAGCTTGCCCGGCAGGCCCATGCCGTCGAGCACGCCCTTGCGACGCGTCATCTCGCGCGCCTTGCGCGCGGCCTCGCGCGCGCGCGCCGCATCGACGATCTTGCCGCAGATGATCTTGGCGTCCGTCGGATGCTCCTCGAGGTAGTCGGCGAGCGCCTTGCTCACCACCTCCTCGACCGGGCCGCGCACCTCCGACGAGACCAGCTTGTCCTTCGTCTGGCTCGAGAACTTCGGCTCGGGCACCTTCACGGAGAGAACGCAGGTCAGGCCCTCGCGCATGTCGTCGCCGGTCACCTCAACCTTTGCCTTCTTGGCGAGCTCGTTGTCCTCGATGTACTTGTTGATGACGCGCGTCATCGCCGCCCGCATCCCGGTGAGGTGCGTGCCGCCGTCGCGCTGCGGGATGTTGTTCGTGAAGCAGAGGACGTTCTCGGTATAGCCGTCGTTCCACTGCATCGCCACCTCCGTGACGATGTTTGTGCCCTGTTCGCTCGCCTTTTCGCCCGTGGCGTGGAACACCGTCGGGTGCAGCGTTCGCTTGCCGGTGTTGATGAACTCGACGAAGCCCTTCACGCCGCCCGCGAACGCGAAGTTGTCCTCTTTGTTGGAGCGCTCGTCGATCAGGCGGATCTTCACCCC
>Ga0335069_10005789_pt1 | contig 18091 bp, 17 predicted proteins | sample Lox_Sample_11_FD_206714 | JGI IMG/M metagenome (GOLD analysis project Ga0335069, IMG submission 206714) | Soil microbial communities from Loxahatchee National Wildlife Refuge, Florida, United States - Lox_Sample_1.1 | ecosystem: Environmental > Terrestrial > Soil > Wetlands | place: USA... | reverse complement strand
TGCGGTCCACGAGGTCGGCGTACTTCGCCTTCATGAAGTCGCGCATCGCGCGCTCGGCGGCCAGCGCCTTGGCGACCGGCACGTCGTCGAAGTAGCCGTTGTTCACCCCGAAGAGCGTGAGCGCCATCTCCCAGACCTGCAGCGGCTGGTACTGCGGCTGCTTCATGAGCTCGGTCACCATTCGGCCGCGCTCGAGCTGCTTGCGCGTGGCCTCGTCGAGGTCGGAAGCGAACTGCGCGAAGGCGGCGAGCTCGCGGTACTGCGCGAGCGCGAGGCGCACGCCGCCGCCCAGCTTCTTGATCACCTTGGTCTGCGCGGCGCCGCCCACGCGCGACACCGAGATGCCCGCGTTGATGGCGGGGCGCACGCCGGCGTTGAAGAGGTCCGTCTCCAGGAAGATCTGGCCGTCGGTGATGGAGATCACGTTGGTCGGCACGAACGCGGACACGTCGCCCGCCTGCGTCTCGATCACGGGCAACGCGGTGAGCGAGCCGGTCTTGCCCTTCACCGCGCCCTTCGTGAATTTCTCGACGTACTCCTCGTTCACGCGGGCGGCGCGCTCGAGCAGGCGGCTGTGGAGGTAGAACACGTCGCCCGGATACGCTTCGCGTCCCGGCGGGCGGCGCAGCAGCAGCGAGATCTGGCGGTACGCCCACGCCTGCTTGGTGAGGTCGTCGTAGATGATGAGCGCGTCCTGGCCGCGGTCGCGGAAGTACTCGCCCATGGAGCAGCCGGCGTAGGGCGCGATGTATTGCATCGCGGCGGGGTCGGATGCCGAGGCGGCGACCACGATGGTGTAGGCCATCGCGCCGAACTCCTCGAGCTTGCGCACCACGTTCGCGATCGTGGAAGCCTTCTGGCCCACGGCCACGTACACGCACACCAGGTCCTTGCCCTTCTGGTTGATGATCGTATCGACGGCCACCGCGGTCTTGCCCGTCTGGCGGTCGCCGATGATGAGCTCGCGCTGGCCGCGTCCCACCGGCACCATCGCGTCGATCGACTTGAGCCCCGATTGCACCGGCTGCGAGACCGACTTGCGCGCGATCACGCCCGGGGCGACTTTCTCGATCGGCTCGGAGAGCTTCGCGTTGACCGGCCCCTTGCCGTCGATGGGCTGGCCCAGCGAGTTCACGACGCGCCCGATGAGCTCCGGGCCCACCGGCACCTCGAGGATGCGGCCGGTCGACTTGACCGTGTCGCCCTCGGAGATGTGCTCGTAGGCGCCGAGCACCACCGCGCCCACGGAGTCGCGCTCGAGGTTCAGGGCGAGGCCCTGCGTGCCGCCGGGGAATTCCAGCATCTCGCCCTGCATCACGTCGGCGAGGCCGTGGACGCGGCAGATGCCGTCGGTCACCGAGATCACCGAACCCTCGGTGCGCTTCTCGGCGGCCACCTGGAGGCTCTCGATCTTGGTCTTGATCAGTTCGCTGATTTCGGAGGGATTGATCTGCATTGCCGGATCCTTGGGCTGCGGTATGGGGCCTAGCGAGTGAGCGCCGCGGCCATCTGGGCCAGGGCGTCACGCACGGAGGCGTGGATGACTTGGTCGCCGACCTGCACGCGCGCGCCGCCGAGGAGCGTGGGGTCGACCTGGAGCTCGGCCTCGACGCGCTTGCCGTAGCGCTTCTCGAGGGAGGCGACGATGTCGGCACGCTGCGCCTCGTCGAGCGGCTGGGCGCTGATGATCGTCGCGCGCACGACCCGCTCGTGGTCGCGCTTGAGCTCGGCGAACTGCTGCGCGATCTCGGGGATCAACTCGGTGCGGTGGTTGTCCACCAGCATGCCGACCAGGTTGCGCGACAGGTCGTCGAGCTTGCCCTGCGCGACCGAGCCGAACAGCTCCTTCTTCTGCGCCGCGTTGACGCGCGGATTGCCCAGCGCCGAGCGCATGCGCTCGTCCGAGGCGATCGCCGCTAGCAGCTGCAGCGCCTCGTCCATCGGCCCGAGCGAGTTCTTGTCGAGCGCGGCCTCGAACGCGGCTTCGGCGTACGGGCGCGCGACGGTGGCCAGCTCAGCCATGGCTAGAGCTCGGCCTTCAGCTGGTCGAGCATCTGCGCGTGGGCGCGGGCGTCCACCTCGCGGCGCAGGATCTTCTCGGCGCCGGAGACGGCGAGCGCGGCGACCTGCTCGCGCAGCTGCTGGCGCGCGGCCTGCACTTCCTGCTCGATCTGCGCCTTGGCGGCGGCGAGAAGCCGATCGCCCTCGGCCTTGGCCTGGGTCTTCGATTCCTCGACGCGCTGGTGGGCGGCCTTCTCGGCAGCCGCGACCAGCTCCTGAGCGCGGCCACGCGCCTCGCGCATCAGGACGTCCGTCTGCTTGTGCGCCTCGGCGAGCGAAGAGCGGCCGCGCTCCGCCTCGGCGAGACCGTCGGCGATCTGCTTCTGGCGCGCCTCGATCGCCCGCAGCAGGGGCGGCCACACGAACTTCACCGTGAACCAGATGAAGAGCGCGAAGACGATCGCCTGGACGACGATAGAGAACGTGAGATTCATGGAACGATCCCTCGCGGGCGAAAGCCTGTTAGCGGAAGCCCGTTGCGAGCGGGTTGGCGAACGCGAAGAACATCGCGAGGCCCACGCCGATGATGAACGAGGCGTCGATGAGGCCCAGCAGCAGGAAGACCTTGGCCTGCAGCTGCGGCATGAGCTCCGGTTGGCGCGCGGCGCCCTCGAGGAAGCGGCTGCACATGATGCCGACGCCGACGCACGCGCCGAGCGCGCCCAGGCCGATCATCAGGCCGATGCCCACGCCGGTGTAGGCCTGGATCATGGCAAGCAGTTGGAGTTTGGCGTCCATTGGGTTTTTCCTTTCGGTGATGAATTGATTGCTTGTTGGAAGGGCGTTGCGCGTCAGTGGCTCTCGTTACCCATCTGGATGTAGACGATGGTGAGCATCATGAAGATGTAGGCCTGCAGGGCGACGATCAGGATGTGGAAGATCGCCCAGCCCCAGCCCAGGATGACCGCGAAGATGGAGCCCACGAGCCCGGCGGAGGCCAGCATCCACAGCAGCAGGAAGATGATCTCGCCCGCGTACATGTTTCCGAAGAGTCGCAGCGAGTGCGACAGCGGTTTCGAGATGTACTCGACCAGATTGAAGAGGAAGTTGAAGGGCCAGAGCAACGGGTTGGAGCCGAACGGCGCGCAGAAGAGCTCGTGGATCCAGCCGCCCAGGCCCTTGCTGGCGATCGCGGCACCGATCATGAGGAACCACACGGACAATGCGAGCGCGAAGGTCATGTTCACGTCCGCGGTCGGAACGATGCGGAAGCCATGATGGGCGCCGAGCAGGGAGGTGAGCCACGTCATGATGTCGACGGGCAGGAAGTCCATCGCGTTCATCAGCAGGACCCAAACGAACACGGTGAGCGCAAGCGGCGCCACGAACTTGTGCGGGTCGCCGTGGAAGATGCCCTTCACCTGGTCGGTGACGAAATCGAAGCAGAGCTCCACGAACGCCTGCTTCTTGCTGGGCACCCCGGAGGTCGCGCCGCGCGCGACCCACCAGAAGAATCCGACACCGACGAGCCCGAGGAGGACCGATACGATCAGGGAGTCGATGTTCAGCGACCAGAATGCGCCCTCACCGACCGGGTGCGTCGCGAACGTGAGGTGGTGGCTGATGTACTCGGAAGGGCTTTCGTACTGGGCGGCCATGCTCGTCGGCGATCTTCACTGGTCCCCGGCGGGCCGGGGCGTTTTGTTTTCTTCGACGTCCGGCACGGCAATCGCCGCGGCGAACACCCCTACTGTGATCACGAAGGTCGCGAAGAACGCCACGTGCACCATGCTCTTGTAGCCCGACAGCGCGAGCAGCAGGCCGGCGAAGATCAACGAAACCTTGATTGCTTCCGCCCTGAGCATCGTGCGCAGCGCCTCCCCGGCCGTGCGCGCTTCGCCCCGCGAGACCCGCCACCCATAGACCCATCCGGCCACCACGTTGATGGCGCCCCCGAGTGCGGCGGAAAGCGCGCCTTCCAGGCCCCACACGAGCGCTGCGACCAACATGAGCGCCGCGGTAGCGATGAGCTGCCAACGCGTCACGGTGCGGATGGGCTTGGGTTGGCGTTTGGAAACCATCGAAGCCCGCGAAGCAAAAAGCACCAAATTATAGCCTAGCGCCGCAGCTTCCGCACCAGGCCCTGGAGCTCGTCGAGGCTTGAATAGCCGATCACGACGCTGCCCTTGCCGCCGCGGCGCGGCTTCAATTTCACGACCGCCCCGAGCGCCTCGGAAAGCTCTTCCTGGAGGCGGCGCGTGTCCGCGTCGAGCTTCGCGGCATGGCGCGCAGCCTTCGGCGCGGACGAGGCTTCCTGGACGAGGCGCTCGGCCTCGCGCACCGACAGCCCCTTCGCGGCGATCTGGTGGGCGAGCTCGACCTGGCGCGCCTTGCCCAGGGAGAGCATCGCGCGCGCATGGCCCATCTCGATGGAGCCTTCCTGGAGCATCGCCTGCACCGCGGGCGCGAGCTCGAGCAGGCGCAGCAGGTTGGTCACGGCCGCCCGTGAGCGGCCCACCGCACGGGCCACGTCCTCGTGGGTGAGCTTGAATTCCTCGATGAGGCGCTTCAGGCCGTTCGCCTCCTCGATGGCGTTCAGGTCCTCGCGCTGGATGTTCTCGATCAACCCGATGCCCAGGGCGGCATCGTCGGCGACCTCGCGCACGATCGCGGGCACGCGCTGCAGGTTGGCGATGCGCGCCGCGCGCCAGCGCCGTTCCCCCGCGAGGATCTCGTAGGCGGAATCGCCGACGGCGCGCACCACGATCGGCTGGATCACGCCGCGCGCGCGGATGGAGTCGGCGAGCTCGTTGAGGGAGACTTCGTCCATGCGCGTGCGGGGCTGGTACTTGCCGGGGCGCAGCGAGTCGATGGGCAGGTGCGCGAGCTCGGAGTCCTCGCGTGCCCGGTTCGCGCCGCCCAGCAACGCGTCGAGCCCGCGGCCCAGTCCCTTGTGCTTGCTCACGCCGCCTCCTTCACCACGAACCCGTTGCGGGCGAGCAGCTCGCGCGCGAACTGCAGGTGCGCCAGCGCGCCCTTCGAAGCGGGGTCGTGCAGGAGCACGGGCTTGCCGAACGAGGGCGCCTCGGCGATGCGGATGTTGCGGGGGATCACCGTGTCGAACACCTTGTCGCCGTAGTGGCGCTTCAACTCGTCGGAGACCTGCACGGTGAGCGTGCTGCGCGGGTCGTACATCGTGCGCACCAGCGCCTCTATCTCGATCTTCGGGTTCAGGTTCTGCTTCACCTTGCGCAGCGTCCCCACCAGGTCGGAGAGGCCCTCGAGCGCGTAGTACTCGCATTGCATCGGGATGATCACCGCGTCGGCGGCGGTGAATCCGTTCACCGTGAGCATGTTGAGCGCGGGCGGGCAATCGATCACCGCGAAGTCGTAGTCCTTGACCGAGGGTGCGAGCGCGTCGCGAAGGCGGAATTCGCGCCGCTCCATCTCGATCATCTCCACCTCGGCGCCAGCCAGCTCCCGGTTGGAGGGCACGACGTCGTAGCCGCCCTCGCAGCGCGTGATCGCGGCCGAGAGCGGGTAGTCGCCGATGAGCACGCCGTACACGGTCCGGTCGACGGCGGACTTGTCCACGCCGCTGCCGGTGGTGGCGTTGCCCTGCGGGTCGAGGTCCACCAGCAGCACGCGCCGGCCGTAGTGCGCAAGGCTCGCCGCGAGGTTCACCGCGACGGAGGTCTTGCCGACGCCGCCCTTCTGGTTGGCCACCACGAACACGCGGGCCATCAGGCGGCCTCCACCAGCACCACGTGGCGCCGCGCATCGAGCGTGGGCACGCGAAGCTCCACGACCCCGGCCACCTTGTGCGACGCCGGAATGCGCGCGATCTCGTCGAACGGATAGACGCCCTTCATCGCGACGAGCCGCCCGCCGGGCGCGAGCAGGTGCTTGGCCTGCGCGACGAAATCGGCGAGGTCGGAGAAGGCGCGCGAGACGACCGCATCGAATCGCGCGGCGGGCTTCCATTCCTCGACGCGCGCGCACACCACCTCCACGTTCGCGAGTCCCAGCTCGGTCTTCGCCTGCTCGAGGAACGCGCACTTCTTGTGGCTCGAATCGAGCAGCGTCACGCGTAACCCCGGCCGCGCGATCGCCACGGGGATGCCAGGCAGTCCCGCGCCCGTGCCCACGTCGACGAGCGTGGCCGCGCCCACGATGTGAGGCAGCACGGAGAGGCTGTCGAGGATGTGCAGCGCGACCATCTCGCTCGTCTCCCGGACCGCGGTGAGGTTATGCACGCGGTTCCACTTCGCGACGAGGTCCAGGTACGCGGCGAGCTTCGCCTGGGCCTCGTGGGGCAGGTCGAGGCCCATCGCCGCCGTGCCCTGGGCGATCTGCTCCTGGAGCGTCATGCCGCCGATTGCCCGTGTGTGGCCGCAGCCGAGCGGCGCTTGAGGTGCACGAGCAGCAGCGAGATCGCGGCGGGCGTCACGCCCTGGATGCGCGAAGCCTGGCCCACGGTTTCGGGCCGCTGCGCGGCGAGCTTCTGGCGAACCTCGGTCGAGAGGCCTCGCACGCCGTCGTAGTCGAAGTCGCGGGGCAACGCCACGTTCTCCTGGGCTTGCTGGCGCGACACCTCGTCCCTCTGGCGGTCAATGTAGCCGGCGTACTTCGCGGCGATCTCCACCTGCTCGGCGACCGCGCCTTGCGCCTGGGCGGCTCCCGCGGGCATCCACGGCTTGAGGGCCTCGAAGCTCACGCCGGGACGGCGTAGCAGGTCAAAGAGTGAGTACTCGCGTTCAAGCGCGGTGCCGAAGATATCCAGCTGATTTTCATCGGGAATTTTCGATGGCTGAATGACAGCCCCGCGCAACTCGGCGGTGTGCGCTTCGATGGCTTCGCGCTTGCGGGAGAACGCGGCCCAGCGCGCGTCGTCCACCAAACCCAGCTGCCGGCCGGTCTCGGTGAGGCGCAGGTCCGCATTGTCCTCGCGTAGCTGGAGCCGGTATTCGGCGCGGCTCGTGAACATGCGGTAGGGCTCCGAGACGCCGCGCGTGATGAGGTCGTCCACCAGCACGCCCAGGTAGGCCTCGTCGCGGCGCGGGCACCAACCCGGCTGGCCGGCGGCGAGGCGGGCGGCGTTGAGGCCTGCAAGCAGGCCCTGGGCGGCGGCCTCCTCGTAGCCCGTCGTCCCGTTGATCTGGCCGGCGAAGAAAAGGCCGCCGATCGCCTTGGTCTCCAGCGTGGCCTTGAGGCCGCGCGGGTCGAAGTAGTCGTACTCGATGGCGTAGCCGGGGCGCAGCAGGTGCGCGCGCTCGAGCCCGGGGATCGAGCGTACGAGGTCGAGCTGGACGTCGAAAGGCAGGCTGGTGGAGATGCCGTTCGGATAGACCTCGTCGGTCTCCAGGCCCTCGGGCTCCAGGAAGATCTGGTGCGAGGCCTTGCCGGCGAAGCGGTGGATCTTGTCCTCGATGGACGGGCAATAGCGCGGGCCCACGCCCTCGATCACGCCGGTGAACATCGGGGAGCGGTCGAGGCCGCCGCGGATGATCTCGTGGGTGCGCTCGTTGGTGTGCGTGATCCAGCAGCTCAGCTGGCGCGGGTGTGTCGCGCGCGCGCCCACGAACGAGAACACCGGCTCCGGCCGGTCGCCCGGCTGCTCGACGAGCTTCGAGAAGTCGATGGTGCGGCCGTCGATGCGCGGCGGCGTCCCGGTCTTCAGGCGCCCCACGGGGAGCTTCAGCTCCCGCAGTCGCGCAGCGAGCGAGAGGGACGGGGGATCGCCGGCCCGGCCGGCCTGGTAACGTTCGAGGCCCACGTGGACGAGGCCGCCCAGGAAGGTGCCCGTGGTGAGCACGACAGTCGGCGCGCGGAAACGCAGGCCGATGGAGGTCACGGCGCCCGCCACGCGGTCGCCCTCGACGACCAGGTCATCGACGGCGGACTGGAAGAGCCAGAGGTTGGCCTGGGTCTCCAGCCGGCGGCGGATGGCACGCCGGTAGAGCACGCGGTCGGCCTGGGCGCGAGTCGCGCGGACGGCGGGGCCCTTGCTCGCGTTCAACGTCCGGAACTGGATCCCGGCCTCGTCGGTGGCAAGCGCCATGGCACCGCCGAGCGCATCGACCTCCTTGACCAGGTGGCCCTTGCCGATGCCCCCGATCGACGGATTGCAGGACATCTGGCCGAGGGTTTCGAGGGCGTGCGTGAGCAGCAGCGTGCGCGCGCCGGTGCGGGCCGCAGCCAGGGCGGCCTCCGTGCCGGCGTGGCCACCGCCGACCACGATGACGTCGAAACGATCCGGGAAGTCCATGGGGAAAGGGGGATGACTCGACCGCAATTTTACGGGATCGGGCGCCGTTTTCGTGTTCCACGTGGAACAAGAAATCGGCGCTCGAGGCACAAGGCGCGACCCCCTGGGGGCTGGCGCCGATGTTCCACGTGGAACTACTTGCCGATGCAGAACCGGGAGAAGATCTCGCCGAGCAGGTCGTCGGCCGTCACGGCGCCGGTGATTTCGCCCAGGGCGGAATGCGCCAGGCGTAGCTCTTCGGCAATCAATTCAAAGGCTTGCAGGTTCCCAGCTGCCCTCAAGTGAGCGGCTGCTTCACGCAGCGCCAGCAAGTGCCGCTCCCGGGCCATGAAGAGCCCCTCGCCGTGCGGCCGCCACCCGGCGGCCCTCAGGAGCCAGCCCCGCAGTGCCTCGACTCCGGCGCCCGTCTTGGCCGAGACCCGGAAGGTCGCGGCCTCGCCCGGCGCGGCACCCGGCGCATCGCCCGAGAGGTCGATCTTGTTCAGCACCCGCGCCAACGGCATCGCGGCGGGGAGCCGCGCGAGCAGTGCCGCTTCCTCGCCGCCGGTGGCGTGGCCCGCCTCTTCGATGAAGAGCGCGGCGCCCGCCGATTCGATCGCTTTCCACGTCCGCTCGACGCCGATGCGCTCGACCTCGTCGCGCGTCTCGCGAAGGCCCGCGGTATCGATGAGGTGCACGGGCACGCCTTCCACGCTGATGCTCGCGCGCACGTAATCGCGCGTCGTGCCGGCAACCGGCGTGACGATCGCGACCTCTTCGCCCGCCAGGCGATTGAGCAGGCTCGACTTGCCCACGTTGGGGCGCCCCACGAGAACCACGGTGAGCCCTTCGCGCAGGATCGATCCCTGCTCGGCCTGCGCGAGCAATTCGTCCACCGAGCGCCGCGCGGCTTCGAGGCGTGACGCGCGCTCGCGATGGTCGGCCGGATCGATCTCCTCCTCGGGGAAATCGATGCAAGCCTCGACGTGCATGCGCAGCTCCGTGAGTTGCGCGGCGAGGGCGCCGACGCGCTGCGAGAACTCGCCGGCGAGCGACCGTGCCGCGCTTCGCGCCGCCTCCACGCTCGAAGCGTCGATGAGGTCCGCCACGCTTTCGGCCTGGGCGAGGTCGATGCGGTCGTTGAGGAACGCGCGACGCGTGAATTCTCCGGGCTGGGCGATGCGCGCGCCGGCAGCCACGCACGAGCGCAGGATCTCGCGCAGCACGACCGGCCCGCCATGCCCCTGCAGCTCGAGCACATCCTCGCCCGTGTAAGAGTGGGGCGCGGGAAAGAAGAGGGCGATGCCGTTGTCGAGGAGCGCGCCGTCGGCGGCGCGAAAGTCCGCCCGCGTGGCGTGCCGGGGCGCGGGGAGGGAACCGGTCACGCGCCCGGCGATCGCCGGCGCGAGCGGGCCCGAAACGCGCACGACGCCGATGCCACCGCGTCCGGGCGCGGTGGCGACCGCGGCGATCGTCTCGACGGCGGCTAGCGCCGCGCCTTGGCGGCCGCTTCTTTCGCGAGCGTCTTGTTGATGTACCACTGCTGCAGGATCGACAGCAGGTTCTGCACGACCCAGTACAGCACCAGGCCGGCGGGGAAGAACAGGAAGAACACGCTGAACATGATCGGCATGATCAGCATCACGCGCGCCTGGATGGGATCGGCCGGCTGCGGGTTGAGCCGCGTCTGCACGAACATGGAGACCGCGTAGATCACGGGCAGGATGAAGAGCGGGTCCGGCGCCGAGAGGTCGTGGATCCAGCCCAGCCACGGCGCATGGCGCAGTTCGATCGAGGCGAGCAGCACCCAGTAGAGCGAGATGAACACCGGGATCTGCACCACGATCGGCAGGCACCCGCCGAGCGGGTTGATCTTCTCGGTGCGGTAGAGCTCCATCATCGCCTGGTTGAGCTTCTGGCGGTCCTCGCCGTAGAGCTCCTTCAGCTTCTCCATCTTGGGCCCGAGCACCTTCATCTGCGCCATGGAGCGCCCGGCCTTCGCGTTCAACGGATAGAAGATGAGCTTGATGCTGATGGTGAGCAGGATGATCGACCAGCCCCAGTTGCCCACCAGCGAGTGGATCCACTTGAGCGCGGTGAAGATGGGCGCGGCGATCACGTAAAGCCAGCCGTAGTCCACCACCAGCTTCAGGCCCGGTGCCGTCTGCTCGAGGCGCCCGGTCTCCTGCGGACCGATGTAGGCCGGGACGTCCACGCTCGCCGTGGCGCCGGGGGCGATGGTGCCCACGGGCACGACCACCCCCGCGGTATAGAGGTCGTTGCCGACCTTGCGCGTGAAGAACTCGCGCTCCGTGCCTTCCTTCGGCAGCCAGGCCGAGACGAAGTAGTGCTGGACCATGGCGATCCACCCGTCCTTCGCCTTCTTGGGGTAGGGCTGTTTCCCCGCCTCGACGTCCTTGAACGGCACCTTCACGAACTTGGATTCGTCGGTGTAGACCGCGGGCCCGAGAAAGGTGGAGACGCCGCCGAAGTAGCTCGTCTGGGCGGCTTGCTCGGATGGCGGATTGCCGTCGCGCAGGAACTGGAAGTACGCGAAGGGGACGAGCGGCTTGTCGGACTTGTTGGCGATCACGTACGACACGTCCACCAGGTAGCTGTCGCGGTGGAAGACGAAGCGCTTCACGATCTCCGTGCCCTCGGGCGTGCGCGCATCGAGCCGCACCTCGACGCTGTCCTTCCCGCCGAGCGAATACGCGCGGCGTTCCGGCTCGTACGCGGCGCGATGGTCAGGCAGCGAATCGCCGAGCAGGCCCGACTGCGTCACGAAGTAATGCTTCGGGTCCGGCTCCATGAGCGTGAGCGGCTGCGTGCGGTCGAGCGCCGAGTGCTGCTGCTTCATGGTGACCTTGCGGATGTCGCCGCCCACCGGGGAGATCTCGACCTGCAGCAGGTCGGTATCGACCACCACCGGGGGGCCCGCGTCGGCCGTCGCGGTCGAGGCGACGGGCGCCACGGGTGAAACGTTAACAGCCGCGGGGGCTCCCGGCATTTCCGCCGCCGGCTTGGCCGCCGCGAGATCGGCCTTGCCCGGCGCCGCGGGCACCGTGCTCGCCGGCAACGGCGTCACGTGCGCGGCCTGGTGCTTCTGCCACGCCTCCCAGAGCATGAGCGACGAGAGCGAGAAGACGACGAGGGCGATGATCCGTTGGGTGTCCATCATGGTTCGGTGCGATTCAGGGAACGGGGTCGAAGCCGCCTTCGTGCCACGGATGGCATCGCGAGACGCGGCGCAGCGCCATCCACGTCCCGCGGGCGGCGCCATGGCGCTCGATCGCCTCCGCGGCGTATTGCGAGCAGGTGGGATCGAAACGGCATTGCGAGCCCCACCAGGGGCTCAGCAGGTAGCGGTACGCCGCGATGAATGCGAGGAGGAGTCGCTTCATTCAGCGTGCGGGCGAGGATTCTGCACGGAGCTGCTCGAAGAGGGCGGCAACTTCATCCTTGAGGGCCTGCATGTCGGTGGGCCGGAAGGCATCGCGCAATGTCACCACGCAATCGAGGCCGGAATGTTTCACGACATGGCGCCGGTAGATCTCGCGCACAAGGCGCCGGACGCGATTGCGGTCCGTTGCGTTGGGCAGCGTGCGCCGGGTGAGGGCGATGCCCAGGCGCGAGATGCCGCCCGGCGCGGCTGAAGCGTGGATCACGGCGAAGCGGCCGCGCGCCTTGCGCGGCGCCCGCAGGACGGGGCCGAAAGAGCCCCGCGCATGGAAGCGATGCCGCCACGAGTACCCCTCGGTGCGGGCGCTTCGCGGCATCCGCGCCTAGACGGCGACCCGCTTGCGGCCCTTGGCGCGGCGCGCGTTGATGATGGCGCGGCCGCTCGCGGTCTTCATGCGCGCGCGAAAGCCGTGCGTCTTCTTGCGATGCGTGGTGGAAGGCTGGAAAGTGCGCTTCATGGCGTTCGAATCCCGTTCGTTGGGGAAGACTCGCCGCGAACGGCGAAAAGCCTTTAATTGTAGCGCATCCGCGCAAGTCCTTCCATTGCGGCGGTGACATGGCGCGCATACGTGCCTGTGGATAACCCCTCACGTTCCAGATAAAATTCAGGATTGCCCGCACGTCTCCCTCCACGCGCCACCTTCCCCCGAAACACGCAAATGGATTCCCTTTGGCCGTCGCTCGCCGCTGAACTCAGGAGAGAGCTGCCGGCCCAGCAGTACGACACCTGGATCAAGCCGCTTCGCGCCGAACGCCAGGACGACCAGCTGGTCATCGTGGCGCCCAACCACCACGTGCTCAAGTGGGTGCGCACGAACCTGCTCACGCGCATCGAATCGCGCATCGAGCATGTCGCCGGCGGCCGCCTTTCGGTGAACCTCGTGCTCGACGAGCGGCCCACGGAGGCCGAGATCGTCGTGCCGGAACCCGTCCCTGTGGCGAGCGCCCCGGAGCGCAACTCGCGCGACGAGCACCGCCTCAATCCCGGCTTCACGTTCGCCAACTTCGTGAACGGCAAGGCCAACCAGATCGCCCGGGCCGCCGCCATCCAGGTCGCGGAGAACCCCGGCACGGCCTACAACCCGCTCTTCATCTATGGCGGCACGGGCCTCGGCAAGACCCACCTGCTGCAGGCCATCGGCATCGAGGTCCTCAAGCGCAATCCCAAGGCCAAGGTGCGCTACATCCACGCCGAGCAATTCGTAGCCGACGTTGTGCGCGCCTACCAGCACAAGAGCTTCGACTCCCTCAAGCGCTACTACCGCTCGCTCGACCTCTTCCTCATCGACGACGTGCAGTTCTTCGTCGGCAAGTCGCGCTCGCAGGAAGAGTTCTTCTATACGTTCAACGCGCTCTTCGAGGCGCACAAGCAGGTGGCGATCACCAGCGACTGCTTCCCGCGCGAGATGACGGGCATCGAGGATCGCCTGATCTCGCGCTTCGGCTGGGGCCTCACGGTGGCCGTGGAGCCGCCCGAGCTCGAGATGCGGGTGGCGATCCTGCTCAAGAAGGCCGAAAACGACGGCGTCCGGCTCGACGAGAACGTGGCCTTCTTCATCGCCAAGCACATCCGCTCCAACGTCCGGGAGCTCGAAGGCGCGTTGAAGCGCGTTCTCGCCTACGCCAAGTTCAACAACCAGCTCGTGACGGTAGTCACCGCGCGCGAGGCGTTGAAGGACCTGCTCGCGGTCTTGAGCCGCCAGGTTTCCATCGAGAACATCCAGAAGACGGTGGCCGACTACTTCAAGATCAAGGTCTCGGAGATGTACTCGAAGAAGCGCTTCCGCTCCGTGGCCCGCCCGCGCCAGGTGGCGATGGCGCTCGCCAAGGAGCTCACGCAGCAGAGCCTGCCCGAGATCGGGGAAGCGTTCGGCGGCCGCGACCACACGACCGTGCTGCACGCCTGCCGCAAGACGCAGGAGCTGCGCGACACCGACCAGGAGTTCGCGCGCGACTACGCGCAGCTCCAGCAGATCCTGCTGGGATGATCCCTGTGCAAGCCATGAAGAACCTGTGGATCGTTTGGCGCGAGGGCCGCGGCGGCCAATCCACGCACAGCTCCATGTTGCCTACGAGCCTTTTCGCCCCCATTTGTTTGGTACGTCAACGCATTGATCGCGCAGCGCATTCGGGAGTTATCCCCAATCGGACGTCCTCCTATTAGCTGTCATCTGTACTTTAGATAAAGAAAACCCAGACAGATAAAGACCATGCTCAAGATCAAGACCACCAACGACAAGTTGCTCGCGCCCCTGCAGCAGGTCACGGGCATCGTCGAGCGCCGCCACACGTTGCCGATCCTGTCGAATGTCCTGGTCACCGCCAGCGGCAATCAGGTCGAATTCCTGGCGACGGACCTGGAGGTCCAGATCACCTCGCGCGCCGAGCTCGATGCGGCGGCGGAAGGAGCGGTCACCGCCGGCGCGCGCAAGCTCTACGACATCCTGCGTTCGCTGCCCGGGGACGCCGAGGTGACGCTGGAGGCGAAGGACAACCGGATGACCGTGCGCGCGGGCAAGAGCCGGTTCAACCTGCAGACGCTCGCCGCGGCCGATTTTCCGAAGATGGTCGAGGCGAAGGACGCCGCGAAGACGCTCACGCTCCCCCAGAAGGCGCTCAAGGATGCGCTGGGCCTGGTGCAGTTCGCCATGGCCGTGCAGGACATTCGCTACTACCTGAACGGCGTGCTCTTCTCCGTGGACAAGGACACGCTGCGCGTCGTGGCCACGGACGGGCACCGCCTGTCCTTCGCCAGCCGCTCGCTGGGTTCGGACCATGGCAGCGTCGAGGCGATCCTGCCGCGCAAGACGGTACTCGAGCTCATCAAGCTGCTGGGCGATGGCGACGATCCCGTCACGCTCTCCATCGGTTCCAACCAGGCGCGCTTCGCCTTCGGCGGGATCGAGATCGTCTCCAAGATCGTCGAGGGCAAGTTCCCCGACTACCAGAAGGTGATTCCCACCACGCACAAGAACAAGGTTTCCCTGGATCGCGCCGCGCTCGCGCAGTCGCTCAATCGCGCGGCGATCCTATCGAACGACAAGATCCGCGGCGTGCGGCTGGTGTTCACCAAAGGCGCGCTTTCGATCATCTGCACCAACAACGAGCAGGAGGAGGCCGAGGAAGGCCTCGCCGTGGAATACGACGGCGATCCGCTCGACATCGGCTTCAACATCTCCTACCTCCTCGACGTGCTCAACCACGTCGGCTCGGAGACCGTGACCTTCGCCATGGGCGACTCGAACTCGAGCGCGCTCGTGCAGATGCCGGGGCACGACGACTTCAAGTACGTCGTCATGCCGATGCGCATCTAGGGCCGCGGGCGAGAGGACAACCAGGAACTCAATGGCAACGCTTCCCGAGAACATCACCAGCAACGGCACTGGCAACGGCCGCCCGGCGGCCGAATACGACTCCTCGAGCATCAAGATCCTCAAGGGCCTGGATGCGGTGCGCAAGCGCCCGGGCATGTACATCGGCGATACGTCCGACGGCACCGGCCTTCACCACATGGTCTTCGAGGTCGTGGACAACGCGATCGACGAGGCCCTGGCCGGCCACTGCGACGACATCAAGGTCGTGATCCATACCGACAACTCGATCTCGGTGGTGGACAACGGCCGCGGCATCCCCACCGACATCAAGGAAGACGACGACCTCAAGCGCTCGGCCGCCGAGATCGTGATGACCGAGCTGCACGCCGGCGGGAAGTTCGACCAGAACTCGTACAAGGTCTCCGGCGGCTTGCACGGCGTGGGCGTGAGCGTGGTGAACGCGCTCTCCGAGTGGCTCAAGCTGCGCATCTGGCGCGACGGCAGGACGCACTACATGGAGTTCCACGACGGGGTGGCGGTCAAGCCCCTGGAACTCACGGGCGAGACGGACCGGCGCGGCACCGAGGTGCATTTCCTGGCCTCGCGCGAGACCTTCAACAACATCGAGTTCCACTACGACATCCTCGCCAAGCGCCTGCGCGAGCTCTCGTTCCTCAACAACGGCTGCAAGATCGAGCTGATCGACCAGCGCACCGGCAAGAGCGAGAACTTCGCGCACGTGGGCGGCGTGCGGGGCTTCGTGGAGTACATGAACCGGTCCAAGACGGTCCTGCACTCCAACATCTTCTACGCCATCGCCGAGAAGGAAGGCATCACGGTCGAGGTGGCGATGCAGTGGAACGACACGTATGGCGAGTCGGTCCAGTGCTTCACGAACAACATCCCGCAGCGCGACGGCGGCACGCACCTCACGGGCCTGCGCACCGCGATGACGCGCACGATCAACCAGTACATCGACAAGGAAGAGGTCGCCAAGAAGGCGAAGGTCGAGACCACCGGCGACGACATGCGTGAAGGCCTCACCTGCGTGCTGTCGGTGAAGGTGCCCGAGCCCAAGTTCTCGTCGCAGACCAAGGACAAGCTCGTCTCGTCGGAGGTGCAGCCCGTGGTCTCCGAGATCGTGGGCCAGAAGCTCGCCGACTTCCTGCTGGAGAAGCCCGCGGACGCGCGCATCATCTGCACGAAGATCGTCGAGGCGGCCCGCGCCCGCGAGGCGGCGCGCAAGGCGCGCGAGCTCACGCGGCGCAAGGGCGTCTTCGACGGCGTGGGCCTGCCCGGCAAGCTCGCCGACTGCCAGGAGCGCGATCCGTCCCTGTGCGAGCTCTACCTGGTGGAGGGCGATTCGGCGGGCGGCTCGGCCAAGCAGGGCCGCGACCGGCGCAACCAGGCGATCCTGCCGCTCAAGGGCAAGATCCTCAACGTCGAGCGCGCGCGCATCGACAAGATCATCACCTCGCAGGAAGTGGCGACCCTCATCACCGCGCTGGGCGCCGGCATCGGCGAGGATTTCAACATCGAGAAGCTGCGCTACCACCGCATCATCATCATGACCGACGCGGACGTGGACGGCGCCCACATCCGCACGCTGCTCCTCACGTTCTTCTACCGGCAGATGCCCGCGCTCATCGAGCGCGGCCACATCTACGTGGCGCAGCCGCCGCTGTACAAGGTGAAGACGGGCAAGGAGGAGCGCTACCTCAAGGACGAGCTCGAGTTGAAGCAGCACCAGCTGCGCAAGGCGCTCCATGGCGCGGCGCTGGTGCCGGGCGAGGGCGCATCGCCGCTCTCCGGCGAGGCCCTCGAGAAGATCGCCTCCGAGTACCTCACGACCGAAGCCGTGATCGAACGCCTGTCGCTCGCCATGGACGCCGCGGTCATGCGCTCGATGCTCGGCATGCCGCGCATCTCGCTCGCCGACAAGGAGGGCGCAACGCGTGCCGCGCGCGAGTTCTACTCCGCCCTTGCGCCCAACGCGCCCAAGGCCCACATCGAGCGAGACCCCACCTCCGACGGCTGGCGGCTTCGCCTGGAAAAGGTCGTGCACGGCAACAAGGTGGAGACGGTGATCGACCATGCGTTCCTGGAGAGCGGCGACTACGCGCAGATCGTGAAGACGTCGCAGACCCTCGCGGGGCTCATCCGCTCCGACGCCCAGGTGCGCCGCGGCGAGACGGTCCGGTCCATCAAGTCGTTCAAGGAAGGCCTCGACTGGCTTCTCGCCGAGGCGAAGAGCTCCATGGCGATCCAGCGCTACAAGGGCCTGGGCGAGATGAATCCCGAGCAGCTCTGGGAGACCACCATGGACCCGGAGAAGCGCATCCTGCTCAAGGTGCAGATCGAGGACGCGATCAGCGCGGGCGAGACCTTCTCGACCCTCATGGGCGACGAGGTCGAGCCGCGCCGCCAGTTCATCGAGATGAACGCGCTCGGGGTGACGAACCTCGACGTTTGACCGGGGTCGGACTGCGATTAGGCACCGTTCCCCTCGCCATCGTTGAGCGGCACCTTCCGGTCCCTGCGCAGCCGCAACTATCGCCTCTGGGCGAGCGGCGCGCTCATCTCCAACATCGGCACGTGGATGCAGCGCACGGCGCAGGACTGGATCGTGCTGGCGGAGCTCACGCCCCACAATGCGACCGCCGTCGGCATCGTGATGGCGCTGCAGTTCGGCCCGTCGCTGTTGCTGCTGCCCTTTTCGGGATTCGCGGCCGACCACTACGACCGGCGCAAGCTCCTGCTCGCGACGCAATCGGGCCAGGCTGTCCTCGCGCTGGGGCTGGGCCTGCTCACCGTGACGGGCGTGGTGCAGCTCTGGCACGTGTACGCCTTCGCGTTCCTGCTGGGCTGCGTGACCGCCTTCGATGCGCCGGCGCGGCAGACGTTCGTGGCCGAGCTCGTGTCCGACTCGCTGCTATCCAACGCGGTTGCGCTCAACTCCACCTCGTTCAACGCCGCCCGCATGGTGGGGCCGGCGATCGCCGGCGTGCTCATCGCGAGCGTGGGAACGGGCTGGGTCTTCCTCATCAACGCCGCGTCGTTCGTGGCG
>Ga0335069_10005788_pt1 | contig 18097 bp, 10 predicted proteins | sample Lox_Sample_11_FD_206714 | JGI IMG/M metagenome (GOLD analysis project Ga0335069, IMG submission 206714) | Soil microbial communities from Loxahatchee National Wildlife Refuge, Florida, United States - Lox_Sample_1.1 | ecosystem: Environmental > Terrestrial > Soil > Wetlands | place: USA... | reverse complement strand
TGGCGCGCGCGTAGCCGTCGGCCATGTGCGCCGCACCCTGCTCATGGCGCACCAACACATGATGAATGCTCGGCGTGTGTTGCAGCGCGTCGTACATTGGCAGGACGCATCCGCCAGGATAGCCGAAAACGGTATCCACGCCTTCGCGTGCCAGGCACTTCCAAACGATCTGTGCACCATTCAACTTCACTTTGCTCATCTCCCTTTTACTCCGGTGACGGCGAAATCGCCTGCGCCTTTGCTAACCGCCAGAGTTCCTCCCTGCTCACGGTTCGGCGTCGTAATCGCTCCCATCGCTGCCGACGAAACTGCGTTAGCATACTTGGCAAACACGCCAGTTTTATATCGTGGCTCAGGCGCAACCCACTCAAACATGCGCCGTCGAATCTCCTCCTCCGAAACTTCCATATCCAATCGGCCGTTCGCGACATCGATGTGAATCATGTCTCCCTCGCGCACCACCGCGATTGGTCCGCCCATTGCAGCCTCCGGGGCGATGTGCGCAATCATGAAGCCGTGCGTTGCGCCCGAGAAGCGGCCGTCGGTGAGCAACGCCACGGAACCGCTCAACGGCGTAGCAGCCAGTGACGCCGTCACCGCCAGCATCTCGCGCATGCCCGGCCCGCCTCGCGGACCTTCATTCCGAATGACCACGACATCGCCCGCGTTGATCTCAGATTCCTGCACTGCGGCGAACGCGTCCTCCTCGCAGTCGAACACCCGCGCTCGCCCCCGATGCTCGCGCCGTCCGTGGCCCACCAACTTCGCCACGCAGCCCTCAGGCGCCAGATTCCCTCGCAAAATCGCCATTCCCCCCGTCGCACTCAATGCCTGCTCGATCGGCCGAATCACTTCCTGTGCCGGCGGCTCCATCGCGTCCGCTGTTTCCTCGCCAATCGTCTTGCCCGTCACCGTGAGGCATTCTTTGTTCAGTAGCCCTGCTTCTGCCAGGATGTGCCCCAGCAGCTTTGTTCCGCCCGCACGGAAGAAGTCCGTCGCCATGAATCGGCCACCTGGCTTCAAGTCGCAAAGCACCGGCGTACCCTCGCAAATCTGTTTGATCGCGTCCAGCGTAAACTCCAGTCCCAATTCATTCGCAATCGCCGGCAGATGCAGAACTGCATTCGTCGATCCGCCCGACGTCACCACACACCTCATCGCATTCTTCAGCGCGGCCGCGGTCATGATCTGCGACGGACGCACATCCCGCTGCACCAACTCCATCACCATCTGGCCGGCCTTCTTCGCCACTTCGCTCTTCAACGGATTCGTTGCGGGAACTTGATTGCTGCCGAGAGGAGAGATCCCGAGAAACTCGCATGCCGTGGACATCGTGTTAGCCGTGAACTGTCCGCCGCATGCGCCCGGCCCCGGACATGCATGGTCTTCGATGTCCTTCAGCTCCGCGTCATTCATCTGCCCATGCGCGTGCTTGCCTACCGCCTCGAATACATCCTGGATCGTGACATCACGGCCGTGGTAATCGCCCGGCGCAATTGATCCCCCGTATAGCATCAGCGCCGGAATATCCAGGCGTGCAATCGCCATCACCGCGCCCGGAATCGTCTTGTCGCAGCTCGACAGCGCCACTAGCCCGTCGAACATGTGGCCTCGCACCACCAACTCAATTGAGTCGGCGATCACCTCGCGACTCACCAACGACGCGCGCATTCCCTCCGAGCCCATCGTGATCCCGTCGGAAATCGCAATCGTGTTGAACTCCATGGGCGTGCCGCCTGCGGCGCGAACGCCTGCCTTCACCGCCTCGGCCAGCTCGCGCAAGTGATAATTGCACGGTCCAACTTCTGTCCACGTATTCGCGATACCGACGATCGGCTTGCGCAGGTCCTCATCCGTAAAACCAATCGCCTTGAACATCGCGCGCGCGGGGGCTCGGTTAGGCCCGTCCGTAATCGCTCTGCTGTGCGACTTTCCGCTCTGCTCTGACATTCGCTCCTCTTGGTCTCGTTTGAACTGTCCGGCTTGAATTGCGTGGCTAAAAGGAAAAGCCACCTTCCGCCTTGCGGGGTCAGTGGCTTTATTAAATCTCTTTTGTTGCCAGCCTACGTCCCCGCGCCTCCGATTGCTCCCGCTCCTACCAGTAGGAGTAGGAGAGATAGTGCGAGGGATAGCGCCGGTACCAGCCGCGCGCCTGCAGCGCTAGCAACGCTAACAGCTTGTTCGCGAGATTGGGCTGGAACGGCCATGACTGTGAGTTGTGTTATACGCGAGAGCTCGAGCCCGCGTCGAGAGAAATTAGAATTATTCAATACGCATTCACAGTTACTAATTATGTTCCATTCAAGATAAGCACTACTAATGGCAAAACCATCCGCCCGCTCCTCTAACCAGACATCTCTAACTCACTCCCGTTGAATGCGATAGCGGGAGATTGACCCGGCGCCACAATCCCATACTTCGCGTCCAAAAACTCCCCCAACGGCTCCGGCAATGCCGTGCTCAACTCCTGCCATGTCAATACCTTGCACCGCACCTGCAACTCCGCCGAACCCACGCACCGCATCACCGCGTACCACTGCTCCAGCAGGTCGGGCCGCCGCTGGTCGAGCAGCACACAGAAGCTGCATGCGTTCGCATGCGCCGCCAGCACATTTCGAATCAATTGATACGACGCCAGCTTTCCTCCCTCTTGCGGCAACTCACGCCACTCGAAGACCTCTTCAAAGTCGCGATAGCCGCGCAACACCCAAACATCCGCCGACTGAAAATCTGACTCCGTCAGCTTGGCCTCGAACAGCATGTCGCCCAGTTTCATGTCCACCTCCGTTCGGTCAGTGTGCCCGTTCTTCAACGGAACCTGCGCCCGCCAGCCAAACTCCGGAGGCTCCTCGGTATCGACTCCCAGCAACCCCAGCACGCGTGCATCTTCTGCCACGTACGGACAGCAGAAAATATTCATCAGCAGCGCATCCGAGCTCATCGACGAATCCAGCTCTTTCCACCCACGCCCGCTCTTGGGCAGCGAAGCCCCAGCCTGCGCGTGTACCTTCTCCATCCGCTTGCGCCACTCCGGAATCGCCAGCATTGCGGCGTAGCTTTCGTCGAAGAAGTTTCCGTGCCGTCGCCGCGTGGGATGCGGCTTGTATACCGTCACCGCCATGCCGCCACGGCTCTCGACGTGCGGCAGTTGGCGCTGCAGAGCAAACGCCCGATTGCGCAAGGCCAGTTCCAGCCGCAGTTGCGAGGCATAATAGGCACTGGTGCCGCTCATGGCGTCTCGTGCTCCTCAATCTCAATCCGGCTCACCAGTCGGTCGGCCTCCCGCAATTCCGGAAACACCCATGCCCACAGCGCAATCACCGCCAGCGTCCCCACGCCGCCCAGCACCACTGCTGGCACCGTCCCAAACCACTGCGCCGTCACGCCGGACTCGAACTGCCCAAACTCATTCGACGTCCCGATAAACAGCGAATTCACCGCGCTTACCCGTCCGCGCATCTCATCCGGCGTGGAGAGCTGCACCAGCGTCCCGCGAATGATCACGCTCACCATGTCCGATGCGCCCAGCAACAGCAATGCAATCAGCGACAGCACCAGGTTGTGAGACAAACCGAATACGATCGTGAAAACGCCGAAACCTGCCACACTCCATAGCATGATTTTCCCCGCCTGCCGCGTCAACGGACGATGTGCCAGCACCACCGCCATCGCTGTCGCGCCCGCCGCGGGTGAGCTGCGCAGCAGGCCGAGCCCCCACGGGCCTGTGTGCAGAATGTCTTTCGCATACACCGGCAGCAGCGCCACCGCTCCGCCCAGCAACACCGCAAACAGATCGAGCGAAATCGCGCCCAGAATCACCTTCTTTTCGCGGATATATCGCAGCCCTGCGAAGATCGTCTCCAGGTTCACAGCTTCGCGCTCGCGCTTGGCCGGATGAAGCTTGATGCGGCTCACCGCAACCACCGAGATCGCCGCCGCCATCATCGAACTAACGTACACTGCCGCCGGCCCGCGAGCCAGCGCGTAAATCAGTCCTCCCATCGCCGGACCAACGATGACCGCCGTATTGAACACCGTCTGCGCCCACGCGACTGCATTCGAGAAGTGTTCCTCCTGCACAAGCTGTGTCACCATGGCTTGCCCTGCCGCTCCATTGAACGAGCGCACTATCCCCACCAACGTGAGCGCCGCATAAATCGCGTGGGTCGAGTGCGATCCCATGATCGTTAGCGCAAACAAAATCGACGACGCCAATCCCAACCCGGCGTAGCACAGCCCAACAATGTTTCTGCGATTGAATCGGTCCGCGGCATGTCCCGCCGCCAGAAACAGCACAATGGTCGGCCAGAACTGCGCCAGCCCCACGTAACCCAGGTCCAGCGGCCTTTTCGTAATCTCGAACACCTGCCAGCCCACGGCGACCGACTGCATCTCCGTGGCCATCACGGTAAACAGTCGCGCTGTCTGATACAGCGTGAAGTCCGGATAGCTGAACGCGACGAGCGACTGCCGCTCCTTGGCAACCTGCAAGGGCATTCCCTCTAATCTGCCACAATGCCGCCCTCTGCAAATCCTTGACCCGGAGACTTTTTCGCCGCCGCAAAATTCCCGCTTCATTTGTGCGGCAAATTCCATATATAGTGGACTATGGGTTGTAGCAAGTTTTCTGGTGGTACCAACCTTCTCAACTCCCGCTTCGAGCACGACTCCTGCGGAGTTGGTTTCGTTGCGACCCTTCACGGACGTTCCGAGCACGAAATCCTTCGCCTCACGCTGACCGCTCTCGGCCGCCTCGCGCACCGCGGCGCCATTGCAGCCGACGGCAAGAGCAGCGACGGCGTCGGCATCCAGACCGCCGTTCCCCGCGACTTCCTGCTCACGCAGACCAAGCTCTTTCTGCGCCCCGGCCAGCCTCTCGCTGTCGGCATGCTCTTCTTTCCACAAGATGGAGAGCAGGCGCAGCGCGACGCCCAACGCTTCAAGGCCGCCATCTACGCGCAAGGCTTCGAATGGCTCACTTGGCGTGATGTCCCCGTCGCCACCGAAGTCCTTGGTGAAATTGCCCTTTCGTCCATGCCCGTCATCCGCATGGCGCTGATGACGACCATCGACGACTTCGCCGGCGACACCAACGAACTTGAGCGCCGCCTCTTCAAAGCACGCAAGTCTTTCGAGCGCGGGGGAACTTCGACCTACGTCTGTTCGCTCTCCACACGCACGTTGGTTTACAAGGCGCTCTGCACTGGGCGCACGCTTCGCGACTTCTATCTTGACCTGCAGGACCGGCGCTACACCACGCATTTCGCGGTCTTCCACCAGCGTTATGCGACCAACGTCTTGCCCACCTGGGACCGTGCGCAACCGTTCCGCATCATCGCCCACAATGGCGAGATCAACACCGTGTGGGCCAACCGCGCCCATGTGGACGCCCGCAGCTCGCTGCTGCCGCGTGAGTGTGATCCGCTCTTCACCCGCGACGGCTCTGACTCCATGAGCCTCGACGAGGTCGCCGAGCTTCTGTGCAACTACGATCGCAACGCTGCTGAAGCCATCCGCATGATGCTGCCGCCCGCCGTCGGCATCAAGGAGTCCGCCTTCCATCGCTACCATGCCGACATCATGGAGCCCTGGGACGGCCCCTCCGCTATCGTCTTCACCGACGGCCGCTTGGTTGGCGCCGCGCTCGATCGCAACGGACTCCGTCCTTGCCGCTTCGTCATCACTGACAGCGGACTGGTTCTCGCCGGGTCCGAAGTCGGTCTTGCCGACGTCGACACCGACACCATCATCCGCAGCGGACGCCTAGGCCCCGGCCAGATGATTCTGCTCGACCTCGAACGTTCCCGCCTCATCGAAGGCGAAGAGCTTGACCGCTACTTCGATGACCTCGCGCCCTTCTGGGAGCAGATCGACGACGTGCTTCTTGAGCCGTCGCTTGCTCCTGTCACCGCTCTCGACAATGACGCCCTTACACGCCTGCAGCTCGGCTTCGGCTACACCAAGGAAGAAGTGAAGATGGTCATCGGCCCCATGGCGCTCGAAAGCAAAGAGGCCATCTGGTCCATGGGCGACGATACGCCCATCGCGCCGCTCGCCCGCAACCCGCGCCCACTCTACAACTTCTTCCGACAGCGCTTCGCACAGGTCACCAATCCGCCCATCGACTCGCTTCGCGAATCGTGCGTCGTATCCTTGCGCACGCGTCTCGGCCCGTGGCCGCATCTGCTCGACAAGCACGCGCCCGTCCCCGGACTGACCTTGCCTTCGCCGTTCCTCGCGCTCGGCCAGATCGCCGCCTTGCATGACGGCACCTACGCGCTGCGCGAGACGCTTCCGCTCGCGCATCTCAACTGCACGTTCGCCGACGACTGCACTCTGAAGCAGACCATCACCGACTTGCAGGAGAAGGCCGTTGCCCTCGTCAGCGGCGGCATCCGCGTCCTGTTGCTAACTGACCGCACCGCGCACGTGCAAGTCCTCCCTGTCCCCATGGCCATGGCCACCGGCGCTGTGCACCACGCGCTCATTCAGGCGGGGTTGCGCACGCAAGTCGGACTCGTGGTCGAAGCCGGCGACTGCCGCGACGTCCACCATGCAGCCGTGCTTATCGGCTACGGAGCAGGCTCAGTTTGCCCCTGGCTTGCGCTCCAGACCGCCCGCGCCTTGTCGCCCGAGGAAGGAGAATCGCGCCTGTTGCGTGCCTTCGACTCCGGAATTGCCAAAATCATGTCGAAGATGGGCATCTCCGTCCTCGACAGTTACCGTTTCGCGCAACTGTTTGACGTGCTCGGACTCGCTACCGAGATCACCGACGTCTGCTTCCCCGGAACCGCATCGCCCATCGGCGGCGCGGGTTTCGCCGACGTCGAAGCATCCATTCGCGCACTTTGGTCCGCTGATACCGAGCGCGGCGACCTGCCCGACTACGGATGGGTCCGCTTCCGCAAAGCCGAGCGCTCCGAGCCGCATAACTGGCAGCCCCAACGCACGCGCGACCTGCAAGTTGCCGTCGGCGCCGCGCGCATGCAGACGCAAACCGCAGTCGCCCTCGCTCCCGCCGACGCGTGGACAAAGTTCGCCACCGCCTACAGCGGGCCGGATGCCGCCGTCCTGCGCGATCTGCTGGAAATCAAGCCTGCCGCACCCGTGCTCGACCTCGCCGAAGTCGAGCCGCCTCAGAGCCTCGTCAAGCGCTTCATCGCCAGCGCCATGTCGCTCGGCTCACTCTCTCCCGAGGCCCACCAGACCATCACCATTGCGATGAACATGCTGGGCGCGCGCTCTAACACCGGCGAAGGCGGCGAAGACCCCGCAGCCTACATTAGCGACGACAACGACAAGGGAGTCGTCTCACTTATCAACAACAAAATCAAGCAGGTCGCCTCCGGGCGCTTCGGAGTCACCGCGAAGTACCTCATTCACGCCGAAGAGCTTGAGATCAAGATCGCGCAAGGCTCCAAGCCCGGTGAAGGCGGCCAGCTCCCCGGCCACAAAGTAAGCGAGCTCATCGCGCGCCTGCGTCACTCGCAGCCCGGCGTTACGCTCATCAGTCCGCCGCCGCACCACGACATCTACAGCATTGAAGACCTGGCACAACTGATTTACGACCTGAAGCGGGTGAACCCGCGCGCGCCTGTCGGCGTGAAGCTGGTTTCACAAATGGGAGTCGGCACTGTCGCTGCGGGCGTCGCCAAAGCCTACGCCGACTACATCGTCGTCTCCGGACACGCCGGCGGCACGGGCGCTTCTCCGCTCAGCAGCATCAAGCACGCGGGCAATCCGTGGGAGCTTGGCCTTAGCGAAGCGCAACAAGTTCTGCGCGCCAACGGCTTGCGCGGACGCGTGCGCCTTCGCACCGACGGCGGACTCTCCACCGCGCGCGATGTGCTAATCGCCGCGCTGCTCGGCGCGGATGAGTTTTCGTTTGGGACGGCCGTGCTCGTTGCTCTCGGATGCGACATGGCGCGCCAATGTCACCTCAACACCTGTCCCACCGGTATTGCTACGCAGAAGCCCGAGCTGCGCGCCAAGTTCCGCGGCAAGCCCGAGCACGTCGTCAAATTCTTTATGAACATCGCCGAAGACCTGCAGCGCCTGCTCGCATCGCTCGGACTGCCGACGCTGCAAGACGCCATCGGCCGCACCGACTTGCTCGAGCAGGTACGCTTCGACGGCAAGCTGGACCTGCGCCCCATGCTGGCACAGGATGGCGATGGCCCGCGCAGTTGGCAGGGCGGACGCAACATGCGCCCGGAAAAGCGCGTGCCTGTTGACGACGTGTGGGTGAAGCCGGCGCTGTCTTCCGTTTCGGCGGGCAAGCCGTTCGAGCTTAGCGCCACGGTGCGCAACGAAGACCGCAGCCTCGGCGCGCGCCTCTCCGGCGAACTCGCATTGCTGCGCACCAAGCAGCCCGAACTGCAGCCCGACGTTCACTTCCGCTTGCGCGGCACCGCCGGACAATCCTTCGGCTCTTTTGCAGGCGAAGGCATGAAGCTGGTTCTCGAGGGCCAAGCCAATGACTTCGTCGGGAAAGGGCTTTCGGGCGGCGAGATCGTCATTCGCACGCGCGGCAAGCTCGCCAAAGCCGAGTCGGCGCAGGTCATCGTCGGCAACGTGGCGCTCTACGGCGCAACCGCTGGTTCGCTGTTTGCCGTGGGTGGAGCGGGTGAGCGCTTCGCCATCCGTAACTCCGGCGCAACGGCGGTCGTCGAAGGCGTGGGCGACCATGCCTGCGAATACATGACCGGCGGCGCGGTGCTCGTCCTCGGTCCCACGGGCACAAACTTCGGCGCCGGCATGACTGGCGGCCTCGCGTTCGTCTGGGATCCTCGTGGCAGCTTCGTCAAAGAGAAGCGCTACCACCCCGAGTTCGTGAACGTGGAAGTGCTAGGAGCTTGCGAGGACTGCGATCAGGAGTTGGTGCGTTCGTTGCTGGCAGCTCACGCCGCAAAAACGGGTAGCAAAGTCGCGAACCGGCTGCACCACGGCTGGCCGGTCACGCTAAGACAGATCGTGCGAGTAGCCCCCAAGAGCTAGGTCAAAGTCCCCAAATGCTAGCTCATCATGGAGCGGAGCAGCCAAGATCCGCCAACCAGCATAGTTGCGCCTACCAACCGTGAAATAAACGCCTGACCGGCGGACGTGATTGGAGGCCATCGGAGCTTCTGTGCTGGCCGCTCCGGCAAGGTCGCCAGAAGGAGGCCCACGAGAAGGAGGACAGCACCCCCAGCTAATAGGAACTTAAGGGCAATACCAGAGTCAACTTTGGGGATGCCTGCTATTGAAACTATCCCAGGTACGACCATCACCCACGCGACAAACAACATCAAAGGGATCGCCGCTCCGACCGGGTACTCCGGGACTGCACTTTCGTCAACGGAACAAATCCGTGCCATCAACAGCTTAAACTTCACCGGAAAATTCAAGGAGGCAACTAAAAACAGTATGCACAACGAACCAAAAACCAGCTCGGTCATCGCAATCCTCTTACCGCCCCAGCCTACTTTATCCGCACGAAACGCGTCTACGCTTTCCAATTTCCCTACGTCTCTCTGTGCCTCTGTGTCTCAGTGGTAGATTCGCTTTTCTCCGTGCTCTTTGTGTTCTCTGTGGTAAAGGTCTCGCCACGAACCGCGACTACTTCCCCGTCTGCACCTGGTAGCTCGCCCGCAGCTCCGCCACAATATCCGCTGCCGCCTGCCGCGCCACCTCGAACTGTCCCGGTGGAAACGAAATCGCTCCCACACGCGCGTGTCCGCCGCCGCCGTAGCGCTCGCAGATTTTCGCCAGGTTCTGTGTCGGCTCCACCCGCGCCCATGGATTCGACCCCACACTCACCTTCGTCCGGAAGCTGCTCTTACTCAGACCCACACTGTAGGTGCACTCCGGATGCAGGTAATACGGAATGAACTTGTTATAGCCCTCGAGCTCGTGGTCGGTGATGTCGAAAAACACCGTGCCGTCCTTGCACTCCGTCCGCCCGCGCATGATCTCAATCGACTTCCTGTGCCGCTCCAGCAGCGCCGGCAAACGCTCCGCCACCTCCGGCGCTTCGATGATCGCTCCCAGCGGCTCGTACGCCAGCTTCCCGATCAGCCACGGAATGAACCCCGCCTGCTGGTTCGACTCGATCACCATGGTCAGCTTCATTGCCGGAGCCGCCATCTCCACCGCCGTTTCCGGCGAATCGTACAGCGCGCCGTCGATAATGTCGGCCCACTCAATGACCTCCGCCACCGGCTCAGGATTGAATCCGAACCGCTCCTTGGCAATCACCGCGATGAACTTCGTACACGAGCGATAGTCGGGGTCGTAGAACTTCGTGTTGCTGGTGTCGCTCTCGAAGTGCGACGCATCCTCCGGCGTCAAAAACGCGCTCTGGTGATGGTCGAACCACCACGTGATCTTCGGCGACGGCGAATACTTGAAGTCCACAATCGCATTCTCATCGCCCGTGAAGTCCGCCTCGTTGAACAGCGCGCCCGCGCGGTGCACCAACCCCATGTACTCGAAGTCCACCTGCTGCCTTATGCGCTCGCGATAAAACCGCGAAAACAGTGCTGCCGAGCACGTCCCATCGAAACATTTGTCGTGATAGAAAACCCTGAGTCTCACAAGCCCTTTCTGTTCGTGTAGCGCTGGCCTTCGGGCCAGCGTCCAAGCCATTTTCCCTGAGTCTCCGCGAACTTCAGTCCGCGCCGCTCGCGTCTTTGCGAACTCCTCCTCTAGTTCGCCGCCGAAATCAGATACTGTTCCAGCTTCCCGTCCGGCATCTGGTAAATGTTGATGTCCACCGTCTTCTCTTTGAGCTTCACCTCATACATCAGGTGCGTCATCCCGCCACGCAGCGAGTTCGACGTCTGCCGGAAGCTCTCCACCTCGCCCAGCGGTGCAAGACTGCTCTGATAATCCTTCAGCGCCTGTTCGGAGAAATAGAAATTCGCGTTGTCGGTAAACAGACTGCGATCGATCTTCCCTTGCCGCAGGTCTTCAAAGACCTTACGCATCAGCGCATCCTGCTTCGGGTCGCCCACGTTCAGGCTGTTCAGGTAAGCGTTCATGACCTGCCGCCCAATATCGCTCGCTGTCCCGACGGCATCCTGGTTCGTCGCCACGATGACAGCGAACTTGTCGTCCGGCAAAACCAGGTTCTCCGCGGTAAAGCCCGAGACTTCGCCACCATGCTCCAGCATGCGATGGTTCTTGACGCTGGTCACGAACATACCCAGCCCATACCGCGTACCGAGCCCGTTCTTCAGCACCGTCTCCGTTTCCAGCGCGAGATACGACGCCGGCTTCAGCAGCGACTCGTTCATTAGTGAGATGTCCCACTTCGCCAAGTCCGAGGGCGTCATCGCCAGCTCGCCCGCGGCAAACATCCATCCCGCGCCCTCTTCCGGTGCCGGCCGCAGCGTCCCCAGGGCATACCGGATATACCCGAGCGGATCGCCCGCGCCCATCGGTTTCGCGTCTACGTTCCATGCAGACGTCATTCCTAGCGGATGCAGCACCTTCTCCTGCAGCAACTCGTACAGCGGCTTGCCGCTTGCCTTCTCCACAATCAGCCCGGCGATCACATAGTTTGTGTTGCTGTACTGCCACTTCGTGCCGGGCTCAAAGTCCAGCGGAATGCGCGCCCAGTCTTGCAGGATAACTTCCGCGGTCGTCGGCTTCAGCATCATCGGCATCACGTAATCCTGCGGCCAATAATCCTGGTAGCCCGACGTCATCGACAGGATCTGCCGGATCGTGATTTCATTCGCCTGTGTCAAGTTCGGCAACCACTTCCCTACCTTGTCGTCGAGCGAGAGCTTTCCCTGCTCCTGCAGCATCATGATCAGCGCCGCCGTAAATTGCTTGCTGATCGACCCAATACTGTAGGGCATCGCCGTCGTCGCCTCCAGCGACGGCTCCAGCTTCGCCTTCCCATACGCCTTCGCGTACGCCAGCTCTCCGTCCTTCACCAGCGCTAACGACGCGCTTGCAACGCCCGACGTCTCGATCATCTGCTGTGCAATCTTGTCGATCTCGGCCGTCTGAGCATCGCTCAGCAGCTCTGCCGCCTGCGTCTGCAACGCAAACATTATTCCCGCTACCGCAACCAACAAAACCGCTCGCCACGCCGCCATCACTCGGAAAATACCCATGGAAATCCCTCTCCTGCCAGCAAAAGCAGAAGGTACACCCTACAGCATTCTCGCGAATGGAACAACCGCGCAGCGAACCTCCACGCGTCAGCGGCTCATCAGGACTTCGGCAAGTTCGCCGAGATACGGAAGCTTGAAGTATTCGTGGTGATACGCTTTCACCACCAGCAGCAGCCACAGGAAGAACCACGCCAGTGAAATCAGCCCGGCAAAGGGAAACACCAGCACGCGCATGAACGGAATCAGCTGCAAGATCATCCACAGCAGTCCCGCGACCACCAGGCCAACCACCGCCGCCGCGAACAATAGCAAATGCTGCATCGCATGAAACCGCACAAACCGGTTTCGCCGGAACGGTTCGAGAAACAGCAACAACCCCGCCGGAATGATCGTGAGGTATGAGATCACAGCCGCGATGTTCTCCGGAATCGGCAGCGCCGCATCGCTCTCCGCCGCAGCCTGCTGGCTCAACTTGCACGGCGGCGTCAACACCGGACGCTCCAAGTCTACCGCTCCACCTTCACCCTCAGTTGCAACCACGACTTCCGCTGAAGGCTCTCCTGGTACCGAAACCTCCCTCCCGCACAACGCACAGTATCGTGCCCCCTGTGCCAACTGTGCATCGCAATAGGGACAAAGATAAATCCGCACGCGCCGCCTCCGGCTCCGCAGCCATCGTAACAATAAACAACCCGCCGCTTCGGCGGGTCTGATTAAGCGCGCTGGGTGCCCCATCCTTCTCTTTCCGAGGGAGAAAGGGTGGTCACGTGCCTTTTTCCGACAACCGACCACTGACAACTGACAACTTCCCTAGGCCCCGCAGCACTTCTTATATTTCTTCCCACTCCCGCACGGGCAAGGATCGTTCCTTCCCACCTTGTCGCCCCGCACAACCTGCTGCACTGCCTCCGCGGCGCCTCCGCCGGCCAGGCGAGCCTGGTCAAGTTCGCGCTTCTTGCGCCGCTGGAACGCCGCTTCCATGTCGTCAATTGACGTCGCCATCCGCGACCGGCGCGCCGCCGCTTCCAACGCGCCAGCAGCGCTTCCATTCCCGCCGCTCTCCAGCGTCGGCTGCGGTTCCCGGCGCACTGGCGCTTCGACAATCTGCATCAGGTACAAGTACCGCACCGTCTCTTCTTCGAAGCGCTCCATCATTCCCTCAAACATATCGAAGGATTCGCGCTTGTATTCCACCAGCGGATCGTGCTGCCCATACCCGCGCAGTCCAATTCCCTCGCGGAGGTGGTCCATGTTCAGCAGGTGGTCTTTCCATTGCTGGTCCAGAACGCTCAGCATCAGGATGCGCTCGTGATGCCGCATCGCGTCGGGAGCAATCAACTGCTCCTTCGCGTCGTACCGTTCCTTCAGCTTGTCGAAGATCGCGTCACCCAGCTCCTGCCGGTTCAGCTTCGATCCTTCGATCCCTTCTGCTTCAATGTCCACCCCAAACTGCGTAAAGATCTGGTTTTTCAGCCCCTTCAGGTCCCAATCCTCCGGATGCGCGTCTTTTCCGCAGAACTTGTCGAGCATTCCGCCGAGAATGTCCCGCACATAGTCCTCGAGGATGAGCTCCTTCTGGTCGAGCCCTTCCAGCAGTTGACGTCGCAAGCCATACACCGCCTGCCGCTGCTTGTTCATCACGTCGTCATACTCAAGCACGTGTTTGCGGGCTTCAAAGTTCTGCCCTTCCACCGCCTGCTGTGCTTTCTCAATACGCCGCGTGATCAGTCCCGACTCAATCGGCACGCCCTCTTCCATGCCCAGCCGCTGCAGCAGGTTCGATACCCACTCCTTGGCGAAGATGCGCATCAAATCGTCTTCCAGCGACAGATAAAACCGCGATGCTCCCGGATCGCCCTGTCGTCCCGCTCGTCCGCGTAACTGGTTGTCGATGCGCCGAGCCTCGTGTCTCTCTGTCCCGAGAATGAACAGCCCGCCCGCTTGGATCACCTCTTCGTGCTCGGCGTCGGTGTCCTTCTTGTAGCGCTCGTTGATCTCCAGCCACTGCGCCGTCGGCACCTGATACTCATTCCCACCGTAATAGAAGTACGATAGGTTCGGATCGTCCGGCTTGGCTAGCACCTCGCCCTCCGCCGCCTTCAGCGGCTGCGCAATTCCCTTCTTCAGGCACTCCTGCTTGGCCATGAACTCAGGATTCCCGCCCAGCAGAATGTCCGTACCGCGGCCTGCCATGTTGGTCGCAATCGTGATCGCGCCTTTGCGCCCCGCCTGCGCCACAATTTCCGCCTCGCGCTCGTGGTACTTCGCATTCAGCACCACGTGCCGCACGCCTTTCTTCTTCAGCAGGTCGCTCAGCCGCTCCGACTTCTCCACCGACGTCGTGCCCACCAGCACCGGCTGTCCTGTCCCCGACATACTCAGTATCTCGTCCGCCACCGCGAAGTACTTTTCCTTCTCGGTGCGATAAACGACATCGGGATTCTCGATGCGCAGCAGTTGCTTGTTCGTCGGAATCACTACCACTTCCAGCTTGTAAATCTTGTCGAACTCCGGAGCTTCCGTCTCCGCCGTACCGGTCATGCCGGCCAGCTTCTTGTACATGCGAAAGTAGTTCTGGAACGTCACCGTCGCCAGCGTCTGGTTCTCGCGCTCGATCTTGACGTTCTCTTTCGCTTCAACCGCCTGGTGCAGTCCATCCGACCACCGGCGCCCCGGCATCAGGCGCCCGGTGAACTCATCCACAATGATGACTTCCCCGTCCTTCACCACATACTCCACGTCGCGGCGATACAGAGCATGCGCCTTCACCGCTGTCTCCACGTGGTGCTTCAGGTCCCAGTTCTCCGGATCGGCTATGTTTCCAATCCCGAGCAGCTTCTCGACCTTTTCCCAACCCTCATCGGTGACCGTCACCGTGCGGTGCTTCTCATCCACCACAAAGTCGCCCGTCAGCACCTTGTCCTCGCCCACGCCGCGATCAATCTCTTCGCCCAGCTCAAGCTGCGGAATGATGCGGTTCACTTTGTAGTACTTGTCGGTCGACTCTTCGCTCGCGCCGCTGATAATCAACGGAGTCCTCGCCTCGTCGATCAGGATCGAATCGACTTCATCGACGATGCCGAAGTTGTGCCCGCGCTGCACGCAGTCTGCGAGATCGAACTTCATATTGTCGCGCAGGTAGTCGAACCCGAACTCGTTGTTCGTTCCGTACGTCACATCGGCCGCATAAGCTTCCTGACGCTGCCTGTCGTCGAGGTCGTGCACAATCACGCCCACCGTAAGCCCCAGAAACGTGTACAGCTTGCCCATCCACTCCGAGTCGCGCTTGGCCAGGTAGTCGTTGACGGTAACGACGTGGACGCCATTGCCCGCCAGCGCATTCAAATACACCGGCAGCGTAGCGACCAGCGTTTTGCCTTCACCCGTCTTCATTTCGGCAATCTTGCCCTGGTGCAACACAATGCCGCCGATCAATTGCACGTCGAAGTGCCGCATCTTCAGCACCCGCCATCCGCCCTCGCGGCATACGGCGAACGCTTCGGGCAGAATCTCGTCCAGCACTTCTTTCAGCGCCGCCGCCTTTTCGTCGGCGTCTTCAATCTTGTCTACGCGCTCACGGATACGCTGCTTGAATTCTTCGGTCTTGGCCCGCAGTTGCTCGTCCGAGAGCTTCTGCATTTCCGGCTCCAGCGCATTGATCTGCGCCACCACCGGCGCCAGGCGCTTCATCTCGCGCTCGTGGCTGGTGCCAAACACCTTCGTCATCAACTTGTTGATCAATGAATTTTCCTTGCGACTGAATCGTATCAGGGCACGACTTCAACCGTGCCGAAACGATATGCAAATCAAGAGGCCTTAGTCCCTGTTTCGCCTTTTTTTTCAGGAACTCTGGCGCACGAATCGCGCACACTTCCCCTACTCTAAAAGGCTAACACATTGGATGCCGGGCGCTTGGAGTCGTCGCAGCTTGCGGAAGCGGGACATTCCGGTACCTGCCGCATCGCAGGCGGGCATGCGCCTGCCCGTGACTCATTCTCACCTCACATTCACCAGGATCATGGTTCGCTAGCTTGACCTGGTGATTCCGCAGTGCTGCGCCGATGCGAACCTAGTCAAAGTGCCGGAAGCGCTCCCATTCCTGCCTCAGATCGAAGTCCAGTCCCCGGCAGTGATACATGTTGGGATGGTCATGGGGTCGCGCCCAAGGGTTCTCCGGTTGACCGACCACGGTCACCGACGTGCAGTGTTTGAGAATTTCCGGCCACGGATCCATAAAGATCACGCTTTCTCCGGTGTAATTCCGAGGTCCCCAAAACCAGTACGTATGATGACTACCGATGGCCTTAGGGAGTCCCAACGCCGGACCAAAGTGATCAACGGCCCCCGCCTCTCCGTAAAAGTAACCGAAGATCGCCGTCTTCGCGCGCTCCTCGGCGGACAAGGCGTTGTAATAGTTCGCCACTGTTTCTGCGGCCTCCCGCCATCCGAACTGATCGCTGACCCAGTTCGGCAGTACCGTGTGCGGCAGGTTCTCTGGTTCGGTTCGGTGAATTGGAATGTACTGAATGTAGGCAATCGTTCGCTCGGGGGAAAATAGCGGAAGGACTACAGGAAGCACCAACAACGTGAACAAGGCTGCAATAGCCAAGTATGCTGACACCGCCCGACCTGCCCACCGGCTCGGCAACCATCGCTCGCTGGCAACCGCTCCGGCCGCAAACATCGGAGGGTAGACCGCCGCCAGATAGTAGTCTCGAGCATGGAGCATGAACATCAACAACACGAAAACGATGAACGTCCAACCCAGGGCACGAAAGCGCCGCATGGCAGGAGTAAACAAAAACACCGCACCCGCCACTGTGAACAAAGCGCTGAACGGGTTTTGTAGCAGCAACTGCGCTGCAAGGAATTGCAGCGGCGGCAACACCACGTTGTGATGGCTTACCCGGTTAAAGTGCTGTAGCTGCAAGAATGGGTAATCGTGCCTCGCCTGCCAGACGAGATTAGGCAACACAATTACGCAGGCCAGCGCCATGCCCGCCCAGAACCAGCGGCTGGCGAAATGCCTTCGCCAGGAGGTAAGTACCGCGGAAACAATCAGCGCAGCGAAGAGGAATACCAGCGTATATTTGTGCAGCAGACCCATCCCTGCCGCAGCGCCGAACGCAATCCACAACCATTCCTGCCCGGTGTTCTCGATCCTTACCAGGAGTATCACGCAAAGCAACCACATGGACATGTCAAGTGCGTTAGTGCTAAGGGTGTGCCCGAAACCCAACGTGACAGGGGCCAAAAATACCAGCACGCCTGCTGCGATGATTGCTCGTCTTGCACCACCCAACTCCGCCGTCAGGTATCCCGTCAGCAGCGTTGCGACTCCGGCAGCGACTGCGGGGTAGAATCTGATCGCCCACAGTGACGATCCCAAGGTGTTGGTCGCAATCCACGTCAGCCAGGGGAGCAGCGGCGGAAGATCGGCATAGCCCCAAGCCGGATGCGCAGCGCAATCCAGAAAATACAGCTCATCGCTCTGATAGCCATACCCGCCTGCAAACGAGAGGAGTAACACCATTGTCGCCACCCCTAGCAAGGCCACATAGCCTATGGCTTTGGCTTTCGCGCTCCCAGCATCGCCATCGCATTCTCGCACCGCTGCGGAGGACACATATCGCACGACTCACCTCCTGGCTCCACTCTCAGGTTACTGCACATCAATGTGCGCGGAATGATAGCTAAGAAGTGAGGACTGCGGGTGTTTCCAAAATGGGATTTACGTCCGAGAGTGTGCCGGCTTTATCTATGCTAGTTGCGCACATACCTCCGCTAATGTACGCCCGTCACTGCAATCCCGTCCGCGTTGAGAGAATATACACGAGGAGTCGTGCCCGCCATGCTGACTGCCATCCACATCCTCCTTACCTACCGATGCACCTACGAGTGCGATCACTGCTTCCTGCACTGCAGTCCGCGTTGCGAAGGCACCTTCACGCTTCAACAACTTCGTGAGCTGTTTCGACAAATTGCAACCG
>Ga0335069_10005787_pt1 | contig 18101 bp, 14 predicted proteins | sample Lox_Sample_11_FD_206714 | JGI IMG/M metagenome (GOLD analysis project Ga0335069, IMG submission 206714) | Soil microbial communities from Loxahatchee National Wildlife Refuge, Florida, United States - Lox_Sample_1.1 | ecosystem: Environmental > Terrestrial > Soil > Wetlands | place: USA... | reverse complement strand
CGTGGTGGGCGTGGCCGCCAGGCTGGGCGAGTCTTCCTCAGGAGCGGGTTCGGGCAACGCGGCCAGCGCCTCGTAGGTTTTCCGTCCCATGAGGTGGCGTTGCGGTCGGTTCATCTGATCCCGGATCCAGCGGTCGAGGTCGGGCCCGCCGAATCCGAAGTACGCGGGTGAGCGGCTGCCCCTGGCACAGCCATCGACGCTAATGAACAGGTCGGCAATGAGATCGGACATGTCCCCCTTCTTACCCGGTCCCGGTCAAGCGGGCGGGTACCCGACCAGGAGCATGCCGTGGACATCCTCGCCGGCCGAGCGGTAAACGTGCGGGCCGTCGCCGCTGTACCTGGCGTAGTCGCCCGGGCCGAGCGTGATCGGTTCGCTGGCCGGGCCGACCGTGATCGTCCCGGCGTGCACGAACACCCGCTCGACGACGCCGGCGCCGTGCGGGCTGCCGAGGTGATCGGTGCGGGCGGGCAGGAACAGGTCGAAGACCTCGACGAGGCCGCCGCGCTCGATCCGGTCGACCAGCCGCAGGTCGAGCTGCCCGCCGGGGCTCGACCCGCGCACCCGCGCGCCCTGCTCGGCCCGGATGATCACCGTGGTGGTCTCGCGCCGGTCCTCCAGCAGGTCGCTGAAGGCCACGCCCAGCCCCAGGGCCAGCGACCACAGCGTCTCGATCGTCGGATTGCCCCGGCCCTGCTCCAGGTTCGCCAGCGTGGCCTTCGCGACATCGGCGCGGGACGCCAGGGTGGCCAGGGACATCCGGCGGGCGGTGCGGAGCCGGCGCAGGTTCGCCGCGATGACCTCCCCCACCCCGGCGAAAGCCTGTTCCTGAGCTTCATTCTCCATGCCAGTGAACTATATCATTAGTCTAATAAAATGGTACGCTGACCCTACCCGACCGAAAGCCGAGGAACGAACAGTGCTGCGAACTGGCAAGGATTATGTGGAGTCACTCCGCGACGGCCGGGAGGTGTGGATCGACGGGGAACGGGTCGCGGACGTCACGACGCATCCGGCGTTCGCGCCCATGGTGAACGTGCGCGCGCGGATCTACGACCTCGCCCACGAAGACGACACCAGGGACCTGCTGACCTACGCCGACGACGAGACGGCGGAGCGCTGCGCCACCACCTCGCGGCCGCCGCGCACCCGCGCCGACTGGCGGGCCAAGCGGGACTCGGTCGACGCCATCCTCGACGAGGCCGGCGGCGTGGTCACCCGCGTGGGCGACGAGACCGTCGGCGAGATGTGGTCGCTGTTCGACGGGCAGAGCGTGCTGAACGAGATCGACCCGGCGTTCTCCGCGAACATCGCGCACCAGGTGCGGCGCGCCCAGCTGCTCGACCCGTTCCACGTCTCGGCCAACACCGACCCGAAGGGCAACCGGTCGCTGCGGCCGCAGGACCAGGACCCCGACGTGCTGCTGCACGTGGTCGGCGAGACCGACAACGGCATCGTGGTGCGCGGCGCCAAGTTCGAGACCGCGGCGGCCTACGCCAACCAGGCATTCGTGAAGCCGACCATCGGCGAGTGGAACAACGAGGTCCTGTCCGACTACGCGGTCGGCTTCCTGGCCGACATGGGCGCCCCGGGCATCAAGCACATCTGCCGGTCCGCCTTCGCCGACCAGCAGTCCCCGGATGACTACCCGCTGACCAGCCGGTACGACGAGATCGACACGATGATCGTCTTCGACGACGTGGAGATCCCCTGGGAGAACGTCTTCTTCTACCGGCACACCAAGGCGGCGGCGTTCATCCGCGCTACCCTGCACCGGTACAGCATCTTCCCGTACGTCCAGCGCTACCTGCGCTTCGCCGACTTCCTGCTCGGCGTCGCCTACGCCAGCACCCGGTCCACCGGGGTCACCATGCACCAGGCGGTGCGGGAGAAGATCGCGCAGATCGCGTGCTACCGGGAGGGCATCAACGCGCACCTGACCGCGGCGATCGAGCTGGCCGAGCCCAGCCCGGGCGGGCTGCTGATGCCGAACCAGTCGATGATGTACGCCGGCCGGGTCTTCGCCTCCACCCAGCTCCCGGTGGTCATGCACCTCGTTCGCGACCTGTGTGGCTGCCAGGTCAGCCTGATGCCCAGCAAGGCCATGTTCGACAGCCCCGGCGCGGGCGACTGGCTGCAGAAATACTTCCGCCTAGGGGAGATCCCCGCCGAAGAACGGCGCAAGCTCTTCGCGCTGGCCCGGGACCTGCTCAACTCCGACTACGCCGGGCACCGGCTGACGTTCCAGCTCTTCGCCCAGTCACCGCCGTTCTCGCATCTGCTTGCCGTCTACAACAACTACGACTTCAGCGGCCCCCTCGATCTGGTATCCAGGTACTCCGCGGTCGCGGACGAGGTGCGCAAATGAGGGAGCCCGTTACCGTCGGCGGCCACCTGCGGATCCGGCCGTTCAACACCGCCGACAGCTATCCGGAGCAGCGGCTAGACAACGACCTGTGCCAGGCGGTGGTGGCCGGCAACACCGTCTACCTGCGCGGCCAGGTGCCGCAGGACCTCGACACCGGCGAGAGCCTGCACACCGGGAACCCCGCCGCCCAGGCCGAGCAGGTGATGGCGAACGTCGAGACGCTGCTGGCCGAGGCCGGCGCGTCCGTCGAGCACGTGGTGAGCTGCACGGTCTACCTCACTGACATCCGGCACCGCGAGCCGGTGTACCGCGTGCTCGGACGGCGGCTGAAGGGCGTCTACCCGGTGTTCACCGGCCTGGTCGTATCCGCGCTCGCCCGGCCCGAATGGCTGGTCGAGGTCACTGTGGTGGCGGTCAGGCCATGACGTTCTCGCTGGTGGGCCGGTGCGAACGCACCGGCGCGATGGGTGCCGTGATCGCCTCGGCCAGCATGGCGGTGGCGGCCCGCTGCGCGGCGGCGCGGGCCGGGGCGGGCGCGGTATGCAGCCAGAGCACGACCGACCCGCGGCTGCGCGAGGCGCTGCTCGGGGCGATGGCCGGCGGTCGGGGCGCCGGCGAGGCGGTGGCCGGCCTGGCCGGCCGCACCGAGGACATCGCGTACCGGCAGCTGGCGGTGGTGGACGCAGCCGGTGGTTCGGCCTGCTACTCCGGCGAGCTGGCGCTGGGCGAGGCGGCCGACGCCCGCGCCGCGGGTGCCGCCGCCGCGGGCAACCTGCTCGCCGATACGGGCGTCCCCGCGGCGATGCTCAGGGCGTTCCAGGACACGGCAGGCGAGAGCCTCGGGGACCGGCTCATCGCCGCCTTGCGGGCCGGGCTGGACGCGGGAGGCGAGATATCCCCGGTTCGTTCGGCTGGCATGGTCATCGCCGAATCGGTGCCGTGGCCGGTCACCGACCTGCGGGTCGACTGGCACGACGACCCGGTCGGGCAGCTCGCCGGGCTCTGGCGGATCTGGCAGCCGCAAGCGGAGTCCTACGTGCAGCGCGCGCTGCGCCCGGCCGCGGCCCCGGAGCCCACCCGGAACTGAGGACGGCCGGCGGCGGATGAGCTATCCCGCATTGGGTAGTGCCGCCGCCATGGTCACAATGCCTGCCGTGCCAGCGTCGCCCGGAGTGCGGCTCGAGGGCCGGTACCGGCTGGATGCCCCCATCGCCGCGGGCGGGATGGGCGAGGTCTGGCGGGCTACCGACCTCGTGCTGGACCGGCCGGTGGCGGTGAAGATGCTGCGCCCGGGATACGCAGGGTATGAGGAGGAACTGGTCCGGTTCCGAGCCGAGGCCCGGCACGCGGGCCTGCTGTCGCATCCGGGTATCGCGAAGATCTACGACTACCGTGACGGCGATCCGCCCTACCTGGTGATGGAGCTGGTCGACGGCCCGTCGCTGGCCAGGCTGCTGGACGACGGACCGGTCGCTCCGGCGCTGACGATGAGCCTGATCGCGCAGGCAGCCAGGGCCTTGCAGGCCGCGCACGCGGCCGGGCTGGTGCACCGCGATATCAAGCCGGGGAACATACTGGTCAGCCGGGGCCGGTACGTGAAGATCACCGATTTCGGTATCGCGTATGCGGTGGACTCGGCGCCAATGACCCGTCCCGGCGTGCTGATGGGCACGGCGGGCTACCTCGCACCCGAACGGGCCGCGGGAAGGCCGGCTACGCCGGCCGCCGACCTGTATGCCCTCGGCATCGTGGCGTATCAGTGTCTTACCGGCCGGGTCCCGTTTCGGGGGGAGCCCCTCGCGGTGGCCCTGGCGCACCGGGACCAGCCGCTGCCGCCGCTGCCGTCGTGGGTCCCCGCGGACGTCGCCGCGCTGGTGGCCGACCTGACGGCCAAGGACCCGTCGGCCAGGCCGGCCAGCGCCAGGGGGGTCGCCGAGCGGGCCGAGCACCCGCGCCGAGCGGTACCGGTGCGCCGACCGGGACGCCGCCTGCCGGGACGCCGCCTACCGGGACGCCGACACCGGCGCCAACCGCGAGCCTGACCGGCGAGCCGACGTCCAGCTCGACAGCAGTCACCGGGGCCGCCTGAGCCCAGCCTGTGAGGAGATGATTGTCGCGGCAGGCGGTCGTGCTAGCCGTACCAGATAACGGGTGACGCCACGATCGACCCGGCGGGACCGGCGCGAGCAGCATCGAGATATGACTACTGCTAGCGGCCACAGCGCCACCATCATGAGAGACAATCACACTATGACCGGGCGGGCCAGCTCGTGGCTCCGGCGCGTTCTGCGCGCGCCGTTCACCCGGCGCACCTGGGCCGAGCTTGCCTACGCCATCGTCAGTTTCCCATTGGCCGTGGCGGCAGCGGTCTTCACCATACCCACGCTCGTGAACGGGCCGCTGTGGGCCGCCTCCGCGCCGGGCGTCAGGAAGCTCGGCGCGGCCCATCGCTCGCTCGCCCGCACGCTGCTCGGTGAGGACGTCCCGCCCCCGCCGCCGATGCGGCCATACCCGGTCGTGCATGTACGGACACCGGACGCCGACCGGCTGGTCGCCCTGGCCAAGGCGAAGGGCTTCAAGGTCATGCAGAACGGTAACCAGGTCAGGATCATCGGTCTTCCGGTGTCCCAGGTCGCCGAGCTGACCACCGAGGAACGCATCGCCATCCACTCATTGCGGCCGGAGAACAAGCTCGGCTGGTACAGAGGGGCGATACGCGACCGGCACGTCTGGCTGACACGCAGCTACTTCGCGCTGAAGCTGCCGGTCGCCGCCTTCCAGCTGGTCGTCGCCGCGGGCTTCCTGCTCGCCGGGCTGTTCTACCTGACCTACCCGATCTGGCAGGAGCTCGCCAAGGTCGGCCCGGGGCTGGGAACCGGCCACCCGGTGCCGCTGGCCGCCTCGTTCCTGTTCGTGCCGCTCGGCGCGTTCCTGCTGCTCGCCGCGCCATGGCTGGCACACGGGGTCAACGAGCTCGACCTCGTGCTCATCCGCGGCTTGCTGGGCCCCGGCTCACCCGACTCCGCCGTGCTCAGCGAGCGGGTCCGGGATCTGGAGGTGACCAGGGCGCGCGCGGTGGACGACTCGGCGGCCCGGCTCCGCAGCATCGAGCGCGACCTGCACGACGGCGCGCAGGCCCAGCTCGTGGCGCTGGCCATGAAGCTCGGCCTGGCCAAGGAGAAGCTCGGCGACCAGGAGAAGCACGGCGACACCACCCCGCCCGACCTCACCCGGGTCGCCCAGCTTGTGGACGACGCGCACCGCAGCGCCATCGAGGCGATCGCCGAGCTGCGCACCCTGGCCCGCGGCATCCACCCCTCGGTGCTGGACAACGGCCTCACGGACGCGCTGACCACGCTGGCCGCGCGCAGCGTGGTCCCGGTCGAGCTGGTCACCGACATCCCGGAGCGCCCGTCGGCCGCGATCGAGACCATCGCCTATTTTTCCGCGGCCGAACTGCTGGCCAACGTGGCCAAGCACAGCGGCGCGCGGCACGCTACCCTCGAGGCCGTGCACGTCCCCGGCCTGCTCAGGATCCGCGTCACCGACGACGGCCGCGGCGGTGCCTCCCCGGTACCGGGCGGCGGCCTGCGCGGGCTGGCCGAACGTGTCCGCACGGTTGACGGCCAGCTGGACATCGACAGCCCGGCCGGCGGCCCCACGGTGGTGACCGTGGAACTGCCGTCCCACGCCTGAGAAGCAGGCTCGAATGCGTATCGTCATCGCTGAAGACGCCGCCGTGATCCGGGCGGGCCTGGCTGAGGTCCTCGCCGACCGCGGGCATGAGGTCGCCGCCGCGGTCGGCGACGCCGAGGCGCTGAAGGCCGCGGTGGCCGAGCACAAGCCGGATGTCGCGATCGTGGACGTGCGGATGCCGCCGGACCACACCGACGAGGGGCTGCGCGCCGCGATCGCGATCCGCCGCGACCATCCCGGCACGGGCATCCTGGTGTTCTCCCAGTACGTCGAGACCCGGTACGCCGCCGACCTGCTCGCAGCGCGCTCCGGTGGGGTCGGCTACCTGCTCAAGGACCGGGTCGCCAACGTCGGCGAGTTCGTCGACGCGATCACTCGCGTCGCGGACGGCGGCACCGCCTTCGACCCCGAGGTCGTCTCCGGCATGCTGAATGCCACCCGGCACGTCAGCACCCTGGCCGCGCTGACCGCGCGCGAGCGCGACGTGCTCGCGCTCATGGCCGAAGGCCGCTCCAACAGCGCCATCGCCGGGCGGCTGGTGGTGTCCGAGCGCGCCGTGGAGAAGCACATCAGCAACATCTTCAGCAAGCTGGGACTGCCGCCGTCCGACTCCGACCACCGGCGGGTCCTCGCGGTACTCGCCTACCTCGGCTCGTGATCGTTCACGATTCGACGGCGTCGCCGATGCGGTGCACGCGCAGGGCGTTGGTGCGGCCCGGAGTGCCCGGCGGGCTGCCCGCCACGATCACCACCAGGTCGCCCTCGGCGCACCGCCCGATGTCGCGCAGGGCCGCGTCGACCTGGCGGACCATGTCGTCGGTATGCGCCGCGGGCGGGACGAGGAAGGTCTCGGCCCCCCAGGTCAGCGCCAGCTGGCTGCGGGTCGCGGACTCGGTGGTGAACGCGAGCAGCGGAATCGGCGACCGGCACCTGGCCAGGCGCCGCGCCGTATCCCCGGTCATGGTGAAGGCCACCAGCGCCCTGGCCCCCACCGCCGCCCCGACCTCGCCCGCGGCCCGGGCGATGGCGCCCCCGGTGGTCTGCGGCGGGCCGTCCGGGGGGACGAACGGCCAGTCCCGTTCGGCCGCACCAGCACCCGGGTTCGGACCCGCGATCCCTGCACGGCGGTCACCTCGAGCACCACCCGGCCGTCGTCCACCAGCAGCTGCGTCCCCGGCCGGACATCACCGGCCAGGCCTCGGTAGCTGACGGACACCTCGCCCTGGTCCCCCGGCACATCCTCCCCGGTGATCGTGAACGCCTGGCCTGCGGCCAGCGCCACCGGCCCGGCCGCGAACCGCCCCAGCCGTATCTTGGGGCCCTGCAGGTCGACCAGCACGCCCACGCTCCGGCCGCTGGCGTCGCAGGCTGCGCGGACGGCATCGTAGGCGGTACGGTGCGCGTCGTGATCGCCGTGGCTCATGTTCAGCCGGGCCACATCCAGGCCCGCCGCCACCAGCGCCGCGACCTGCGCGGGACTGGACGTCGCTGGACCCAGGGTGCACACGATCTTCGCTCGGCGGCTCATCGCCGGTACTCCTTCGCCGGTCGCGGTGGCCTACACCAGTATGCCGGGGCGGTTTCCATCTAGACACCACGGCAAGCCCATCGGTTCTTCACCGCGTGCGGGTTGCCTTGGACGGTAAGGAGGTGATGACCATGCCAACTCGTGTGCTCCGCGCCATCCGGCACGTGAACGACGAACTGACGCGTGCCGGGGAAGCCATCATCCGTTCGGCCCGGGAACCGCAGCCACGCCTGCGGGTTCAGCCGCCCGCGACGGGTGCCACTCAGCGGGATACCGCTACGGAACGCGCCGGCCAAGCCGCCTGACCAGCCACCGCCTATCCTTCCGTGTTCGCTAGGCGGAGCCGGGCGACGCGCCGGGCAGCGGCCCGGGTCGGCACGCCCAGCTTCGCGAGGACCGCGGAAACATGATGGTCGACGGTCTTGGCGGAGATGAACAGCTTCGCGGCGATCTCGGCGTTGGTGTGCTCGGCGCAGATCAGGTCGAGAACCTCGCGTTCGCGCCGGGTCAGCCCGAACGGCCGCCTCCGGGTGGCCGGATGCGGGCCGGCCGGGATCGACCGGGCGCCGAGCAGCCGCAGGCGCTGCCGGATTATCCGGGCCGCGGGCTGCGCGCCCAGGCCGATGACAATGCCGAGTGCCTCGCGCAAGGCCTCCTCGCCGGACGCGCCGGCCAGGGCCAGCGCCGTCTCGTACGGGCAGCCCAGGCGGGTCCAGGCCCGGGCGGCGCCCACCGGGTCGCCGTCGAGCAGCAGCCGGTACGGCTCCGCGACATACGCCCGGGCCGGCCGCGGGGAGCCCGTGCGGCGTAGCCAGGCCGCGACCGCGCCGCGGTGCCAGGCGCTGGGGGTGTCGCACGCGTCGTCGGCCAGTTCGGCCTCGTGCCGGGCCGCGTCCGGCCTGCCTTCGAGCCAGTGCGCCTCGGCCCGGGCCAGCCGGGCCGCTACCCGCTGCTGCGGCTCGCCGGCCTCGTCCGCGGTCACGGCCGCCTCGTCGAGGCACTCCCAGACCCCGGGCTCGCCGCGGCGGGCCCGCATCGTGCCCAGCCGGATCAGCGCGCAGAGCCGGTTGGCCGGAGACGGGCCGACCTCGATCAGGATCTCGGTGCTCAGCGCGATGGCTTCGTCCCAGCGGCCGGTCTGTTCCAGCAGGCTGGACTGCTCGCCGCGCAGGCAGATCGCGTACGTGGCGATGTCGTGCTCGTCGCAGTACGCCAGCGCCGGCACCAGGTACCGTTCGGCCTCGGCGAACTCCCGCTTGTCGCAGTGGATTCCGCACAGGTTGAAGTAGGCGCGCGCCGCCTCGTGATGGTGGCCCCCGGCCAGCGCGATCTCGAGCGCGCGCCGCATCTGGCCGGTCCAGTCCAGGCCCTTGACCGCGGCGCTGACAGCCTCGGTGTTGAGCGCGTCGCTGTAGACGTCCGTGGCACCGAACCGGGTGGCCAGCGCCTGCGCCCGCCGGGCCAGGTCGCTGGCGGCGTCATAGTCGGCGTACAGCATCCGCTGGTTGGCGAAGGTGGCATAGGCCCGCGCGAGCTCGACGCTCGGCCCGAGCGGCTCGAGCGTGGCCACGGCGGCCTTGATGGCGATGACCGCTTCACGGCCGCGGCACATGTTCCACCTGATGCGGGACAGCCGCCGCAGCGCGTCCCCCTCCCGCAGCCGGTCACCCGCCTCGCGCCACAGCGCCAGCGCGCGCTCCCCCGCGATCTCGGCGTCGTCCCACCGGTCGAGCAGCGCCACCTCGTCGGCCAGCCCTTCGTGCAGCCCGGCGAGCGTCATCGGATCCACGCCCTCGGCGAACCGCAGCGCGCGCTCGTACTGCGCGGTGGCCTCCCGGTGGGATGCCAGCCGGGCGGCCCGGCGGGCGGCGGCGGACGCGAACCGCGAGACCGCCGCGCCGTCGCCTGCCGCCTCGGCGTGGAAGGCCATCCGGGCGTCGTCGTCGCACCCGAAGGAACGCAGCGCGGCCAGCACCCGCTGGTGAATCGCCTCGCCCCGATGGCCGGCGACCGCGTGCGCCACCGCCAGCCTGGCGATCTCGTGGCGGAACCGGACCCAGGCGCCGTCTCCGACCAGCAGGCCGCTCTCGACCAGTTCGTCGAGCACCGAGGGCGGGCAGTCGGTAACCGATTCCAGCAGCCGCGTCTCGACCCGCGAACCGGTTAGCGCCGCGACGTCCAGCACGTCGCGCGCGTCGCGGCTCAGCCACGCCGCCCGCGCCAGCACCGCATCCCGCGCCGACGGCGGTACCGCCTCCATCCCGGCCCGCAGCACCTCGGTCACGTAGAACGGGTTCCCGCCGGTCAGCCGGTACAGCTCGGGCGCGGGCAGCCCGCTCCCGCCGGCCAGCCTCAGCACCGCATCCGGAGACAACGGCATCAGCCCGATGCGCCGGGTGGACCGTTGCGAGGCCAGATCGCCGAGCGCGACGCGGAGCGGGTCGCCGGCGGCCAGGCCGTCGTCCCGGTATGTCGCGATGAGTAGGACCGCGACGTCGCGCAGCCGCCGGCTGAGGAAGCGGAGCAGGTCGAGAGTGGCCTCATCGGCCCAGTGGATGTCCTCCACGACGACCACATCCAGCAGTCCGGACCCGCTGACCTGGCCGAGGAGCGCGCGGAACAGCTCTTCGCGGTCGGCCCCGGCCCGGCATCGCTCCAGCAGCGTGCCGCCGAACTGGTCCACCAGGTCGAACAGCGGCCCGAGCGGGCGCGGCGTGAACAGGCCGTCACACATGCTCCACGACCAGCGAGCGTCCGGCAGGTCCCACTGCAGCCGCTCGACCAGCGCCGACTTCCCCACGCCCGCCTCGCCGCCGAGCAGGACCAGGCGTCCCTCGCCGCGAGCGGCCTGCGCCGCGTACTCGCTCAGCAGCGCCAGCGACGACCCCCGTTCCAGCAGCGACACCGCGGTGTCCGCGACCGCATCCATCGGCCTTAGAAGCTGTACCCGCATCCCGTCCCCGAAAGTCAGACCCCTAATGTCAAGACGGATGACGAGGCCGGGCGGTTCAGGAGCCCTGAATAGAGTCCAGCAGCTCGGTGACCAGGTCGGGCGGGAGGCCGTGCGTCTGGTGCAGGTAGCTCAGGTCGGCCTCGGTCAGCGGCCGGCCCGGGCCGAGCCGGGCCAGCACCGCGCGGCCGCGGGTAAGCAGTCTCGCGAACCGGCGTTCCTCGCCGTGTAGCACCTCACGGACCCGGCCGATCTCCTCGCCCTGGCCGAACAACAGCAGGGTCTGCTCGACGAGCGACGGCGGCAGGTCATCCAGCGTCCTGGAGCTGTCGGGGCGCCACAGCACAGTGAGTGCGCGCCGGAGCAGCCGCCGCAGCACATAGCCCCGGCCGGTATTGGACGGGGTGACGCCGTCGCCGATGATCACGATGCTGGATCGCAGGTGGTCGGCGAGCAGGCGCAGCGACCTCTGACCGGGCTGCCACAGCCCGGTCAGCGCGGTCGTCCAGGGCTGGAAGGTGTCACAGCCGTACACCGAGGACTGGTCCTGAACGATCATCAGCAGTCGCTCCAGCCCCATCCCGGTGTCCACGTTGCGCTGCGGCAGCGGCTCCAGGCTGCCGTCGTCGTGCCGCCGGTAGCTCATGGTCACGTGGTTCCAGAGCTCCATCCAGCGCTCGTCGGTGCCCGGCGTACCCCGCGGCGGGCCATCGCCGATCCACGCGAACAGCTCCGAATCCGGGCCGCACGGGCCGACCGGGCCATTGGACCACCAGTTGTCCGGGCCGAGCCGCTCGACCGGGACGCCGAGATCTGTCCAGGACTGCCACGACGCCAGATCGGGGCCCACCTGCTCATCACCGCCGAACACCGTGGCGTGCAGCCGATCCCGGCTGATGCCCAGGCGCTCGGTGAGCAGCTCCCAGCCCCAGCGCAAGCTCTGCGGCCCGTCGTAGTCGCCCAGCGACCACGAGCCCAGCATTCCGAACACGGTCAGGTGGCGGTCGTCGCCGACCTCGTCCAGGTCGGTGGTGCGCAGGCAGCGCTGTACGCCGGTCAGCCGGCTGCCGTGCGGGTGGGGGCGGCCCTCGAGGTACCGGGTCAGCGGGTGCATTCCCGCGGTGGTGAACAGCACCGGGTCACCGTCTGGCGGCACCAGCGAGCTGCCCGGCACCACCTGATGACCCCGGTCACCGAAGAATTCGAGGAAGATGCGGATCGTTTCGGTCGCGTTCATGGCATAGGTCCCTTCTGGTTTCCGGCACCGGAAAGGAACCGCTGGCGCGGCCATGAACATGAGGGCGCTAGCGAACCGTTTCCGGTCGCCAGCACGAAATATCGTCAGGTCAGGCAGCGGCAACCGGCGAGCCGATAGCTCGCGCGGCCGCGCCGGTGAAACTGACCTTCATTCCTTTACTGTAGGCCCGGTCCGCAGGCCAGCTCAAAGGGATTTCCACCGCCCGGTTCAGCCGGCTGGCGCGACCAGCCAGCTAGACCGTCATCGGGCGCCATGCGCGCCCGCAACCGTGGCGGACAGGGCGCCCGCCGCGGCCAGGTTGAGGAACGCCGCGGTCCGGCCGAAGGTCTCCCCGATGGTGTCGCCTGCCAGGTGCGCCTGGTACGCCCGGTGCCGCGTCAGTTCCCAGGAGCGTTCGCGCGGTACCAGCGAGGCGAGCACCGGGCCCGGAACCGGCTTCCACGTCCAGTTCGTGACGCGCCCCCGGCATATGCCCGGGCGGCCCGGCTGGATGAACTCAGCCAGCCGGGCCTCGGGGCTGATGTGGTTCCGGACGAAGCGCAGGCCGGCCAGGGTCTGCTCGATCAGGCGCCGCTGTGCCGGGGCATGGCCCGCCATGACGGCGTCGTAGGTATCCAGGTGATGGCGCACCAGCGTGGCATCCACCAGGGTGACCTGCCAGACGGCCTCCCCGATGGCCGCGAACGCCCGCGTCTGGTCCCATGCCCTCACCGCGGGCAGTCGCTCGATCGTCTCGGTCATCGCGGCCATCGACCACGAAAGGGCGCTCGCCTCGGCCGCGGGATCACCGGTATGCCCGCGATTCCACGCGGCCCGGCAGCGGACGCAGCAAAACCGAGCGTGCTCGCGGCGCGGGACGAACACGGTGCCGCACTGGTCACAGGTGCGGGTATCGGCCACGGTGCCCCACCTCCCCGCGGGACGCGCATAGTGCCCGGAGGACCGGCGGGTCAGCGCAGGAGGACGGGCGAGGCAGGCGGCACCGCGGAACCGGACCGGCTGGCTCGACAACCGTAGTGTGATGTTACTGCTCGTGACGACGGCCGTCTACCGGTCGGAATTTCATGCCGATGGCATGATGCGGGACCCTGGCCCGCTGGCGTTTGGTGGTCATGGGGGTTTATGGGATGAGGCCCCGCCATGACAAAGCGCGCGGGAGAGGTATCGATGGCGGCCCAAGTTGCCAATCAGGCACCGGCACGTGGCAGGCGGGCGGCAGCGTCTGGCAGTGAACCCATCCTGGCCGCAAAGATCACGACGCCAGATGTGCCGCCCTGGGCGGTGCAGCGGCCGCGGGTGACCAAGCTGATCGCCGAGGGTGCGTCACGGTGCCCGCTGACCGTCGTCACGGGCCCTCCCGGTGCGGGCAAGACGATGGCCCTGGCCTTGTGGGCCGCGGCCGAGCCCGGGACAGTCGCCTGGGTCGGCCTGGATCACTTCGACAACCAGCCGAGGGTGTTCTGGTCTTATGTCGTGGCGGCCTTGCGCCGGGCCGATGTTGCCATTCCGAAGGCGCTGCACGCCGTTCCGCACGGCCGGCCGGACGACAACGGGTTCTTGCTGCATCTGACGGCGGCGCTGGCGGACCAGGACCCGCCGGTGACGCTGGTCCTTGACGACCTGCATGTGCTGACCGAGCCCAGCGTGCTGAAGGGGCTCGAGTTCGTCCTGCGCAACGCCGGGTCCGGCCTGCGCCTGGTGGTCGCCTCCCGGATGGATCCGCTGCTGCCGCTGCACCGGTACCGCGTGGCCGGGCAGTTGACCGAGATCCGGGCGAGCGACCTCGCGTTCAGCGTCGCCGAGGCCGACCCGCTGCTAGCCCAGCACGGCAGCACGCTGACGGCGGACTTGGCGAGGAGCCTGACCCAGCGGACCGAGGGCTGGGCGGCAGGCCTCCGCCTGGCCGCGATTTCCCTGGGCTCTCATCCCGATCCGGGCCAGTTCGTCAAGGAGCTGATCGCCGAGGACAGCGCCCTGATCGGTTACCTGGTGGAGGAGGTGCTCAACGTCCAGCCGCCCGAGGTCCGTGAGGTCCTGCTGAGCACCAGCATCCTGGAGCACCTCAACGCCGATGCCGCGGTCGAGCTGACCGGCGATGACCAGGCGGCCGGAATCCTGACGGCCCTGGTGCACACGAACGCGTTTGTCCAGCCGATCGGATCCGGATGGTACCGGTACCACGGGATGTTCGCCGAGATGCTCCGGCTGAAGCTGCGACACGAGCACCCGGGCCGGGTGGCCACCCTGCATCGGCGAGCGGCCCGGTGGTATGAGCGGAACGGCATGCTCACCGACGCCGTGCGACACGCCACCCAGGCCGGCGACTGGCAGCTCGCCGCCGGCATGGTCATCGATGAGCTGGCGATCGGCCAGCTCGTCGACCCGCGCGACGGCCAGTGCCTGGCCGAGGAGTTCATGAGCATGCTTCCGGGCGAGGCCTGGACCATGCCCGCGCCGCTCCTGGTCGCCGCGGCCCTCGCGCTCGCCGCTGGCCAGCATGAATCATGCGCCACCGCGCTGGACGCGGCCGACGCCGCGCTGAAGCACGTTCCGGCCGATGAGGAAGGCCCGTGCCGGCTGGCCGCCGCGATCATCCGGCTCACCGCCTCGCTGGGCACCGGGGACCTGACGGCGGCGGCTTCGGCGGCCAGTCGCGCGGAGCTGATGCTCGGCAAGGTACCGGGCGGCAAGCTCGCCCGGCATCCTGATCTCAGGCGGCGCGTGCTCTACGGCCGCGGAGCCGTCGAGCTGTGGTCCGGCCATCTGGACGAGGCGGCCCGAATCTTCGAGGCCGGGCTGGCCGAGGCCGGTTCCGGCGGAGAGGGCGAGCACGCCGACTGGGCCGGGTATCTGGCGCTGACCGAGGCGATGCGCGGCCGGCTGGGCCGTGCCGCCGAGCTGGCCAGTCAGGCGGCCCTCGCGCCCGCCCATCAGCGGCCGCCCGGCCGGAACCCGAACCCGGCGCCGATGGTCGCGCTGGCCCGGGTTCACGTACAGCGCAACGAGCTGCGTGAGACGCGCAACTGGATCAAGCAGGCCGATGCCGCCCTGGGCGCAAGCCCGGACAAGCTGATCGGGACGATGGCCTACCTTGTCGCCGCCGACGGCGCCCTGGCGGAGGGGCGGGCGCCGGTGGCCGTTCAGATCATCACCAGGGCACGATCGGGGTGGCCCGTTCCGGCCTGGCTGGACCGGCAGCTGAGCCTGGCCGAGTCCCGGGCATGCACCGCGGCCGGTGACATCCAGGCCGCAGTCAAGGCGGCCGAACGGGCCGGCGGCACGTCACCCGAGGCGGTGATCACGCTCGCACACGCCTGGACGGCCGCCGGAGACGCTGAGCGCGCGCGGCGGGTGCTTGATCCTGCGCTCGAGGCCGCTGACCAGATGCCAGACCGCGTGCGCGTGCAGGCGTTGCTGGTGGACGCCAGGCTCGGCTATTCGGGCGACGACGGTACGCGTGGTCGCCGGTCACTGGCGGCCGCCCTGCAGCTGGCGGAACAGGAGCGGCTCAAGCTGCCGTTCCTGGCGGAGCAGAGCTGGCTCGGGCCGGTACTGAACCGCGACCCTGAACTGGCCGGCAGCTACCGGCGCCTGTTCATGCCGGCGCCGGGCCGTGAGCATCGGGCGCCCGTGAAGACCCCGGACAAGGATCCGGATAAGGATCCGGTCCTGGTGGTCGAGCCGCTCACCGACCGGGAGCGCGAGGTACTCGTGCACTTGTCCGGCCTGCTGAGCACGGCCGAAGTCGCCAGCGAGATGTACATCTCCGTTAACACCGTCAAGACGCACCTCAGGAGCATCTACCGCAAGCTGGCGGCGACCCACCGCAACGAGGCGGTTCGCCGGGCTCGCCAGCTTAGGCTGATCTGAGCTCATCCATCGCTCACCCGGTTTACCGGGACAAAAGTCACCCGCCACGAGGGAGGCTCACAGATCGAGGAAGCGGGACCCTGGGATCGTGGCCGTGTTAGTTCGGCTGGTTAGGGGTTACGGTGCCATCTCCCTGCTATGAAATCCGGGTAGCCGGTGTTCTCCCGCTCGAGGTTCTGCTTGATTTCGACCAGCTCACCGCCTCGGTCGAGCCGGTGGAGACCGTCGTGCACGGGCCGCTCAGGGACCAGGCGGCACTGAACGCGTTGCTCGCCAGGCTCGAGACGTTCGGGGTCGAGATCCGCGAGATCCGCCGCCGGTACGAACGACAACCACAGCGCTAGCCGGCGTCCAGGCCGAGTTCGCGCGTGCGGACCACCGCCTCGCTTCGCGATGAGACTCCGAGCTTCCGGTAGGCGGAGTACGCCTGTGTCTTGACCGTGTTCTTGGAGACATGCAGCCGCTCGCCGATTTCGGCGTACGAAAGGTGCGTGGACAACAGCGGCAGAAGCCGCAGCTCGGCCGCTGTCAGCGAGGAGGCACCGGCGGCGCGCGCATTGGTCGTGGCGAGGCTGGCCTGCAGCCGGCCGGCCCGCGCAGGCAGGACGCCGAGGTCTGGCCTCTGCCGGAGAATGCCGTGGATCTGGGCCAGGACCGCCGCGGCGCCGGCGGGGTCGGCCAGCGTGATGTAGGAGTGCGTCATCTCCAGCAGGGCCTGGACCGACACAACGGGCAGCATGTAGGTGAGCAGGGGCCGGAGCCGGGACGCCCGCCCGAGGTAGGACCGTGCGCGGGAGATGTCACCCTCGTGCAACGCGGCCCGGCTGGCCCAGGCGTACACCAGGGCGCTGGTCCAGTAGTCGCCGAAATGCCCGTCTTCCACGATCGTGGCGGCTCTTTTCGCGAGCGTGGTGATCTCGGACCAGTCGTTGCGCTCGGCGGCTACGCCGCACTGCTCGGCCACGACCAGGCCGGCCAGCGGCAAGCTGCCGGCACGGGTCGCGAGATCGAGGGCGCGAGCGAGGATCGGCTCGCCTCGCTCCGGGTCACCGTCCAGCAGATAGGAAATGCCCTCGGTGTACAGCATCGTCGCCCGGTACGGGCTAGCCGGGCTCAGCCCGTGCCAGGCGACCCGCGCGTCGCGCCGCATCCCGGCGATGCCATCACGGCACAAGATCGCGCGCAGGTAGGCGAGCGTGGCCTCCATCGTGCTTCCGTCCGGAAGGATCCCGGCCGGGGAGGCGCGCTCCGCGGCGGCGGCCCAGCGCTCGGCCTCCCCTGGCTGTCCCAGCAGCGCGAAGAGCAGCGAGCCATGTGCCGCGATCGCGCCGTAGTGCTCGGCCGCCGTGACGTCCCTGACCCACTCCATCCAGCGCCGCACCGTCTCGACCCGCCCGCTGGCCCAGACGGGCTGCTGCAGCTCCAGGATCAGCCGGACCATCCGGTCGTAGTCCCCTGCCTCATGCGCATGGCCGAGGGCCGCCTCCGGCATGGCGTTCGCCTCGAACCACGCGGCCGCCCGGAAATGCAGATCCTGGACCAGACCGGGCTCGCGGCGCCGCAGTTCGGCCTGCAGGAGTTCCCGGAGCAGGTGGTGATACCGGTACCACTCGCGGCGCCGGTCGAGCGGGACCACCAGCAGGTTCCTGGCTTCCATCTGCTCGAGAACAGCCCCGGACCCTTGCTCGCCCAAGACCGCGTCGCACAGTGGCCCGCACATCCGGTTCAGCACCGACGTGCGGACCAGGAACGACGCTTCCGCTGCCGAGATCCGGTCCAGGAGTTCCGAGCGCAAGTAGTCGCCCATGTACATGTCGTCGCCGGTGAACGTGAAGCCGACCTCGCTCTGCCGGGTGCCGGACTTGATGGCCAGTGCGGCGATATAGAGACCGACCGGCCAGCCCTCAGTACGCAGCAGGAGATCACGAAGGCTCGCCTCGCTGGCGTCGATCCCCGCTCCCGCCAGCAATGACCGCGCTTCCGGCAGGCCCATCACCAGGTCACGGGCGGTGACCTCGAAGACCCCTCCCTGGGCGCGCAACCGCGCCATCGACAGCGGCACGACGGTCCGCGAAGCCAGCGCTAGCTGCCAGCCAGGCGGGAGGCGCAGGGCGAACTCGGCGATCGTGTTCAGGCACTGCTTGTTCGTCACGGCCTCGGCGTGATCGAGTATCACCGTCACCGGCGACCGCACCGAGGCGACCGCGGACACGAACCTCGGGATCATGGTGATGTCGGCGCCGGATGAGGCCAGCGCGGAGAATATCCCCCGATCGACAGGCCCGATCCGGTCCAGCGCCACCCCGAGAGCACTCAGCAGTACGACGGGATCGTTGTCGCCTTCGTCGCATGACAGCCACGCCGCGCGCGACCTGAGCCGTTCGGCCCATTGCGCCATGAGCGTCGTCTTGCCGTAACCGGGCGGGGCGGC
>Ga0335069_10005786_pt1 | contig 18102 bp, 17 predicted proteins | sample Lox_Sample_11_FD_206714 | JGI IMG/M metagenome (GOLD analysis project Ga0335069, IMG submission 206714) | Soil microbial communities from Loxahatchee National Wildlife Refuge, Florida, United States - Lox_Sample_1.1 | ecosystem: Environmental > Terrestrial > Soil > Wetlands | place: USA... | reverse complement strand
CCCGCGGGGGCTGTGGCGGCGCACCACGCTGGACAGCTATCGCACCGACTCCCCGGAGTGGGACGTGCTGATCGACGTCGACGAATTGGGTCGCGCCGACGACGAGAAATGGGTGTGGGCCGGCGCCGGCGTCATCGAACCCGACCACACCCGGGCGCTGATCGGCCTGTCCCGCGGCGGCTCGGACGCGTCCATCGTGCGCGAATTCGACATGGCCACACGCGAATTCGTCGCCGACGGGTTTCAGTTGCCGGAGGCCAAGTCGCAGATCGCCTGGGCCGACCCGGACGCCGTGCTGGTGGGCACCGACTTCGGCGCAGACTCCCTCACCGACTCCGGCTACCCGCGCGTGATCAAGCGGTGGCGCCGGGGCACGCCGTTGGCCGACGCGCAGGCCGTCTTCGAGGGCTCCCACGCCGACGTCCGCGTCTGCGCGACGGTGGATCGCACCCCCGGCTTCGAGCGCACCTTTCTGGGGCGCGCGCTCGACTTCTGGAACGAAGAGGTCTACGAGCTGCGCGGCCCGGAGCTGATCCGCATCGACGCACCCACCGACGCGAGCCTGTCGGTCCACCGCGAGTGGATCCTGATCGAGCTGCGCACCGACTGGTACACCGGCAACGCGACCTACACCGCGGGTTCGCTGCTGGCGGCCGACTACGACGAATTCCTGGACGGCACAGCCGAATTGGCGGTGGTGTTCGAGCCCGACGAGCACACCGCCCTGAACCACTACGCGTGGACGAGGGACCGCCTGCTCATCGTCACGCTCGCCGACGTGGCCAGCCGCGTCGAGATCGCCACCCCGGGTGAGTGGCGGCGCGAACCGGTCGCGGGCATCCCGGCCGCGACCAACACCATCGTCGTCGCCGCTGACGACACCGGCGACGAGTTCTTCCTCGATTCCAGCGGATTCGTCACGCCCTCGCGGCTGATGCGCGGCGCCGCCGGCGCGCGGCTCGACCCGATCAAGTCCGCCCCGGCATTCTTCGACGCCGGAAACCTTTCGGTGGCACAGCATTTCGTGGCGTCGAAAGACGGCACGGCGATCCCGTACTTCGTCGTGCGGCGCAGCGACGCCGACGGTCCCGGGCCCACCCTGCTGAGCGGATACGGCGGATTCGAAACCGCCAACACGCCGGCCTACAGCGGAGTGCTGGGCCGGCTGTGGCTGGCCCGCGGGGGCACCTACGCGCTGGCCAACATCCGCGGCGGCGGCGAGTACGGGCCCGGCTGGCACACCCAGGCGATGCGCGAGAACCGGCACAAGGTGGCCGAGGACTTCGCCGCGGTGGCAACCGATCTGGTGGACCGCGGGATCACCACGGTCGGGCAGCTGGGCGCGCGGGGCGGCAGCAACGGCGGGCTGCTGATGGGCATCATGCTCACCCAGTACCCGGAAAAGTTCGGCGCGCTGGTGTGCGACGTGCCGCTGCTGGACATGAAGCGTTACCACCTGCTGCTGGCCGGGGCCTCGTGGATGGCCGAGTACGGCGACCCGGACAACCCCGACGACTGGGCGTTCATCTCCGAATACTCGCCCTACCAGAACGTTTCGGCGACGCGCCGCTACCCACCGGTGCTGCTGACCACGTCCACCCGCGACGACCGGGTGCATCCGGGCCATGCCCGCAAGATGACGGCGGCCCTGGAAGCCGCCGGCCATCCGGTCTGGTACTACGAGAACATCGAGGGCGGGCACGCCGGCGCGGCCGACAACGAGCAGGTCGCCTTCAAGTCGGCGCTCAGTTACTCGTTTCTGTGGCGGATGCTGACTCGCGGTTGATGCACTTCTTCGACCAGCGGTCGCACGACCCCGCGGATCGGCAGTGATAAGTCCGTAGTCCCGCCGCATCAGTCCTTTGGCCGGGAGCCGGCTGCTAACTCATCGGGATAGTCGTTGTAAAAGGGCACAAAGCCTTCGTCTCGGCCTTTCAGCACGTAGAGCGGGTCCCCGACGTCGGGTCCGTAGCCCTGCTTGCGCAGACCGCTCTTTTGGCTCTTGAACGTCGAGGTCTGATCCAGTGAATCGACCACCCGAAACAACGGCACCGCGTAGCGGGGCAGCCTCTCATAGACCGTGTCGGCCAACGCCTTGCCGTCAAACTGGTGGCCCTCCTTCAGCACAACGGCGGCCATGCCGGCGCGCCCGTCGGCGCCGGACACCTGCACTCCGAAGACCGTGACCGCTTCAACGCCCGGTCCGGCCGATACGGCTGCTTCGACGTCGGTCGTCGCGACGTTTTCGCCTTTCCACCGGAACGTGTCCCCGAGCCGGTCGGCGAACGCCGCGTGCCGGAAGCCCTGTGGACGCATCAGGTCGCCGGTGTTGATCCAGACGTCGCCGTCGCGGAATGCGTTGCGCACCAGCTTCTTCTCGCTTGCCTCTGCGTCGGTGTAGCCCTCGAACGGCTGCTTGCTGCTGACCTTGCTCAGCAACAGCCCCGGCTGGCCGCCGCGCACCGCCGTGGGCTCGCTCATCCGGGTGTGGACCAACCCCATGTAAACGGACGTGATATCGATGCCGTCGGCGTGGAGTTCCGGTGCGACGCTGCGCAACCACATGTCGAACGCGCCCTTGGAAGCTATGTACGTCCCCCAGCGCGGAGTCGGAATCATCCGGACACCGATGGTCGAAACATTCACGATGTGTCCGGTCCCATGCTCCCGCATCGCCGGAAGTAAGCCGAGCAGCAACCGAATCGGACCGAGATAGTTGGTGTCGATAGTGCGCTGAAAGTCGTGCGGCCTGTCGTACTGAAGTCGCAGCGACCGCCGAATCGACTTGGCGGCATTACTGACGACGATGTCCGGGGGGCCGTGATTCTCATTCACTTGCTTTGTCAGCGCTGCGATTCGCGCCTCGTCGGTCAGGTCGGCCGGATAGGGGACCGCCCGTCCGCCGCCGGCGCCGATCGACGCGGCAACCTCGTCGAGCCTATCCGCCGACCGAGCAACGAGCAGGACGGTCGCCCCGGCGGCGGCCAGTTTGCTGGCAGTCGCCTCACCTATGCCGTAGGAGGCGCCGGTCACCAGCACGGTCTTGCCGGACACCGCACTCTTCAGCCTCGGCCGATCCGACAGTCGCGGCGGATTCACGAGGATGTCGACCACCTTGCCCGTCAACCTCATGGGCACCGGCCTAAGGCCGTCGGAGCCGGCCGGCTGTGGTGCCGAAGAATGCACGCGCTCTCCTTAAACCTCGCATGCCAGGGGGTGCGTTCCATTTGAAAGCAGGCAAGCCTGTGTACCCTTTTTCTTGACGCCCCAAGCCCATAGCCGAATTTGCCGGCCCTATCCGCGACCTGCCGACGCGGGCTCGGTGATGCTACTTGGGACGCTCAGATGCGCTCGGGCCTGGTGGATTTGGTGGTGTGCGTACGTCACCATCGCGGCGGTGGTCATCGTCTCGCCCTCGCGGACGAGCGAATTTGCGTCGGGAATGTGGGTGGTGGTGGCGGTGGGCCCGCTATGTCGGCACGGTGGTATCAAGAGCAGCCCTTGCTTCGCAGGCCTCGACGCGCCGTTCTGGGTTGATCGCCTCGATGGAGGCGGGGTTGTCCTGCAGGTCGTGCCGCGAAGGTGAAGGAGGAACATGATGAAGGTTCTGAAATGGGCGGCAGTGCTGCTGATGGCGATACTGGGCCTGATGGCCGGTGCTTCGGCGCTGGCGTCAGCGGCCCCCGCCACCCAGGCCGATGTGACCTATCTGCAGTTGCTCGATCAGAACGGGGTGTCCTACCCCAATCCCGAGGCGATGGTCTCCTACGCTCATGACCTCGTGGACCAACTGAGCGCCTCCCCACAGAACGACGCCAGTGTGGGCTCGATAGTCAGCACCGGCGAGGAGCGGATGTCTCAGCACGACATGGGCGTGGTCATCGCCGCCGCGGTGGTCGCCTACAGACCGTCCCTGATCCCGGTGGTTCGCCACTGGGCTGACAGCGCCGCCGGCTTCCCCTGTGGTTCCGCGGCTGAGGCGGTGCTGCGATGAAGAAACTGACGGGGGACCACGCCCCTGGCGGCCCGCCTCGGAATCTTGTTCCTGCGGCCCTTACGTCGGCGGCGAACGTCATCGCAGAGATGCGGCTAAGACGGCTTTATCCCGCCCTCGGCGGCGAGGCTACCGGGGCTCACACCATGCTGATTTTCTGGTCTCAACGGCACCACCACGCTCGTCTCCGGCCAATTCTTTCGCTCTTGGTATGCCGACTCGAGAGCGACCGGAAACCCCTCCAGGACGCGGTATACGCCCACTAGTTGCTCCAGGATCGTGATTCGTTGCCGACTCGCCTCGTCCGCCGCCCGCCGGGTCTGCTCACGATACTGATCAGCCTCCTGCTTGGCGTCGGCGAGGAGCTGCTCGCGCTCCTGTTGGGCTTTGTGCCACGCCTCATCGATGGCCGATTGGGTTTCAGCGCGCATCGTGGCCAGTTCGGCGCCTTGCTTTTTCCTGGTTTCCTCGTAAGCGGCATCTAGGGCCCTTCGCTGCGCCGCTATATCGGCCAAAAGCTCGTTGTACTTTCGTTGCGCGGCCTCGTTCTTGGCGTCGGCCGCCGCGATCAGCGCCTCCGACTCGGCCCGCGCCTCGGCCTGCATCTCGGAAACCTCGTCGACAGCACGCCGCAGCATCTTCGCCATCCGCTGTTGCATCGCATGCGGCGAGGGTGAGCTGTCCGTGAGGATGGCGACCTCGTCCGTGAGGACGGTGACCTCAATCCGCAGCGCGGCTGCTTCATCGCCAGATTCCTTGAGCCGGGCCCTTAGGCTCTGAACTTCGTCGAGCAGCAACTGCTGCTTGGTGATCAACTTCTGGATGCAGGCATCAACTGCAGCCGGATCGTAGCCCCTGAACATGCGATCGAACATCACTGCGGGTTCCGTTATCACGGCCGATTCCCCCTTCTGGAAACGCCCGGTGAGACCGACTCCTGAGCCGATTATTTCACGGTCATGCACACCAGTGTTATCGCAGATGAGGTCCCAGTTTTGTCGGGCTCTTGCCGGATGTCCATCGAGCGATTGGACACTCCACAAGGCACCGTTGGCTTCACAGTTGGCGATGCCGATGCGAAGTTTCGAGACTCTCATATCCCTCTTTTGAGACGGACGACCGGCCGGCGGCCGGGAACCGGGCGCGGGTCCCCCGCCTCTTGTCCGTGTCGCAGGGCACGTCGTCGCGGGTGTCGCACCAAATCGAGCCCATTAAGCTCGACGGTGACGTAGCGGATGCTGTCGAGGAAGGCGTAGATCATGCGAGCACTGAGGTTCGTCGGCTTGGCGACGTTGACGGCGGTCGCTCCAATCGTGGTCCTCCTCGGAAGTGGCCCCGCGCACGCCGATACCGATCTCGGTAAGGCATGCGGGCCCGAAGGCGCGAAAGTATGGGGAAATCCCGGCCCGATCTATTGCGAGCGCCAGGCGGACGGGCAACTGCATTGGGTGTCCATTCCCGTCGACGCGATGTGCGTGGCGTTCTGCGTGAATCACCCGTAGCGGTTCACGGTGTCTCATTCGTCGGATCCGCGCTCCGTTTCCGGCGATTGATCATCGAGGCGACAAAGCCCACCGCTATCGCGAGCCCCCCGTAGCTCAGCGCCGAGGGCCACCAGGGTTCGGAGGGCTGGGTGGGCTCCTTGAGAGCGGCCAGCGCCACCAGGAAGCTGCCGTTGTCGGTCGGCCCGGCACTTGGCAGCGACTGGGTCCTGGCGACGGTGATCTGGGTGAGGCTGGTGGGATCGTTCACCTGACCCCAGGCCAGCGTGGAGTCGTCGAGCAGGAAGGTGTCCTGGCTGCCCGCCGGCTGGCTGTCGTCGTGTCGTACCACCTCCACTTGGCCGACGACCACGGTCTGGTTGGCGGCGGCGACATACGCGGAGACGTCGTGGTAGACCTCCGGGGGCGCTGGCGGAGTGTAGTTCGGCGGCGGGCCGTCCGAGCCCGCCGGCGGTATCGAGGCCCCGCCATGGAAGCTGCCCGACGCCACATGGCTGTAGCCGACCGCGGTGAAGGGGAACAGGCCAACGGTGGCGACATCGAGCACGATCCGGCCACCGGCCGGCACGAACGCCTCCCGATAGGCGCCGTCGTAGAAGTAGCGGAAGGTCATCGCCTCGCCCAGCGGGTTGTACAGGGCCGGGCGGTGGTTGTCGTCGTAGTCGATGTAGTCCCAGTGCCGGGGGCGCACCAGCTCCTGGTTGTCGGCCTTGACCAGGTCGACGTTGCCACTATGGGCGTCGACCACGTTCTGCACCTGGTGAGCGAAGTCGTACACCTGGCTCGGCGGCTCCAGGGGGCGGGCGGGGTTGATCCGGGTCGCCGGCGCGGCCCTGGCATCCGCGACCGCCTCCGGTCGGGCATCCAGACCCTTCGGCGGTGTCACCACCGAAGCGTTTCGCGGCACCCCGCCTGCCCCCGGGTTGATCTTCGGGGTCTGCACCGGAACCGTGCTCGGCGTCGGGGGACTTGGCGGGACGACCTGGGGCGTCTGGACCGGCGGCGCGGGCACCAGCGGAACCGGCTCCGGCGGGGCCTCCGGAGTCGTCACCGGCACTCTGCTCGGGGGCGGCTGGGCGCGGCGGGGGGGCGGGGCGCTGTAGCACACGTTCGAAGTCTGGTATTCCTGCACGTAAAGCAGACAGTTTTGGCAGGACACCGGGTTTTCCCCTGCGCCGGCACATGGAGCCGCTCGTGCCACACCGGGTGTGGTGGCCACCAACGAGAAGGCGGCGAACGCCATCCCGGCTGCCGCCGTCGCGATAACCTTGCCCATTCCGTCCTGACCGATCAGCGTCGGCAGCCGGTAACGCTCGAACGCGGCCCCGCCCACTGGCAGACCTTCCCAACACCCCCACCTGGTTGGCAATGCTAGCGACCCGCCACCTTGTCGGACGAGTTTTGGCGGGCAAGCGGGGCACTTGCAAGCGGCTACTGCGAAGGAACCGGCCATAAGATCGTCGACATGTCGGCGACCGAACGCATCGAGCTCACCCTGCTGGCGACCGGGCTGATCTTCATCGTGGCCGGGGCGGCGCAGGCGCGCTACCGCTTCATCAAGGACCGCCGCGCGGGCCGACGCTTCTACTGGGCCACCTCGATCATCGGCATCGCCAGTTTCGCCGCCGGGGTGGGCAAGATCTGGCCCAACGCCGTCGCCGTGGCGGCGATCTTTACTGCGGTCGTCGTCTTTTCGGCCTACCTGACGACGCCCTACCTGAAGATCGGCGGGCGAATCTATGCGTCGTCGCCGGAAAACCGTCAGCCCGATCCTTAAGGAAGCCATGCCGAATCCCGACTTCGAGACCCTGCTGTACACGACGGCCGGCCCGGTCGCCACCATCACGCTGAACCGCCCGGAGCACCTCAACACCATCGTGCCGCCCATGCCCGACGAGATCGAGGCGGCCATCGGGCTGGCCGAACGTGACCACGACATCAAGGTGATCGTGCTGCGCGGTGCCGGCCGCGCGTTCTGCGCCGGCTACGACTTCGGCGTTGGCTTCCAGCAGTGGGACGCCTACATGAACACCGACGGGCAGTGGGATCCGGGCAAGGATTTCGCCATGGTGACCGCACCGACGGGACCGCATCAGAAGTTCATGGCCATCTGGCGGGCCACCAAACCGGTGATCGCCCAGCTGCACGGCTGGTGCGTCGGCGGGGGCAGCGACTACGCGCTGTGCGCCGACCTCGTGATCGCCAGCGAAGACGCCGTGATCGGCACCCCGTACAGCCGGATGTGGGGCGCCTACCTGACCGGCATGTGGATGTACCGGCTGAGCCTGGCCAAGGCGAAGTGGCACGCGCTGACCGGCCGGCCGCTGACCGGCGTCCAGGCCGCCGAGATCGAACTGATCAACGAGGCGGTGCCGTTCGAGCGACTAGAGGCGCGGGTCGCAGAGATCGCCGCGGAGCTGGCGCAGATCCCGCTGTCGCAATTGCGGGCGCAGAAGCTGATCGTCAACCAGGCCTACGAGAACATGGGCCTGGCGTCCACCCAGTTACTGGGCGGCATTGTCGACGGCCTCATGCGCAACACCCCCGAGGCGCTCGACTTCATCCGCACCGCCCAGACGCAGGGTGCGCGGGCCGCGGTCGAGCGCCGCGACAGCCCGTTCGGCGACTACAGCCAGGCGCCGCCGGAGCTGAGGCCGGATCCCAGCCACGTCATCGTGCCTGATCGCGATAGATAGTGAGCTGAGCTACGAATATGATCGAGGCCGCTGTGTCCGGGGCCCGGAAGTGTTACGGTTACAACTATGTCTCGGCTGAGTTCCGGCCTGCGTGCAGGCGTTGTTCTTGTTGCCCTTTTCGTCGCTCTAAGCATCGCCGCTGCGACCTTCCCCAGGACCGCCGCGGCCGATTCCACGGAAGACTTTCCCGTTCCCCGCAGGCAGATCGCGACCACCTGCGACGCCGAGCAGTACCTGGCGGCCGTCAGGGATACCAGCCCGGTGTACTACCAGCGGTACATGATCGACTTCAACAACCACCCCAACCTTCAGCAGGCGGTGATAGACAAGGCGCACTGGTTCTATTCGCTGTCGCCGGCGGACCGCAGGAATTATTCCGAGAACTTCTACAATGGCGACCCGCTGACATTCGCCTGGGTCAATCACATGAAGATCTTCTTCAACAACAAAGGCGTCGTCGCCAAGGCCACCGACGTGTGCAATCAGTACCCGCCCGGCGACATGTCGGTGTGGAACTGGTCCTAGATCCACCCTGGCCTTTATTCGCCCGCGAGTTTAGACTCTGCCACGTCGGGAATCGCTTTTTTCCCTTAGTCACGCGGAGACACCAGTCCGCGCGACCAGAGTCGACCAGGACGTACATCATGCTCATGCCGGGATGCTGCGCCCCAGCGAGGACGCGATGAGCGTCGTCGACCCCCAGTCCGACGCGCTCGCGGCGCTCGACTGGCTCGAGATCACGTGCCAATCCGAGGCCGGCTGCGCCAACCGGGCGACGCACATCGTCTACCGGCACGCCGTGGACCAATGCAACCGGCCGAACCTCGACCCGTCCGGGAACATCGTCGAGATCCTGTGCATCGGTTGCGTGCGCCGGCTCAAGGCCCAGGTCCTGCAGCAGGTGGATCGAATCAACCGCTGCCCGGGCGGCTACTGCCTGACGTGCGGGGCGCCGGTGCACAAGCTGAGCGACGTCATGCGCAAGATGGTGCAGCTTCGCACGTACGCCTGACGTCCGGTCAGTAGTGCGGGGCGCTCGTCCGCAACCGGTCCGTGTCCGCCGATTGACCGTTGCTGCTCGGCGACTCATCCCTGGGGAGCAGCAGGGCACGAACCAGCGGACGGGGTCCGTAGGCCCGCAGCAGCCGGCTCGCCGGCCGCGTCCGCACCTGCGTCGGCCACCAGAACCACCGGCCCATCAGCGCGGCGACGGACGGCATCATGAACGAGCGCACGATCAACGTGTCGAACAACAGGCCCAGCGCGATGGTGGTGCCGACCTGACCCATGACCTTCAGGTCGCTGGCGACGAAGGACGCCATGGTGGCGGCGAACACCAGCCCCGCCGACGTCACCACGGCACCCGTGCCGGCCATCGAGCGGATGATCCCGGTCTTGATTCCGGCATGGATTTCCTCTTTGAACCGGGAAACCAGCAGCAGGTTGTAGTCGGATCCGACGGCCAGCAGCAGGATGACGGACATGGCCAGCACCATCCAGTGCAACTCGAAGCCCATGATGTCCTGCCACGCCAGCACGGACAGCCCGAAGGAGGCGCCCAACGAAATCAGCACCGTGCCAACGATCGTGACCGCGGCGACCAGGCTCCGGGTGATGATCAGCATGATGATCAAGATGAGGCAGGCCGCCGAAATGCCGGCGATCATGAGGTCGTACTTGGACCCGTCGCGCATGTCCTTGTAGGCCGCGGCGGTGCCGCCGAGCCAGATCTTGGCGCCCTCCAGCGGCGTTCCCTTGATGGCTTCCTTCGCCGCGTTCTTGATCGGGTCGACGTGCGAAATGCCTTCCGGCGTAGCGGGATCCCCTTCGTAGGAGATGATGAAGCGCGCGGCGTGGCCGTCCGGCGACAGGAACATCTTCAGGCCCCGCTTGAAATCGGGGTTGTCGAAGACCTCCGGCGGAATGTAGAACGAGTCGTCGTTCTTGGCGGCGTCGAACGCCTGACCCATCGCCGTCGAGTTCTGGCTCATCACGTCCATCTGGTCATACAGCGACGACATCGAGCTGTGCATGGTCAGCATCATCTGCTTCATGGTCTGCATAGTCGCGATCATCGGCGGCATCTGCGCCAGCAGCTGCGGCAGCAACGCATCCAGCTGGGATATGTCGTTCGTCAGGTACTGGAACGGCCCGCGTGGGCAGTTTTCCGCGTTACGCACGTGATATGCGTTACACTCCAGGCGCGAGGGGAAGGAGTCAACGGTCCCGTCCAGGCGATGATCGGCCGTGATTTACTTAGGTAAGCCTTGGCTGCGCTGATGCCCCGGGATCGGTGTGCCGGGCGGACGGGCGCGGCGCGGCGATCCGCCCAGAGAAGTGCCCAACCGCTGAAAGGGATTCCAGATTCTCAAGGTGCTGTCCCGAACGTGGATCCCACTGGTCATCCTGGCGGTCGTGGTGATCGGTGGATTCATCGTGTATCGGGTCCACGGCTACTTCGGCTCGGAAAAGCGTGAATCGTATGCCGACAGCAACCTGCAAAACCCCAAGCCGTTCAACCCGAAACGAATCGCCTACGAGGTCTTCGGCCCGGTCGGGACGACCGCGGACATCAGCTACTTCGACGTCAATGGCGACCCCCAGCGCGTCGACGGCGCGCCCTTGCCGTGGTCCCTGCGCATCACCACCGACAAGGCGGCCGTGATGGGAAACCTCACGGCGCGCTCCAGCGGCGACAGCGTCGGCTGCCGCATCACGGTGGACGACGTGGTCAAGGCCGAGAGAATTTCGAACGAGGTCCGCGCCTACACCTTCTGCGTGGTGAAGTCCGCATGACCACACGATCCGCCGACCCTGCCGGCACCCACGCCGAAAGGCCTTGGCTCGCAAGGACGATCCACCGCCTTTCGGTGCCGATCATCCTGTTCTGGGTCGGGATGGCCGTCGTCTTCAGCGTGCTCGTCCCGTCGCTGGAAGTGGTCGGGCAAGAGCGGTCGGTTTCGCTGAGCCCCACGGACGCGCCGTCGTTCCAGGCGATGAAGCACATCGGCCACGCCTTCAACGAAGGCGAGACCGACAGCTCGGCGATGATCGTGCTGGAGGGCAGCCAGCCCCTCGGCGACGACGCCCACAAGTACTACGACGCGATGATTCGCAAGTTGCGCGCCGACAAGGCGCACGTGCTGAGCGTGCAGGATTTCTGGGGTGACCCCCTCACGGCGGCGGGCGCGCAAAGCAACGACGGCAGAGCCGCAACCGTCCAAGTGAACCTCGCCGGTAATCAGGGCGAGCCGCTGGCCAACGAATCCGTCGACGCCGTGCGCAAAATCGTGAACAGCGTGCCCCCGCCGCCGGGCGTCAAGGCCTACGTCACCGGGGTGGCGGCGCTCACCGCGGACCTGCACCACAGCGGCGACAAATCCACGGCCCGGATCACGTTGACGACGGTGGCGGTGATCCTGATCATGTTGCTGTTCGTCTACCGGTCGATCATCACCGTGATCCTCCTGCTGGTCACGGTCGGCTTCGAATTGACCGCGGCGCGGGGAGCCGTGGCACTCATCGGCCACTCCGGACTGATAGGGCTTTCCACCTTCGCCGTGTCCCTGCTGACTTCGCTGGCGATCGCGGCGGGCACGGACTACGGGATCTTCATCATCGGTCGCTACCAGGAGGCCCGGCAGGCCGGCGAGGACAGGGAATCGGCCTTCTACACGATGTACCGCGGGACGGCGCACGTCATCCTGGGCTCCGGTTTGACGATCGCCGGGGCGACGTTCTGCCTCAGCTTCGCGCGCATGCCGTATTTCCAGACGCTCGGAATCCCCTGCGCGGTGGGCATGCTCGTCGCCGTGACGGTCGCGCTGACGCTGGGCCCGGCGGTGCTCACGGTCGGCAGCCGGTTCGGCCTGTTCGACCCCAAGCGCAAGATCGGGGTCCGCGGCTGGCGGCGGGTCGGCACCGCGGTGGTGCGCTGGCCGCTGCCCATCCTGGCGGTCACGTGCGCCGTCGCCCTGGTCGGCCTGCTCACCCTGCCGGGGTACAAGGCCAACTACAACGACCGGGAGTACCTGCCCGGCTCCATTCCCGCCAATGAGGGCCTGATGGCGGCGGATCGCCACTTCTCCCAGGCGAGGATGAAGCCGGAGATCCTGATGATCGAGTCGAACCACGACATGCGCAATCCGGCCGACTTCTTGATCCTGGACAGGTTGGCCAAGGGCATCTTCCGGGTCCCCGGCATCTCCCGCGTCCAGGCGATCACCCGGCCCGACGGAACGACCATGGACCACACGTCGATCCCGTTCCAGATGAGCATGCAGAACGCCGGCCAGATGCAGAGCATGAAATACCAGCGCGACCAGATGGACAACATGCTCAAGCAGGCCGACGAGATGACCAAGACCATCGCCAACATGCGACGGATGTACGAGCTGATGACGCTCCTCGTCGCCACCACCCACCGGATGGTCGGCGACACCGAACAGATGCAGCAGATCACCAATGAGCTGCGCGACCGCATCGCGGACTTCGACGATTTCTGGCGGCCGATCCGCAGCTATTTCTATTGGGAGAGACACTGTTTCGACATTCCGATCTGCTGGTCGATCCGCCAGATATTCGATGCGCTGGACGGCGTCGATCAGATCACCGACAAGCTCAACACGTTGGTCGGTGACATCAAGGACCTGGATCTGCTGATGCCGCAGATGGTCGCCCAGTTCCCGCCGATGATCGCGACCATGGAGAACATGCGGACCATGATGCTGGACATGCACAGCACCATGGCCGGGATCTTCGCTCAGATGGACGAGATGAGCGACAACGCGACGGCGATGGGCCACGCCTTCGACGCCTCCAAGAACGACGACTCGTTCTACCTGCCGCCAGAGGTCTTCAAAAACAAGGACTTCAAGCGCGCGATGAACAGCTTCCTGTCCCCGGACGGGCACGCGGCACGCTTCATCATCCTGCATCGCGGCGATCCCGCATCGGCCGAGGGCATCGCGAGCATCGACAAGATCCGCACCGCGGCCGAAGAGTCGCTCAAGGGAACACCTTTGGAGGACGCGAAGATCTATCTGGCCGGAACGGGTGCCGTCTTCAGGGACATCTCCGATGGCGCCAGATGGGACCTGGTGATCGCCGGCATTTCCTCGCTGTGCCTCATTTTCATCATCATGCTGATCCTCACCCGCGCCCTGGTCGCCGCCGCGGTCATCGTGGGCACGGTGGCCATTTCCCTGGGGGCGTCCTTCGGACTATCGGTGCTTTTCTGGCAGCACATCCTCGGCATCGAACTGCACTGGCTGGTGCTCGCGATGTCGGTCATCGTGTTGCTGGCCGTGGGGTCCGACTACAACCTGCTGCTGGTCTCGCGGTTCAAGCAGGAGATCCACGCCGGCCTGAACACGGGCATCATCCGGTCGATGGGCGGCACCGGCAAGGTGGTGACCAACGCGGGCCTGGTGTTCGCGTTCACGATGGCCTCCATGGCCGTGAGCGATGTCCGGATCATCGGGCAGGTGGGGACGACGATCGGGCTGGGCCTGCTGTTCGACACGCTGATCGTGCGCGCGTTCATGACCCCGTCCATCGCCGCCCTGCTGGGGCGCTGGTTCTGGTGGCCGATCCGGGTGCGCTCCCGGCCGCCCCGGTTCTCGCCGCAGCCGGCCACACCCCGTTCCTTCGCCTACACCGACTAACCGCCGGCCGGCTCCGAATAGCTGCTATGGCAACGATCGCGCTCATCGGCTTCCTCGGGGGCCTGGTCACCGGGGTCTCGCCGTGCATCCTGCCGGTCCTTCCGGTGGTGTTCTTCTCCGGCTTGAACAGCACCCGCGCGGCCCGGCCGTATCTGGTGATCGCCGGCCTGGTCTGCAGCTTCAGCGTGGTCACCCTGGCCGGTTCGGCCCTGCTGTCGGCGCTGCACCTGCCGCAGGACGCGATCCGTTGGGCCGCCCTGGTGACGTTGGCCCTCATCGGCCTCGGACTGATCTTCCCGCCCCTGCAGCACCTGATCGAGCGGCCGTTCGCCCGCATCCCGCAACGTGAAATCGGCTCGAACAAGACGGGTTTCGGGTTCGGCCTGACGCTGGGCGCGCTGTACGTGCCGTGTGCGGGACCGGTGCTGGCCGCCATCGTGGTGGCCGGCGGGACCGCGCGCATCGGCCCACCCATCCTGTTGCTGACCGCGGCGTTCGCGCTCGGTGCCGCCCTGCCGCTGCTGGTTTTCGCCCTGGCCGGGCGGCGCATCTCCGAGCGCGTCGCGGCATTCCGCCGTCGGCAGCGCGGGATTCAGGTCGCCGGCGGCATCGCGATGATCCTGCTGGCGGTGGCGCTGGTTTTCAACGTGCCCGCCGTCCTGCAGCGCGCGGTCCCCGACTACACGGCGGCGATGCAAAGGGGCATAGGCGCCGCCGACATCCAGGCCGTCCGGCGCAAGCTCGATGCCAACGCCACGTCCCAGGGCCAACTGGCCGACTGTATCGACGGCGCAGACCGGCTGCAGCAGTGCGGGCCGGCGCCCGCCGTCACCGGAATCACCCAGTGGCTCAACACCCCTGGCGGCGCCCCGATCGACCTGGCGTCCCTGCGCGGCAAGGTGGTACTGATCGACTTCTGGGCGTACTCCTGCATCAACTGCCAGCGCGCGATCCCGCATGTGGTCGATTGGTACGGCCGCTATCGCGACGACGGTTTCGTCGCCATCGGCGTGCACACCCCCGAGTACGCCTTCGAGCGGGTTCCCGGCAACGTGGCAAGTGGCGCCGCCGCGCTACACATCGGCTACCCCGTCGCGCTGGACAACGACTACGCGACGTGGAACAGCTACCAGAACCTGTATTGGCCCGCCGAGTACCTCATCGATGCGCAGGGGGCGGTGCGCCACACCAAGTTCGGCGAGGGCGACTACGACGGCACCGAAAGGCTGATTCGCCGACTGCTGGCCGACGCCAACCCGAACGCCACGCTGCCCGGCGCGAGCGGCAGCGTCGACGCCACCCCGCACACCAGGCTCACCCCCGAGACCTACCTGGGCGCGGGCAAGGCCGTCAACTACGGAGGCGACGGCGAATACCGGGCCGGCACCGCCACATTCGCCTATCCGGCGACGCTGCCCGACGACCGGTTCGCCCTACGCGGCCGGTGGACCGTGGACGACCAGGGCGCCACCGCCGACGGTGACGACGCCGCCATCCGGCTGAACTACACCGGCAAGGACGTCTACGTCGTCGTCGGCGGCACCGGCACCATCACGGTGACCCGGGGCGGCCAGACGACCGCCACGGCCATCGGCGGCCCTCCCACCCTGCATCGGGTCGCGGGCAGCAACGCCGGGGAGACCGCGCACCGCGATCAGCTCGACATGCAGGTCGGCAAGGGCCTGCAGGTGTTTTCGTTCACATTCGGCTGAGCAGTCCATGACGTCGTCGGCCCCGAATGACTCATTGTGGACGCGCATTGCGGTGATCGACGCCGCCCTGTGGGGTTGCTCACCCTCAGGGGCGCGCGGCTGGCTCGAGAAGTTGACGGCCGGCCGGCCCGGCTTCGACGGATACCCCGAATCGACAGCGTTTTTCTTGTCCCGGCCGCCCCGATCGGCGTCTTGATGACGGGCGCTAGGCTACCGGTCGATGAGCGGATCGCCACCGCCGGGCAACGAGCTGGGCACCCTGCTGCGCGAGGTCGCGCGCGGGGACGACGCCGCCTTCGCCGCGATCTACGACCTCACCAAAGCCCGGGTGTACGGACTGGTGGCCCGGGTGGTGCGTGACCCGGGCTACAGCGAGGAAACCACCCAGGAGGTCTATCTCGAGGTGTGGCGCACGGCGTCGCAGTACGACCCGGCCAGGGGGTCGGCCCTGGCCTGGCTGTTGACCATGGCGCACCGGCGGGCCGTCGACCGGGTGCGCGCCGAGCAGGCAGGCAGCAGGCGGGAATCCCGCTACGGCGCGGCCAGCGCCGACCCACCGGCAGATGTCGTAGCCGACTCGGCGATCGCCGGCGACGAGCGTCGCCGGGTGACCCAATGCCTGGAGGGGCTGAGCGATGCGCAGCGGCAGTGCATCGAGCTGGCGTACTACCAGGGGCTGACGTACAGCGAGGTGTCCCAGCGGCTGGCCGCCAATCTGTCGACGATCAAGTCGCGCATCCGCGACGCGCTGCGCGGCCTGCGTAACTGTCTGGACGCGCCATGACCGAACCGACCGATTTCGAACTGCTCGAGCTCGCCACGCCGTATGCCCTGCATGCCGTGTCTGACGCCGAACGCGCCGAGATCGACCGGCGGGTCGCCGGCGCGCCGGCGCCGGTGGCGGCGGCCTTCAACGACGAGGTCCGCGCCGTCCGCGAGACGATGGCGGCCGTGTCGGCGGCGACCGTGGCCGAACCGCCGGCGCACCTGCGGGCGGCCACGCTGTCCGCGGTAAATCCGGGCAACGTGCGCCAGATGGGTTGGCGCAGAACGATTGTGGCATCCGCGGCGGCGGCGGTGGTGGTGGGCGCCGCGGCGTTCGGCGTCGGCGTGCTGATGCGTGCGCCCGCGAAATCGACGGTCGCCGAACAGGTTCTGACCGCCCCGGACGTGCGGACGGTCTCGCGTCCGCTGGCCAACGGGACCGCCACGGTGATGTTCTCCCGCGACCGCAACGCGGGGGTGCTGGTGATGAACAACGTGCCGCCCCCGTCGCCGGGCACTGTGTATCAGATGTGGCTGATCGGGGCCAACGGGCCGACCTCGGCGGGGACGATGGGCGCCGCGGCGGTGTCGCCGTCGACGAAGGCGACGCTGACCAACCTGGGCGCCTCGACGGAGCTCGCGTTCACCGTCGAACCCGGCAACGGGTCGCCGCAGCCGACCAGCCCGATGCTGGCCGAGCTGCCCCTGAGTTAAGCCGCGTTCCTGAGGCCACCCACAATGGCGACGAGCACGCCCAGCCCGACCACCGCGGCGCCGGCGACCAGCGTCAGGTCGAGCCAGTGGCGCAGGCCGGCCTCGGCGTGGGCGACCATCACCTCGGCGATCTGGCGGATGTCCCCGGTGGTGCGGTTGAGCGCGTCGTTGACGTAGCGGCGGCCCGCCTCGATGCCCGCCCATCCCGCCGCGCCGACGAGCAGCGCCGAGACCCCGAGGCTGCTCAGGGCCTTGCCGCGGCGGCGCGCGGCGGCCAGCGTCAGCAGCGCGAAAAGACCGCTCAGGGCCGCCGCGCCGATGCTGACCCAGGGGCTCCACGTCGCCAGCCGGCTCAGCTTGCCCTGCCGTAGCGACGAAGGCATCGACACCGTGAGCGGAACCGTCAGATCCGGGGGCACCCGGACGTTGTGGGCGCTCAACACCTGCCGGAACGAGGCGTCCTTGAGCATCGGGGCCACGTCGATGACCCATTGATTCCCGTTCTGTCCCGACCGCGGGTCGGTGAACAGCCAGGCGTGCGCCGCCCGGTTCGCCTGGGCGAACAGCGGCGGGAATTCCCGCCCCGCCGTGAAGGCGCCGGCGACGGCGTGCACCTCGGCGCTGTCCACGGGGTAGCGTCCGCCGCCGTGCGCGATGAGCGCCATCGCCCGGGTGGTGAGTTCGGTGGCCATGGCCGACTGCAGGGCGGGGTCGCCCGCGGCCCGCTGTGCCAGCGCGGCGTACCCGCCCTCGCTGACGACATTGCGCTGGGTCCACGCCGCGGGGATCGCTACGGCCAGCGCGAGCGTGGCGGCCAGCCACAACGCCACACCCGCAGCGAATCGCACGCCTCAGAACCTACTGAATCCCCCGCACATAAGCGGCCTGGCCGAGGTGCTGGGCGCAGTCGTCGATGATGCTGACCAGCCGCGCGCCGGCCGTCACCGGCGGGTCCCAATTGGTGTCGACGACGCGGCCCAGCTCTTCGGCGGTCACGCTGGCGATGTACTCGAGGGTCAGCTTGTGCACCGCGTGGTAGTAGCCGGACAGCAG
>Ga0335069_10005785_pt1 | contig 18103 bp, 12 predicted proteins | sample Lox_Sample_11_FD_206714 | JGI IMG/M metagenome (GOLD analysis project Ga0335069, IMG submission 206714) | Soil microbial communities from Loxahatchee National Wildlife Refuge, Florida, United States - Lox_Sample_1.1 | ecosystem: Environmental > Terrestrial > Soil > Wetlands | place: USA... | reverse complement strand
AGTTCTGCGCGTATCCCACCTTCGCTGGCGGAACACAGCTGCACTGCGACGGATCGAACATCAATCCTGTCGCTTTGAAGTTGCTCAACTTCAAGTTGACCAATGGCCAGTACGCCGTCCCCAGTCCGCAGATCCGTCTTGCGTCTGATCCATCGCAACTTCCCATCGGTGAGTCCACATACGCTATTCCAGCTACCTATCACGAAGATCAGTTCACGGCCAACCTTGACCACACTCTCTCCCCAAAGAATTCGCTGGCGGGACGGCTCTTCTACTCCCTCGCACCCACGTCCGAGCCGTTTTCTCCCAATGCCGCCAACGTTCCCGGATGGGGCACCAACGAGACGGACAGGAATCTCATGGCGGTACTCTCTCTCACCCGCGTGGCAAACCCAATTCTGGTAAATGTCGCGCGCCTCGGTTACATGCGCTTCGCGGGAATCTCGGCAGTCGCCAACCCGATCAGCGCCTCTGATCTGGGAACGCAATCGCCGACTGGCCTGGGTGGCGCAGACATCCACGCCCCCGGCATCACCGTGGACGGTCTATTCACCATTGGCGACGCCGGTACTCCATCGCAGACACAGAAGACCAACAGTTACATCGCGCAGGACATGCTCTCGCTCACGCACCGGACGCACTTCATCCGCATGGGCGCCGAAGTGAAGCACCATCAGGTCATGATCAACGCTCCGTTCTCAGCCGACGGTCTGCTCGACATCCGGACCTTCAGCGATTTCCTGCTCGGACAGAGCGCAGAACAAAACGGCAGCCGAGACGGGTTGAGCAACGTGACATCCAGCGGCGGCAGTTCCGGGCTCTTCCGCAAGGACGAGCGTTACAGCGATTTCGCGGGCTTTTTCCAGGATGACATCAAGCTCACCCCGTCGCTCACGATCAACGCCGGCTTGCGCTACGAAGTCTTCAGCCCTCCGACGGAAGTTCACGGGCGGCTCGTCACATTTGACCCCGCCATCGCCACGATGAACGCGCCTCCGGGCGGCACGCTCAGCGGCTATGTTGTCTCCTCCAATTTCCAAGGCTTCATTCCCCCAGGAGTTACGCAGTCAGGGCGGCGCGGACTCTGGCCCACGCGCTTCACTGACGTATCGCCGCGGTTTGGCTTCGCGTACCGCCTCGCGGCGCATCCTGAGATTGTGGCGCGCGGCGGTTATGGAATCTACTTCGATCGTCTCTCCGGTGGATTGGCAGAGAACCTGGTCGGACAGGCTCCCTTCTCAACCAGCCAGTTCTTTTCCGGTTCGCAGAATGGAGGCGCCACTCTGCAGGCGCCCTTCAGTCCCTTGCTGCCCGGGGTCGCGAGTTATCCCATCTTTGCGCCTCGCATTCCTGGTGGCGGACCGACCGCTGTCGGACTCTCCACGCGCATGGTCGATCCCTACACCGAGGAATACAATTTCAATCTTCAGTTCGGACTTGGCTGGAATGCCCTGGCCGAAGTCGGCTATGTCGGCACGCGATCCATTCACGTCGCGGGCTGCGCCGAGTTCAACCAGAGCCTGCTGGCAAATCCGTCTTCGCCTGTCAACGGCGCTGTCTCCAACACGGTCGCAAACGTACTCCAGCGCGTTCCTTATCAGGGCGTCGCGCCGGGATCGTTGATTTGCCAGACCACCTACGATGCGAACTACAACGGCCTGCAGGCCAGCGTGACAAAACGCCTCAGCCATGGCCTGCAATTCCTGGGAAGTTACACGTGGTCGCGAACCCTGGACCAGACCAGCGGCTCCTCCGGCAACCAGGTCTTCGAACTGTGGCTGTTGACGAACGATCAGCGAAACCCTCGTCAGAGTTACGGCCCAACCGATTTCGACCGCACCCATCGCGCCGTCTTCAGCTACACGTACGGCCTGCCAAACGTGAAAAACATGTCGGAGTTTCTGCGGCACGCCACTTCCAACTGGCAAGCATCCGGCATCCTTGTCGTGCAGTCGGGCACACCCATCACCATCCTCGACTTCAGCGCCGGCGCGGTCTATGGAAACTATCCTTTCGAGAACCGAGCCCAGTTGAGCGGCGCACGCATTACCACGCGGGGGTCGCTTCACTCGCGGGTTCTCGGCCAGTACCTCAACCCCGCTGCATTCACCTCCGCACCTGAAGCGCCAAACGGGACGGGTCCCAATGACACGGACTTCGGAAACAGCGGGGTGGGAATTGTGCGCGGCCCCGGCCAGCGCGATCTCGACATGGCTCTGGAACGCTCCATCCTCATATCCGAGTCTCACAGCGTTCATCTGCGCGCCGAATTTTTCAACTTCACAAACACGCCGAACTTTGCGAACCCCAACAACGCCGTGAGCTTTGGCCCGGCATTTGGCAAGATCACGGCAAAATCCAACAATCCCCGCATTATTCAGGTTGCACTGCAATACCAGTTCTGAGCCCGGAAAGGTCTCAATGCAAACGATGCAGCAGGCGCTCCCCGCCGAGTCCGTGGATCTAGTGAGTACACAGGAGCTGAAGTCCGCCTGGCTCCGCGCAGAACCCGTCGAGTTCGGAGATCCGGTGCTGGCGCACACTAGTCTCCCGTTTCACGAAACGTATTTTCCCCTGGGATTTCCGCTGACCATCGCGACGAATTCAACGGATGTGCTTGATGCGGCCGCGCAGAGCTGGGGCACGTTCTCAAAGCTTTTTGACACCGAGCCAATTCGCATGCAGATCGGCGTCACCACAAGCAGTTCATCCGAGTGTCCGCCCCCGCCGGCCTGCAGGGTGCGCGACCACCTCACAACCAACATCGCGGATGGAGAAAACTTTGCCATCTGCGATCATGCGCAGGGCTACTCTCTTGTCTGGGTCACGACTGCTACCTTGCAGCATCGGGACTACTTCCGCTATTTCTTCCTTGATTCCAGCGCAATGTGCTGCATTGCGGCCCGCTACGCAACCGGAATCCACGCCGGCTGCGTAGCGCTCGGCGGAGCCGGACTCCTGCTCTGCGGCGATTCCGGCGCTGGCAAGTCTACGCTTTCGTACGCCTGCGCGCGTGCCGGATTTACCTACGTCTCCGACGACGGCAGCTACCTTGTACACAACCGTGACGATCGGCTCGTAGTAGGCAACTCCAGTCAGGTGCGCTTCCGTCCATCGGCGAGGAATCTATTCCCGGAGTTGCGCAGTTGCACTGTAATGCGGCGTGCCGGATTCGGCAAACCATCGGTGGAGATGGCTACGGGCGTTCATCCCAGCCTGGAGACTTCAAACACTGCCGTCATTCGACACATCGTCTTTCTGAATCGTAATGTTCAAAACCAGGAACTCGCGGTGTTCCCGACGGGCGCGGCTCGCCTGTACATGCTGCAAAGAGTCCACTGCATGCCTTATCTCGGATCGCTGCACACACAGGCAATCGACCGTTTGCTGCAGGTAGACGCATTTGAACTGCGCTACAACCAGCTCGACTGGGCTGTGGAACGGCTCGAGTTGCTGGCGCGCGAGGGCAAGTGATGTCGACGGCCCCCGCTGCGCTGCGGGCCAAGCGTCGTCGCGCCGGCATGAACTCCACCCGCAGGTTGAGCGCAGATTTCTGGAAGTTCTTCGCCGCCGCATTCTTTTTCGATCTCGGCTTCGGGCTCTTCTTCTTTCTGTTCCCTCTCTACCTGACCGACCTGCACTGCGACGAACGCACCATCGGGCATATCACCGCCTGCCTGACCCTGGGAAACGTTGCCGGCACTCTTCCCGCAACCATGCTCGCCCGCCGCTTTGGACTGCGACCGTTGCTGCTCTTTACTTTTTGCACTGCGCCATTGGTCAGTGTACTGCGTGTCATGTTTCTCTCGCCGTCCGCGCAGCTTGCGCTCGCATTCGCTGCGGGGCTCGCGCTGTGCTGCTGGCCGATCTGCTTCTCTCCGGTAGTGGCGTCCCTCACCAGCGCACACAACAGGGCATCGGGATTCAGCATCGTCTTCGCCACCGGCATCGGGATGGGCACATGCGCTGGCATTCTCGGAGGCTTTGTTCCTGAATTCCTGCACGCCGGAAAGATGCATGTATCCCTCATCGGCGGCATGCGCACCGTTCTCATGTTTGCCTGTGCCATCATTCTGGTTGGAGCGTGGCCCCTGTGGAAGCTCAGATTGACTGACCAGTTGTCGCAACCGCAGCGCCGCGTTCGCCTCTTTCATCCTTTCCTACTCCGGTTTCTTCCACCCTTCATCCTGTGGAACGTGGTCACCGGCTCCTTTCCGGCGTTCGGCGCCATCTACTTGCAGCAGGTGTTGAGAATCCCGCTCGGCAGGCTCGGAATGGTCTTCTCCGCCTCCCAAATGGTCCAGTTCTTCGCGGCATTGGCTGCACCTCTGCTCGTCCGGCGTCGTGGCCTCATCAAGGGAATCGCAACCGCCCAGATCGCCACGTCCGTCTTCCTCGTGCTGATCGGAGTCACCAACATTGTTTCCGCAGCTGTTGTTCTTTACCTGGCATACAACGCGATGCAGTTCATGTGCAGTCCGGGAATCTACCACCTCCTCATGGACAGGATTCCCGAAGAAGAGAGAAGCACCGCCTCAGCGCTGCAGAATCTCTGCGGCGCCTTGTGCCAGGCCGGTACCGCCGCCATCTCGGGGAGTTGCATTGTGATGTTCGGATATCCTCCCTTGCTGGTTGCGAACGCAGCTTCTGCACTCGTCTCTGCGCTGCTGTTCCTGGCCATCCCCAGGATGGAGAATCGACCCAACTCGCCTGCCGAGCCCGCCTCGGCCGCAGTCATGGAGCATTCCGCTGAGTGCTCTCAATCGTGATCGGTTCACACTCGACAAAGGAATGACAATCAACTGACTGCCCCCTGACATCGTTTCATCCCGTCCTTATTACGTTGAGAGTGAAAGCAACGCCACGGCTCCTGATCCACCTGCGTAGACGATGAAGGCTCACCTGATAAATGCGGCATGCGGGATCCTCGACTGCCTCGCGTACCCCCTGGGCATGCTTGCAGCCGCTCCGATTGCGCTGCGAACTCTCGACATCGGCAGATACGGAGTCTGGACCATGGCCACGGCCTCGATCTATGGGCCGTTTCTCTTGCTCGTGCACATTCCCCTATTTCAACTCCTCGCGCGCGCATACCGCCCGGCGCTTGCCAAATCCAGCCCTCCACTTTACGAGGAAATCAGAATGCAGGAAAAGATTGGCATCGCATCCGGCGCCGCAGTTTGCAGTCAGCTCTCCAACGCCGAATCATTCCGTGAAGGTCACCGTCCGTGCGCAAATATTCTTGGCATCAGTGTCGACGCTGTCGACATGAATCGCGCGCTCTCCATCGTCGCCCGTCACCTCAGGAGCGGCACCAGGGGCTACGTCTGCGCCATCGGGGTGCATGGCATTCTCGAGTCTTTGCGCAACGAATCTCTCGCAGACACGTTTGCCAGTTCCATCCTGAACGTTCCTGACGGCGCGCCGACGGTATGGATCGGACGCGCGCAGGGGTTTCGTTCCATGGATCATGTAACCGGCCCTGCGCTTATGCGCGAGGTCTTTCGGCATCGCGAGTTCTCCTCTTACTCCCACTTCTTTTACGGAGGCAAGCCAGGCGTGGCCGAAGAGTTGGCTGCCGTCATGCATCTCAACTATCCCTGGATTCGCCTCGCCGGCACGTACACTCCGCCATTCAGAGATCTGACGCCGGACGAAGAACAAGCCCTGATCGCGCGCTTCAATGCCATTCATCCTGACATCATCTGGGTGGGCATCAGCACGCCCCGGCAGGAACTATGGATCCGGCGGATTCTGCCTCTCTTGCGGACTCGCCTGATGTTGGGTGTGGGCGCGGCATTCGATTTCCACACCGGTCACATTCGCGACTGCGCCCCCTGGGTCAAGCGCGCCGGCTTCCAATGGCTGCATCGCCTGGCTCAGGATCCAAACCGCCTATGGCGGCGCAATGTGCATAACATGGCGTTTCTCTGGCACATCACACTTCAGTTCTCCGGCTTGAGACGCTACCCGGTCAGGCGCGGGACCGAATTCGAGCTCGAGACCGATGCGGCCGCATGCGACGAGAACGCATGGCCCACTGCATTCGATGGCCGCCGGGACTTCAATACGGAGCGCTGGCCGGTCGATCATATGGCTGACCGAACTTGTTCAGATGCTGAGCAGGTTCGCGCAGCGCGTTTGTCGCGTCCAGAGTGATCGAGTCCGATGCGCCCGCCCGTACTTGGACTCTCCGCACCATTCCATCGAGCGCCTGCTGCGTCAGGCCCTCCACCCATACGTGGAGCGTGTATTCTCCTGCGGGCACGTTGCGCACGCTTACTTTTTCAAACGAGTCTGCGATTCCGTACAGCGGAGTTGAAAGGGTCAGGATGACTGCGCTCATCTCCGGGTGAATGTCGCAGAAGATATACGACACCCCTTCTCGCGAAAACACGACCTCCTTCGAAGCACCTGCTTCGTAGAGACCCAGGTCGAATCGTTTGCCATTGAACAACGAGAATACGTTGTGAAAGAACGGATCGGCATTCGGAAATGAGACTACGCTCCCCAACGGAATCACGAGCACATGTGGCAGAAACGTCCTGTTTTTCTGCAGGAGCGTGAAATGGCCCGGCGAAGCGGAATGGACTTCCAGTCTCTTATCCACCGGATTAAGCCACACCACTGCGGGAGGAGCATGATGGATCTTTTCCGGCTGTTGAGTCCATTGAATGCGCGCATGAAAATCCGCACCGGGTGCAGGCCCGGACTGCGCAAAGGCAAAGGCCGGAAGCGACAGGATTGCATGCCAGACGACTCGTCGCAATGCGAGGCTCCTTTCCGGTCGACTCAAAACTTGTACCCTGCGGCCAGCCCGATCACATCGCTGAACTCCGTCGGCGAGTTGACGAATGACGATGCGATGCGCCGGTACTCAAGTGAAAAAAGCAGATACGCGCTCGGGCTGTAAATGACGTTGCCGGTAATCGTTCGATTGCGTGCGAGATTGTAGTAACTATCGGCGTTGTTGATCGCGAAGAAACGAAGCTGGTGTGCAGGCACATTATCGACTCCAAAGGCTTCATTGAATTCGAGCCGTTCTCCACGGCGTTGTTTCCACTGTACCCACCCTCCACTGTCATCAAGCGCGCGAAAATAGAGCTCTCCTTCATACGTCCTGGCAACAAAATCCTTGTAAGCCCCGCCACCCATGCCGCCCAGTGCCTGACCGCGATACGCGCCGCCGGTCACTTGCGTCCATCCGGTCACGGGGAAACTGAAATCGAGCGCCCCCGCCCATGAATTGAAATTCGCATACCCGGGAACGCGATGCGGTGCAAAATAGCCGCTCATTCCCAAATGCGGACCGCGTTCGATGTCGCCCGTTGCGAGCGCGACACGCGCCTCCACGCCAGGCCAGCGCGATAACTCGGCCGTGTTTGGCGCGGTGTAGGTCCCGTTCCGTTGCGGAGGATAAAGGGCCGGAGGATCGCCAACATCGATGAGTGCTCCCTCCACATGCAAACGGGCCGCGCGCTCCGACGCGAAGTCGTGGGACGCACCAACCTGGGGATTCCACGTCCACAGATTTCCCGACCACGCGAGTGGCGGCTGCGCCACCGCCGTTACAGAAGCCGGCGCGTTCGGACTGATCAGCGGCCGGTCGAGCGCAAAGTATGACTTCGTGTGCTGCCAGACCAGTTCCGCATGAGCGGTGCGCAGGCGAAGCGTGCCCAGCACGCTGCTTTCGCCATAGCCCGGCCCTCCCGTGTCGCCATCACAATCCAGTCGTAACTCGGCGTGACTGCTGGCCGCAAACAGATGCGGACCGCTCGCATCCAATCCGAGAATCGTCTGTCGAACGGTCGCTGCCGTCGACCCCGCTCCATTGATTGCAATCGCCGGAGTCACTGCCGAATCCACCCGCTGCGTATTCACCGATCCGGTCATCAGGATCAGCCCGCTGATCTTGAGGGGATACTTCGACTCGCTCTCAACCTTCGTCTGCTCCAGTGTTGCGATCTGTGTCTCATGAATCGCCTGGCTCTCCCGCATTCCCGCCACTGCGGACGCAAGGTCCACCACATCCGCATCCGATGGCTGTTCTCGCGGTGCCTCCGCGGGCGCTCCTGTCGATCCCTGCAAGACTGCGAGTTGCCTCTTCAGATCTGAAAGCTCGCGCTGAGATTCGTCAATCTGGCTCTGAATCCGGTTCATCGCCTCGCTCAGTAAACGAACCTGCCCCTGCACATCGGGCTGCGGAGATTGCGAAAAGCAGGCCATGACCGGTGAGAAGAAAACCGCAGCGGACACTGTCGCAGAGTTCCGCGCCAAACTCCAGTTCCAGCCTGTACCAGAACGGTTGCGTTTCATCATTCCCCCATACGCGCATGGCTTGTGAACGACGATGACGGGCGCGAGTTTCCACGACCCACGGACATGCGAAAGATGGTCTCGCCAGACCTGCTGCTCACCAGTTCTACCCCGCCACCGTGGTCGGCCGCGATACTCTGCGTCAAAGTCAGTCCAAGCCCGGATCCTTTATGCTTTCCCTCGCTCACGAATGGCTCGAACAGCGTATCGCGAATACTCAGCGGAACTCCATCTCCGTTGTCCGCAACCTCGATGAGAATGCTGTCTTCGCGCGCAAGCACTGCGACAGACACCGTGGGCGACACTCCGGACGGACGCGGAGCCTGGCACCCGTTCAGCAGCAGGTTGTAAATGGCACGCTCGACCTGTCTTCCATCGACCAAAGCCTCTGTCTCCGCCGCATCACCCGCGCTGACTGAAAGGACAACTTCGCCGGCATCGGGATGCGAATGCACCATGTGAACCGCCTTCTCCACCAGGGTCGAGATCGAATGCTGGTTGCGACGTGCTTCCAACCCGATACGGCTGAACATTAACAACGATTCAAGCAACTCCGTCGTCCCGTTCACAGCGGTCCGGATCTCCATCAGGATTTCACTCCGCTCCGACTCCGAAAGCTTTGCCGAAACCAAAAACTCTGAGTTGGCATACACAGCTGCCAGGTAGTGGCGCAGATCGTGTGACACCGAGCTCGCCATGCGGCCGATGGTCGCCAGCCGCTCCGACTCAAGAAGAGCCTGGTTGGCATTCACGATCTCCCGCCGCATGCTCCCAAAGGCAATGCTCAGTTCGCGCACCTCTCTCGTTCCGCGGTATGGCAGAAGGTGAGCGCTGTCTCCTCCTGCGAAGGCATGAACACCGGCTGCAAGCTGTTCCAGCGGGCGAGTGAGGGCGCGAGACAGCACGATCATGAGCGCCGTGCCAAGCACAACAGCGAGCGCACCGGCCGTCAACACAAGCCGGTCAATTCCGCGAATCGCCCTTTCTTCCTGTTCCAGTGACTTGAGCTCAACCAGCGTCAACTCACTTGCAGTGCCGCTCGCAAGTTCACGCGAGACCGCCAGGAAGCGTTCTCCGCTCAGCACCACCCGGAAGGTTCCCGAAGATCCGACGGCAGTTCGCGGCGGAGCCGCCGATAACTGAGACTCATACTTCCGATCCAGAGAGCTGGCCAGAAGTCGCCCGCCGCTGAGGAAGGCAGCCTCGACATTGGTTGCGCGGCTGAGCTTCTCGACAGCAGCGTGATCGATGGCGAACCCGCTGATGACGTAGCCAAGGATCGTGCCTTCCGATCGGCTGCCAAAATAGAGCGGCTGCACCGAGCAGCCGAACAGGCTGGCGCCCCTGACGAAATACGCGCCCTGCTGGCCGGCCAGAAAAGTGCGCAGATTCGCACGAAAAGAGGAATCCGCCTCTGCGCCCGCTACAAATGCCGCCATAATCTCGCCATTACGATCGGCGAGAGCAAACAGGTCGTTTCCACTCACTTTCCAGAATTCCACCGCTCCATCGGCGATCGTGCGCTGATGGCTGGTGGTCATTAACGCCTTTAAACTGGGCAGATCCGCAAGCAAAGCATTCTCGCGGTCAAGCGCAGTCATGCGCTGCGATCGGACATTCTCGAACGTCGCAACCGAATGGAGAAGCTCAGAAGAAACGTCCTCCACGATGAGGCTCCGCAGCGGCCGCCGGATCACCAACAGGCTTACAAGCGTTGTGCCCGTGGTGATAACCGCCATTGCCAGAATCAGCAATACGCGCGTCCGTATTCCCCGATTCTGATTCGGAGTTGCGCCCAATGGCACCGCGCTCGCTGAAGCGCTCCCCTCAGCCATGGAATCAGGGGACGAACTTGTAGCCGGCTCCATAGATCGTCAGGAGGTGACGTGGATTGGCGGGGTCGGGCTCAAGCTTTTGGCGGAGTTTGAGCATCTGGTTATCCACGGTTCGCGTCGTCGGATAGCAATTGTATCCCCACACCTCGTTGAGAAGCTCATCGCGACTCAACACGCGTTCCGCGTTATCAGTGAAAAACTTGAGCAGACGAAACTCGTGCGAAGTCAGGGTGATCGGTTTTCCACTCCGCACCACTGTCATTCTCTTGAAATCGATCTCGCACTCCGCGAAGCGATACGTGCTCGAGTGGGCGGGCCGGCGACGACGCCGAATTGCGGCCTGCACGCGCGCCATCAATTCACGGGGACTGAATGGCTTCGTCACATAGTCGTCCGCTCCCAGCTCGAGCAGAAGCACCTTGTCCACTACTTCAGAGATCGCACTCACAACGATTACCGGCGTCTCCGGTGCCAGAGACTTGAACCTCTGGCACAAATCGCGACCTGACACATGAGGAAGGATCAGGTCCAGGACCACTCCCAACGGCTTACTCGACCGAAACAGATCAAGTGCCGTCTGTCCATCCCCAGCCGTCACCACGTCGTACTGCTCTGCAGCAAACATGCGCTGCAGCACTCGTTGCATGCGCGGATCGTCCTCCACGACCAGGATGGTCCCGATCTCCTGGGTGACGGGAGACCCCCGTGCCTCGCCAGATTCAACTTCCAGATCCCTGATCATGAGCTCATTCTCTCCCGATTGCCCTCTGGATTGGCATGTGTCGAAGGGAAATGACAATCCAGTTACAATTGCGGATCTCACGTTCGGGTTGCGGTAGCATACCAGAATTCTGAGACGGAAGAACAGGTCAATCTGTGATACCAATTCGCGTACTTCTGCCCGATCATCCGGGAGGACAGATGAGGAAGGTGAATGGGAGAGGGACGAGGCGAATTGAGCACCTCACTGACCGCCTGCACGTACCTCTTCACCACTCCGTCACCCCAGGCAACATAGCGGCACGCTTCGCCGCCGACTTCACGGAACGCAGGAATGTCGGAACACACGACGGGGCATCCGCTCTGCAGCGCCTCCGCTACCGGTAGTCCAAATCCTTCGATTGTGGATGGGGCGATCAGTAACCGGCACTGACGATAACACCGCTGCAACTCGGCTTCCGACAGCCCGCTGAGCAGTAAAACATTGCGCTCGAGCTTCAGTTCCCTGATCGTTTCCTGAATCTCTCCTGTCTCCGGCCCTTGAATGCCCACCACGAGCAACCGCGCGTTGTACGGAATTATGCGCTCACGAAGAACGCGCTCGAAGACACGGATAGCAAGCGGAACATTCTTGTTACGGCGGTGTTGTGCCACGCACAGCAGAAACGGCCGCTCTCCCGGGAGTAACGCCGACCGGCTCATCGGATGCAATCGCCCCGGCTCCACGACGTTATGGACGATGACAGCCTTTGGCGCCGCTTCGGGAAACCACGTTTCCAGCCCGCTTCTCGTGCTCTCCGACACGCATGCAATGCCGTCCACCCGCTCGATACATTGCCTCATAATCGCGCGGGCAATCACGCTCCTCACCATGCCGAAGTTCTCGGGAATGTCGAATGGGTAAAGATCGTGCAGGCTAACCACGTATGCGCACCGAAATGCACCAGAGCGTATCGGCGCCGGATACGCAAGATGCACCACGTCAACTTCAAGCTGCTCTTCAACGTGTGGAAGCTCCCGGTAGTACCAGGACAAGCGGCCAAGGTTGCCAAACCTGGGATTCACAAAATGCGTATGAAGACGCGCATCTGATTTTTCAATGATTTCGCGAAACATCTCACGCTGCCAATCGCCCGCGACGAAATGCACCTTTGAAATACTCTCAGTCTGCAACAGAGCTGTGGCAAGACTGGCCGCGTGCCGCGACACGCCGTTCATGTGCATGGGAGCCGAGACAGCTGCAATCAGGACATTCACTTTCGCCTCCTCACTGGGCCGGACCCGGAACGTCGCCAATATACACAGCTGCTGCATGCCCCTTTACGTGACTCTCCAGGCTGGACTCCCTTTCCACCAGCAACGCCAACATTGCGATCATCCACAACGGCAAGAGCAGATCGAACGGCTCAGCCTCAGCAAGACCTCTGACCAGCACATACACCAGAAGAGCCATCTTCGCCGTTCGTTCCGAGCGGTCACGAACAGAGCGAAACTCCCTCCACAAGCTGCCGTAAATTCCAGCCAGCATCACAATCCCTGCCACTCCGTAAGCAAAGAACTGCTGCAGCACCTCATTCTCCGCGTGCCTCGCCTCAAAGAGTTCCCCGCCAAACGGCGGCGCCACCTTCCACATGGCGTCAATCCCGTTCCCGATCCACGGCTTGCTCACAGCGGCATCAAGTGCCCACGCCCAGATCGCAGTCCGTCCCGTCAGAGTCTCAGCCTGGTTTCCGGATGTGGAGTACACAACGTAATACGCGTCAATCAGACCCCAAAACAGGACCGTCACCACGATGACGCCAAGTACCAGCAGAAGTTTCTTCCTTCGGCCCATTCCGCCGTCCCGCAGCAGTCGATATGTTTGCGCCGCAATCAATGCAACAAGGGTCGATTTGCTAAGGCTTCGGAACAGTGTCAGGGTCAGGAAGACTACGGCGAATCTGGATTCCCCATCGCGGCGATGCGAAAGAATCGAAGAGAGCAGAATCGAGAGCGCACACAGATTCCCAATCTGATTCGTATTGAAGTAGTCCAGGTTTCCAAGCCTGAGATCCTCCGCCGCCGGCATAACCCATGCAATCGCTGCCAGCACGCACGCACCGCGGATGAATCCCTTCATGAGAGAATGCGCGGCTTGCTGCGCCTCGTATCCTTTGAACAGAACCAGAACGATCGCCGCATCGCATGTCAGAGCACACCAGTAGAGCGCGGACGCACCCGGCGAACTCGAACCCGTCCACAACAGGCTGCAGCCGGAGAACCCAAGGTAGATCGCGACCCAACGGACACACCGCACATCCCATGCCCACCGGATCCGTTGTGCCGCCCCACCGAATCCTTGCAACAACGTAGCCAGCAGCAGGAACAGGCTCATCGAGAGACTCACCAGTACACCCGGCTCCGTTCCAACATGAAGCCATTCAGCCGTTACCAAGACGAAGATCGCGCGAAACGCAAAGAACAACCCCGCCGTCATTGCCAGCGCGGACGTCTTCGAACCGGCACGTGCATCGCTCGTCAAGAACCCCGTCGCCGCTCCCCCACCGGACGTTTGCAACTCGGATGTTCGCCCGTGTCTCATGCCGATCTCCTGACGATACCCGTCGAGCGCTGGACCACGCCCCACGCAACCTGGAAGACCTCCGCCGCGAACACTCGCCGCGGATCGTCGGTGGGAGTCTCTCGCCAGTGCTCCCGCCCGATCAGAAACATCGAGAATGCTACGAACATCGCGCCTGTCAAGGCCAGCGTCAAGAGCGCTCGCGGGGGGAACGACTTCTTCTCTGCAATGCCGGGCGCATCGATCACATTTACTGCCGGGATGTCCTTCGCCTCCTGGATGCGGGCAACTTCATACTGTTGCGTCAGCAGGTCGTACACGGTTTCCTGCACATGCACATCGCGATACAGGTTCGCGTATGGAACAGCAAGCCTCGGAACCTGCCGCAGCGGAAGATAAGACTCCACCGGGCCCAAATCTGCGGAGACACCGCCAGTCGCATTCCTCTCGGCCGAAGCCGCCAATGGTGCGGCCGATCCGCCCATCCGGCTCAACTCCCGCTTCAACGCGCCAACTCGCGCCGCGGCCGCGCGCACTCTCACGTTGCTGTCGCCGTAAACTTGTTGCAGAGATTCCATTTCTCCACGTGCCGCGATCAATTCGCCCTGCACCTTCGCCTCGGACTCCACCGTAGCGCGCGTCTGTTCGCGAAGGTCGATCGTCGCGTGCGTGCTCGAAAACTCGCTGAGTGCTTCTTGCGCCCGCTCAAGATCCGCCTTTACCGCATTGAGCCGCCTTTCGATGAACACCCGCTCCTGGTGCGCCGAAGACGTGCTCGTTCGATTCACTACCGCATTCAGCTCATCCAGATACGCTTGCGCCATGTCGCGCGCACGGCGCGCGTCGTGATCCTTCACCTGCAGCGTGATAACCCCGCTTTTCTTGTCCTGTGTAATGGTCGTCCTGCGCGCAAGCGTCTTCGCAGCGTCAATACGATATCGCTTCCCATATACCCGCTGCAGATGGAATCGATCGATCAGCTTCCCCGTTACCGAACCGCTGCGCAGCAAAGCGATAAACAGTGCTCCGCTGTTGTGCCCCCCCATGAGGCTCGCAGCCAATCCGCCCAGGAGTTCGCCTTCAAGTGAACGGCCCGCCAGGGCTGCAATCAGCGCGGAGTTGGATCCGGCACTCTCCGGAGGCATGATTTGTGCTTCGGAAATGTACGTCCTGGGAATGAGCAGCGAAACAACAAGGTTCACCGCAAGGGCAGTCCCCGTTGCCCATGTTAGAAATCGTCGGTGCCGCCACAGAATCTGACAATTGCAAACCCAGTTGGGAACATTCGAGCGCTGGAAAGACGCTTCGAATTCCGCTTCCCGCGGGTCTTCAATTGCCGTGCCACTCCTCTCGATCGCCATGCGCACCTACAATCCCGTCACCGCGGCGATGGTAATTGCAATCGAAGCGGCCATCTGGGCCGTGCCTAACAAAGCGCGCCATACGTGAGAAGAGCCGATAATCTTCTGCGGTACCACCACCGAATCGCCCGCATCCAGCTTCGTTGAAAGTACGTCTTCGTGCCACGTCCCCGAACGCCGCCCAATTACCTCGCCGCTCGCACGAATTACGAAGATCTCTTTGCAATTCGCAATCTCCGTGGGCCCTCCCGCCCGCTGCAGATACCATCCCGCTGTCTTCCCCGGCGAAAACGTGATGGCCGATGCGTTATACACCTGGCCGCTCACCAGCACAAAACTTGGACGCTTGGGTATCTTCAACACGTCCCCTCGCCGGACTTCAATGTCGGCCGCCGTCCCCGCCCAGCTGTCAATGTCATCCTCGATGTGAATCACAAGCCGTCCACTCGCCGGCTGACTCTTCAATCGCGCAATCACCTGATCCTGCTGCTGCTCGAGCTCTTTGAGATCTGCTGCCTGTTCACTCTCTGAAATCCGCGGCGACAGCCGCGCTGCCGCAGAACTCGTCTCGATCTGGCGGATCAGTTCCTGTCGGCTCTTCTCCTCGAGCGCCGCTACTTCCGGACGCGTGAGAACCGCGCCCTCGGGGTACGCTGTCGTTCGAAATCCTCCCGCCCTTTTGAGAACATCGCTAAGATGCTCTCCTTCCTGAAAACCGTAGCTGCCCGGATGCGCAACTTCGCCCTCGATCGTGATCGATGCCCCTATATCGTTCCATCCGGCGATTTGATGAATCGTCAAAACATCGCCGGGCTTGAGTTGAATATCGGAGTTCGCATCTTGCTTGAGAACCGCTGATCCGATGGGAACGTCACGTCGGTTCAGGGAAACCCTCGTGCCGTTCACGACTTCATAACTGGTAAGGTCGGCCCGATTCAGCAACGCATCGCGCTTGAGCCCTCCTGCTGCCTTCACCAGTTGCGCCGCCGTCATACCCTCAAACAGCGGATATGATCCCGGACGCTGCACCTCGCCGCGCACCGTGACCGATGGTGCATCCTGTTCATATCTACCGAACACGCGAATCGTGTCAAACGCCTGCAGAGTCGGCACCGCGTTTCCAATCATGACGTCGGCAACGTTGAACTCAATGGTCTCGGGATGCATATCCGGCGCCACCAGGCGCACGATTTCGCCCGTCCCCGCCGGCTCCGGCAGCATGTCTCCATAACTGCGCAGCACGTCGGAGATGCGCATGTTATCCCGATACGCGATTCTCCCGGGTCGAGCCACATGACCCTGCAGATAGATCACCCTCTCGTTGAATGGGAGCACCGTGGCAATGTGAACGCGATCGCCGTCCCTCACTGCAAAGCTCTCGAGCCTTCCCATCGTCACCGCAGGGTCCTCGCTCGTATCGGCATTGAGCCCGATCTCCTCGCGCCCTTGGTTGGCCACTACCCTGTCCACCGTGATGTGAGTCAGCGCGGCCGCTACCGTCAGCCCGCCCGCATCGTCAAGCACCTCTGCCAGGCTCTTCTCACCACGAAGCTCGTAGACGGCAGGCCGCTTCACCGCCCCGAACACCGCCACCTGTGCGCCCACCGGAGGAACCAGCAGCGTGTCCCCGGCCTGCAGCCGTTCGTCCGCGGACCGGAATCCATGCAGCATGAAATCGTACAGATCAATCTCGCCAATCAGTTTCTCGTTGCGAAAGTGCCGAAGAATTCTCAGCGAGCCCACTGCCGTTGGTCCTCCTGCCGCATACAGCGCACTCACCGGTGAAGCAATCGAGCTGATCTCATAGGAGCCAGGCCGCTGGACGTCACCCACTACAAAAATGCGGACGGTGCGCAGGCGGGCTACCGTCACGGCAACTCGCGCATTGCGATATTGCGATTGCAGCGCGCCTAGTATCACACTTTGCGCTTTCTCCAACGTCTGTCCAGCCAATTGCACCAGGCCGGCCTCAGGGAGTGCGATGCCACCCTCGCGATTGATCACCCGCAACAGATCTTCCGACACGCCTCCCCACAGGCTGATGCTCAATTCGTCGCCCGGCCCCAGCACGTAATCGGGTCCAACCGGAACATCGAGAGCAGCGAGCCAAGGCTCAGGAACTGGAGCAAGAGACGATCCGCGCCCTGCTCCATGCACGGTAAACACGTCTGACCCGAATCGCTTCAAATGCTCCGGCGCGTCGGGAACCTGAGTATAGAGGTCGCGCAGCGATAGCAGGTTGTAGGGCGCAGGACGTCGCAATACCGGTGGCTCTTCCGTAATGTTCGCGGGCTCCGCCTGCGACCGCATGCTTAAGTGTGAACCGGTTGCGGCCGGAGCAGATGGCTCGTTCTCGTTGACCAGGCTATCCGATCGCGATCGCTCCCCATAAGTCCTCTGCGCGGATGCTGCGTCCAACTCGTCTCCAAGGCCCACGTCCCTCCCAGGAATAGCGCGCGCCATTTGTGCCGGTGCAACGGACTCTCGCACCTTTGCGGCCTCAATCTCGTCCTCCGTGAGATATCCACGCGCCCGAAGAAACAGAGTTACCCTCCTTCGTACTTCCTTGCTTGTTTCAATCTGGAAATAGACCTGGTCGTCGGTCACCGACTCCGCCGGCGAAACAATGCCCTGCTGCAGAACGTCGCTTACGAGTGACTTGACCTCCACCATCACCTCGGGATTGCTCCGCATCGCCTTAATGAGGACCGCGGCAGGCACGTCTGCACTTGAGGCTCCCTCATCCTGCGGACTCTGGTTCGTTTGCCCAGAGGCAACCTCGGTGCCCGCGTTGACACCGGCTATACCTTGATTCGGGTTTGCCTGACCTCGACAACATGCAACAAAGACAACCAGGCACACGGCAGCCAGCATACCGAAACAATTCCTGCGCACCGCTGCCGGACTGCCTGAATGGCGAGTTGCCAACCCTATCTCCCGCATCGCGCCACTGCCCTCCTCCACCGTGACACCTCGATGGCAAACCGAAATCCTTCCATCACGTGAAAGCGCAGTCTTGTCAGAAAATACTGTGACTCGATCAAATATCTGTGCCCGCGCGGGCGCAGTCTCTCCCGCCGCGATGGCCTCCCCATCCGCGAAGGCCAACAGACCGGCAACAGGATGCGCCTGGCACTCTTCCCTTCATCACACTGACCTGGAATCTCCCCGCGCAGTAACGCGTAAAACTTGCTCCCTGCCGCATCCGAAAGCAGCACTTCATCGGCGTAGAACCTCAACCAGAGACCCACGCGTTCCGGGAGTGCCTCCGCTCTCCAGGATGCCGGAGTTACACAATCCAACGGGCCGAA
>Ga0335069_10005784_pt1 | contig 18103 bp, 14 predicted proteins | sample Lox_Sample_11_FD_206714 | JGI IMG/M metagenome (GOLD analysis project Ga0335069, IMG submission 206714) | Soil microbial communities from Loxahatchee National Wildlife Refuge, Florida, United States - Lox_Sample_1.1 | ecosystem: Environmental > Terrestrial > Soil > Wetlands | place: USA... | reverse complement strand
CTTCAGCAGGAGCAGGCCGGTTGCCACCGGCGGCAGAACGAGCGGCAACGAAGCGAGGGTTTCCACCACGGACTTGCCCGGCCAATCGCGGCGCGCCAACGCCCAGGCCAGCGCCAGCCCAAAAGGAAGAATCGACAGCGTGCTGAGCGCCGACACCCATGCCGTGAACCAGACAATCTGCCAGTCTTCGCCGGTCATTCCAGCAAGATGAAGCCAAATTGTTTAAAGACCTGTCCAGCCTCTTTCGAGGCAAGATACTGCAAAAACTTTTTGGCCGGCTCGGGCTGCCGGGTTTCCTTCACCACCGCCATCGGATAGGTGATTTGCGGCCCGTCCGCGGCCGGGACTTCATATGCGATTTTGACTTTTTTGGAAATGCCGGCGTCGGTCCGGTAAACCACACCAGCCTCGACATTCCCGGATTCCACCGCCGCCAGCGCAGCGCGGACATTTTCCGTCGGGACCACCTTGGGTTCGACGATGGCCCAGAGCTGTTGTTTGTCCAGCCAGGCCCGGGCATAAACTCCGGCCGGAACCGCCTTGGGATCGGCCAGAGCGATTTTCTTTACCGCGGCATTGGTTAGACTGGCGGCAGAGGTGACCGACAGGTCGCTGTCAGCGGCCACCACCACCACGAGGGTATTGCTGAGGAGGCTTCGGCGTGTGGCGGTGTCAATCAGGCCCTTTCTTTCCAAAGCGTCCATCTTGGCCTCGTCGGCGGAGAAAAATATGTCCGCGGGCGCGCCTTCCGCGATCTGGCGCGCCAGCGTGCTGGAGGCGCCGAAGTTGAAAACCATCTTGTCGCCGGTGCTCTGTTCGTAATTGGTGCCGATGGCCTTGAGCGCATCGGTCAGGCTCGCGGCGGCGAAGACGGTGATTTCGGCGGCGGGGAGGGCTGGAGCCGCAAACGCGAGGGCCAACCAGACAGTGAAGAGAACAATCGGTCTCATTTTCGCAGTGTTGGTTTTTTGCCGGTCAAGTTCAACGGGAAAGCCGGTAAAATCTTTGACTTTGATTTGTCGCGGTTAAATCATCGAACTGAATTGTTCCAGCACTGTCGGCCGTAACGGAATTCAATGTTTGCCAGTTGCTGGTTGTTAAACCTGAACTTGCTTGCACCTGATATGTCAAATTGGGTCCACCCAGGCCAGTCAAATGAAACGCGCCGTTCGTGAAGCTGCCGGAAAGAATTTTCAACACCGGCATGGCCACAACGTGGAGCAGTGGCTCGTTGCCGCGTCCGTAGCTGTGGGAATTAAAGAGATAGCCGACCTGGTCGTCAGCCGCGTAGAAATGAAACGTCACATCGCCGCCGCGCGACACATCGGCCACCAGGCTGGGCTTCAGCGGCAGCGCGTAGGTGAGCGGCACGTTGTTGCCTGGCGGCGAATAGGTGTTGGTGCAGAGGATTTCGCGCGCGCCGGACAACAAGTTGGGCAGCGAAGCGTAGGTTACCCCGTCGGTCGTGGGCAGATTGGGTGTGCCGGTTCCCTCCACCCAATCATCGGCGGCCAGCCATTCAACGACAAATTGACCGCCGCTGATCACGGGAAAGATCGCATTGTTCGGTTGTACCCCGCCCGTGCCGTAGTTACTGGTCAATTCCAGCGAAATGCCGGTGACGGTCCAATTGCCGGCGCCATAGTTGGTGTCGAACAGGCCGACGGCGTTCGTCAGGTTGAACCTGATGATACTCTGAAATTCACCCTTTACCGATGCCGTCGGGGCAACGACCAGTGTGCCGGCCCCGCCAAAGTTCAACCCGGTCAAATCAGATCCTTCCGGGTTGCCCGGCGAGCCGGCGGCGAGAAATGCGTCGGCCGAAGTCGTGCCGGTGTAAGTGACCTGCGCTCCGGCCACGTGGCCGAAGCACAGGCCGACGGTAATCAAGAAGGTTTGCGGTTGAATCACTTTTGTCTTCTCCAGCGCCGAACGGCAAATCCTCCGGCCAGTCCGCCGGCCGCCATTGCCAGCGCCGACGGTTCGGGGACCGGCGTCAGGTCCGCCGCCACGTTTAAAACCGCCGGATTGTTGTTCAGCGTGTTGAAGAGATAGCCAACGGTGCTGCCGGCCGTGGGCTGGCCGAAAATGGTCACCTTGTCCCCGGTGTCAATGTCATTGACCAGGTTCGGATCCAGATTCAACGTCCAGTTCTGGCTGGTACTGCCGTCGGCCGTCCAGTAATACGCGCCAAGCGACGCCGAGGTGTTGCCTCCCGTTCCGGGCAACACCGTGGAAAGATTGTTCCAGGTGATGGCCGTCTCGCTCCAACTGTCATTGCTCAGCCAGTCAAACTCAAACCCGCCGGCGGCAATCTTGTTGAAACTGCTGTTGCCGGGCTGCTGGCCGGCGGTCGAAAAATTGGAGAACAGGCTCAGGGTAATGGAGGTGATCGTCCAGTTGCCCGCGCCGTAATCCGCATCCAGGGTGGATTTGATCGAAGCGGTGTTAAAGCGAATGAGCGATTCCTCGGTGCGGGGTTGGGCGGCGGTTGGCACGGCGATCATCATCGCTCCCATGCTGCCGAAATTCACCGTCGGCTGGCCGGAAGAGACATACTTATCCGCTTCGACCACCTGGCTGACGGTCGTGGGCGAGGCGGCCAACGAAACGGGCAGGAACGCCGCGAGGAGGATGGTGAATTTCAGATTTTGTTTGAGGATTGGGTGAGTTATCGGTGTTTTCATGTTTTGGGTTTGTTTTCTGATTTATTTATTCGTGAGTGGTATTGACGGGGAAAAACAGCGGACCCGGTCCGTTGGTCTGGCGGCCGAATTCGAGCAGAAAGCTTTGCACCTTGGCCGAAAGCAGGAAATCCGACAGCGCGCGGGCGCCGGCAATATTCACCCGGGCAATTTTTTTAGGATTTGTTTCCATGACAATGAATGGACGTCGCATGATCGGATCACCTTTGACGAGGATTTCCATGCCTTCGGCCGGCATTTTGCCCATCTGCGCCGGGATGTAGCCGACCACGACATAGGCGTTGTTGGAACGCGCGAATTGCAGGATGTTCCACTTCGAAACCGTGTCATCGCGGATGACCCAATCGCCCTTCGGCTCGACGCCGGCAAGCCGCCAGAGCGTGTGGACGAGTTCGCGACTGCCGATCCCCTGAAAGTCCACGAACCGCGAACGGGATTCCGCAATTTGGCGCAGCGCCGCGGCGCCGTTCGTCAGGCCGCGAATGTGCGCCGGGTCGGCCGGGGGTCCGACGATGCACAATTCGTTGCGCGTCCACGGGCGCATGTTGATCCCGTAGCCATCGGCCACCAGGTCCGTGGTGATGTCGCCGGAATGCATGGTGAGCAAATCCACTTGTTCGGCGCGCATGGCTTTGTCGAGTTCCGGCCGCGGGCCGGTCACCACGACTTCCGCGCGATAACCGGTTTCGGCTTCAAACCTTTTGGCGATTTCCGGCCACAGGCCGGTCATGGTCATGCCACCAATCACCGCGCACCGGACGACGTGATTATCTGGAGGAACAGCGGCCTTTTGGCGGCAGGACACCGCCAACAGCAAAACGATCAGCGCACCGGTGATAGAAACTAAATTCCTCATGCGATCAATAGTTGTGGGCCGCCGCGTCGCTGGCCGTGCCGGTGCACCAGCGCACGTCGTCGTGCCGTGGATCGCCGACGCCGCACCCGACATACTCGCCGGTCAGCGAGAGGACTTGGCCGGTCAGAAAGAGGAGATTCACCCGGGTTGAATGCCGGGCCAGGACGCTGTACGGCCGAGTTGACGGGAATGTCGAGGCATAAGGGCCCGGTGCATCGGCCATCGCCACGACGCAGCCCGGTTGAACCACTTCACCAAACTTCGTCGCCAACGGCAGATTCCACGGTGAAAGATTCATGTTCATCCCGTAAGGCAGAAAATAAGTCCCGCCGGGGTCGCTGGCCGTCGGACAGATAAAGACCGAGCGGTCGTTTGGCCCGGGTTTCAAATTGGTTGCGACTATTTGCTGAAAAGCGGGCAGGCCGAGGTAGGACGGCAGCGCGTTGAACCAGTCGGTCGGCCGGTCGATCTGAAAAAGCGCCTGCACGCCTTGTCCGCGCCGCGGGAGGAAGTCGTCGTTGTCATCGGCATACAGCCGGTAGGCCAGGCCCCATTGGCCCAGATTGGCGGTGCATTGCGTGGCGCGCGCCTTTTCCCGGGCCCGCACCATGGCCGGCAGCAACAGCGCCGCCAGCACCGCCAGGAGCGCGATGACGACGAGCAACTCGACGAGCGTGAAACCGTTCCTTTGCACCGGCAAAGAGCAGAACACAACCGTTATATTCTGTCAAATATAACGGCAGGAAGCAGGGTTATGGTTTAGCGGTTGTCGAGTCGAGCCTTTGGCTCGAAATTTGAGCTGGCGGCTCAACGCTACACAAATTCGGACAGCACCGGCTGGGAGAATGCGATGAATTTCCCGGCGGACCGCAGGAACCGGTTGCCCGGAGTCAATGGCGCAACAGTTTTTGAAGATCCCGCCAGTCGGCTTGGACGGCTTTGCGGCTGGCTTTCTCCATCCGTTGGTACAATGCCAGCACGCGGCGTCCGGTTTCCGTCACCGCCGCCCCCCCGCGTTCGTTTCCGCCGCGCACGGCTTTGATGACCGGCGCCTTGAAGTTGCGGTTCATCATCTGGACAAGCGACCACGCGCGCATGTAGGACATCTCCATGCGCTTTGCCGCCTCGCCGATCGAACCCGTTTCCGCCACCAGCGCCAGCAACTCGGCCTTGCCCGGACCAAACGCGATGTCTTTGCCGGCGACAATCCGCAGCCGCGGCAGCAAGGAAGGCGAACCCGGTCGTGATTTCATTTGACCATTTCCACCGGCGCCGGTCGCCGGCTCGTTACTGTCTTTTTCTCCCGCTGCCTTTGAATCGCAAACCAAATGGCCTCGCACGTCGCCGGTGTCGCCAGCGGCACTTCCCCGCCAGTGGGGCCAAAGGCGGCCACGGCATCCCGGATGGCCTCGCGCACGGAAATGGCGAGCATGAACGGCGGCTCGCCGACGGCTTTGCTGCCGTAAATCGTGTTCTTCTGCGTGGCGTTCTTGAGAAACGCAACGTTGAATTCCAGCGGCCGGTCGCCGACAGCGGGAATTTTGTAGGTGTCCGGCGAATGCGTCTGCAACCGGCCCTGGCCGTCCCACACCAGTTCTTCGCAGGTCAGCCAGCCTGCGCCCTGCACGAAACCGCCTTCAACCTGGCCCAGGTTGATGCCCGCATTGATCGAGTCGCCCGCGTCGTGCAAAATGTCCGTGCGCAAAATGCGCGTCATGCCGGTGAACCCGTCCACTTCGACCTCGGTCACTGCCGCGCCGATGGCGAAATAATGGAACGGTTTGCCCCGGCCCTTCGCGCGGTCGTAATGGATTTCCGGCGTGCGATAATAACCGGTCGCAGCCAGGCTGATGCGCTGCATGTGCGCCGCCACCACGACCGACTCGAACTTGGCTTTTATATCTCCCAATCCGGCCCCGGAAACGACGTCGGCAGCGGAGACAAAGTTGTCCGCGAACAACACCTGGTCGGGCGCGATTTCGCGGCCGCTGGCGGTGGAAAGCAACCGGGCGGCGACCGGCGCCAGCCGTTCGCGCAAAATGTCGCACGCATTTTTCACCGCCGCGCCGTTGAGGTCGGTGCCGCAGGAGGCGGCCGTGGCCGACGTGTTGGGCACCTTGTCGGTGCTCGTCGGCATGACCCGGACCCGGTCCAAAGACAACCCCAGTTCCCGGGCGGCAATCAGGGCAATGTTCGTATGGACGCCCTGCCCCATTTCGGTCGCGCCGTGGTTCACCTGCACGGTGCCGTCCTGGTAAATCAACACCAGCGCGCCGGCCTGGTTGAGGTGCGTCATCGTGAAAGAAATTCCGAATTTCACCGGCGTCATCGCCAGCCCCCGTTTGCAGTGCGGATTCTCAGCGTTCCATTTCGCAATTTCCGCGCGGCGCTCAGCAAAGCCGCTGCTCTGCTTCAATTCCCGCCAGACTTGTTGAATCCGGTTGTCTTCGATTTCCTCGCCGTAATGCGTTGTGTTCGTCTCGCCGCGCCCGCGATACAGGTTGCGCTCGCGGATTTCCTCCGGGGATCTGCCCAGCCGCCGCGCGATCCGATCGATGATTTCCTCGATGACCAGCATCCCTTGCGGTCCGCCAAATCCGCGAAACGCCGTATTCGACGCCAGATTCGTCTTTGCCACCTGCCCGCTGAATTCGACGCTGGGAATGTAATAGGCATTGTCCAGGTGAAACACCGCGCGATCGGTCACGGGCATGGACAAATCGAGCGACCAGCCGCCGTCGGAAATCAGCTCGATTTTCGCCGCCAGCAAATCGCCGTCGGCATTGTAGCCCACCCGGAACTTCGCCCGGAACGGATGACGCTTGCCGGTAAGCATCATGTCGAGGTCGCGGTTCACGCGCACGCGCACAGCACGCTTCGTCCTGGCCGCCGCGAGCGCCGCGAGCGCGGCGAACGTGGCCGCCTGGGTCTCCTTGCCGCCGAAGCCGCCGCCCATGCGCGGACTTTGCACGACGACGTGGTTCACCGGCACCTCGAGCAGGTGGGCCACGATGTGTTGCACCTCGGATGGATGCTGGGTCGAGGACATGACGAACATCGAGCCGTCCTCGCCCGGCTCGGCCCACGCCGCCTGCATTTCCAGATAAAAATGCTCCTGGCTGGCAGTGTACAATTCGCCTTCCAAAATTTGCGGCGAATTTTTTAGCGCGGCTTGAATGTCGCCCCGCCGGATGAAGTTCGGCTCGGTATGAAAACTGTTTTGGGCGATGGCGTCCTCGATCTTCAGAATCGGAAGCAATGGTTCATATTCGACCACAACCCTTTCCGCCGCCGCCCGGCAGGCCTCCTGACTTTCGCCAACCACCAGCGCCACGATCTGCCCATGATAGAACACCTCCTTGTCGGCCAGGAGGATTTCATCGCGCCGGACCGCGCCCACGTCGTTGAGGCCGGGCACATCCTCCGCCAGCAACACCGCCGCGATGCCCGGCATTTGACCGGCCACCGACACATCGCGTTTCAGGATTTTTGCCCGCGCATGGGGCGAGCAGACCGGCCAGACTTCGAGCAGGTTTTTCGGCGCCGCGACATCATCCGTGTACAACGCTTCGCCGGTCGCATGCTTGTGGCCGCTTTCGTGCGGTGTTGATTTTGCAGCAGCGGAGGTGAGTCCGCTCTGACAAATTTCTGAATTTGATTTGTGCTGACTTGTGTCGGCTGCCGCGGAATCAGAGTAAAATTTCTCCAGCAAACTCACGATCAGGCCGCTCCGATAAGCCGCCGAGCCGCGCACGTCGGAAATCGGTGAAAACTCTGCACGCAAAACCGGCAGCACCGCTTGAATTGTTTTTTCGCTCCATGATTTCCCCAACAGGGCCGCCTCGGTTTTCCGGGCGCGCGACGGCATGGCGGCCACGCCGCCGTAGGCCAGCCGGGCGTGGCGAACGGTATTTTGTCCCTCCAAATCCACAACGAAACACGCGGCCACGGTGCTAATGTCCATCTCGCGGCGCTTGGAAACCTTGAACCAGGCCGACTTGCGCGTGAGGTCGGGCGCGGAACTGCCGCGGGGAATCAAAATCGTTTTCAGGATTTCACCCGGCTTCAGCGCCGTCTGGCGATAGGCGATAAAGAACTGGTCGATCGGCAGCGTGCGTTCGCCGGCCAACGACGCGAGGACGACCTGGGCCTCGAGCGCCAGCAACACCGGGGCGCTGTCGCCGATGGGCGAGGCGGTGACGAGGTTGCCGCCCATCGTGGCGCGGTTGCGTATCTGCCGCGAGCCGAACACGCGCAGCATGTCGCCCAGCGCGGGATATTCCCCGGCCAGCGTGTCCTCAATCTCCGTGAGCGTGGCCGCCGCGCCAATGTGCCACTCGCTGCGCGTGGACTTGACTTCCTTCAACTCCGCCACGGCTTCGACGGAGATCAGCGTTGGAAACCGTTTGTAACGTTTTGTGATGTCGAGCCCGAGTTCCGTCGCGCCGGCGATGAGCCGCGCGCCGGGATTGACCTTGAGCAGTTGCAGCAATTCCGCCAGCGAGACTGGGCGGAAGAACTTTTCACTGCCGCTTTCATAGGCAGCGGCATCGAGCTTCGCCCCGGCTTTTTTCAAGCGTTCGGCAAAAGGATCATCTCCGTTCTCCGTCGCGCGTTCGGCAAAGGCCGCCACGGCCGCGTCGCGAATCGGCCGGTAACCGGTGCAACGGCAGAGGTTGCCGCTCAACTGGTCGTCGAGATCGTCGTGTGTATGCAGGTCGTCGCGGTAATAGCCTTCGAAAAGCGAGCAGATGAAGCCGGGCGTGCAATAGCCGCACTGCGAGCCGAACCCGTTCGCCATGGCGCGCTGCACCGGATGCATGGCGCTCGAAGCCCCGACGCCTTCCACCGTCACGACTTCGCGCCCGGCAACGAGGCAAACCGGCATAAGACAGCTGTTCACGGCGCGATATGTCGCCCGGCCTGCCGCATCGCGCTCGATGATGGCCACGGAGCACGCCCCGCAATCGCCTTCGGCGCAACCCTCCTTCGACCCGGTCAGGCCGCGGCTCCGCAGGAATTCCAGCACCGTCGTGTTCGGGGAAACCGACTCGACGCGCACCGGTTTGCCGTTCAACGTAAATTCAAATGCACCGGCCATACAGACGGCTATAATCAATCAATTTATTGCAGAGAACGTCAAGAAAACAAAGCTGCCAGCCGGGGATTTGATTTGCTGCAGCGTCGAGCCTGTGGCTCGAAATCGGCGCGCAATGCCGACACTACAAGATTCGAATCTCGAGTTTTCAGAACTCTACCCGCGCCCGCCCGCCTGTTGATTGAACTCCTCAATCAACTCGTCGAAGTACGCGACTTCGTCCTCAAACAGGGCCCGCCAGTATTCCGGCTCCCATTGCTCGTTCAGCTCGGCGGAAGTCTTACCCTGCTGCTCGACCCAGGTGTAATATTTCAGGTTGTGAATCGCCTTGCGCTCCGGATAAGTCAGCTCCTTGAAATAATCCACGCCCTGATGCGCCAGCGGGCCGGCAAAATCGGCGATGGCATCCTGCGGCCGGTACGCCCCGCGCTCCTTTCCCAATTCCTTCACGCGCGAGCCGTAAAGCTCGGTCGAGTCGGTGAAGATGGTGAAAATCACATCGCGCTCGCCGAGCTCGAAATATTTCGCCGTCTTAATGGCGGCGAGCAGATTGCAGATGCTGGAGATGCCGAGCAACGGCAGCGATTCCAGCTCTTTGGCTTTCACGCCGAGCGACGCGAGATGCTTTTGCCCGGCCGGCTCGTTGAACAGCCGCAGGATGCGCATGCAATCCTCGTCGTCAATCGCCGCCACGCCGTCGGTGTTGCGGACGTTGTGGACCCAGGGAATGTGCTTGTCGCCGATGCCTTCGATGCGGTGATCGCCGAAGCCATTCATCAGCAGGGTGGGACACTGCAGCGCCTCGGTGGCGATGATTTTCAGGCCCGGGTGTTTCGTTTTCAGGTAATCGCCCGTGGCGATGGTCCCGGCGGAGCCGGTGGCGGAGATGTAGGCCGCCGCGCGTAATTGTCGGCGCCGACGGGAGGAGCCGGCACTCAATCCCTGGAACACCTCCTCGATGGCCGGGCCGGTCACGCTGTAATGGAAGATGGGATTCCCGAATTCGTCGAACTGGTTGAAGATGATGTTCCGCGGGTCCTTTCTGAGTTCCCAGCATTTGTCGTAGATTTCCTTCACGTTCGACTCGCAGCCCGGCGTGGCGATGATTTCCGCGCCAATCTCCTTCAGCCATTCAAACCGCTCGCGCGACATCCGCTCCGGCAGGATGGCAATGGCCGTGCAACCCAGCAGCGCGCAGTCAAACGCCCCGCCGCGGCAGTAATTGCCCGTGGACGGCCATGCGGCCTTGTGTTTCTCGGGGTCAAACTCACCGCTGACCAATCGCGGCACGAGACAGCCAAACGCCGCGCCGACCTTGTGCGCGCCCGTGGGAAAATATTTGCCGACCAGCCCGATGATGCGTGCCTTCACGCCGGTGATCGCCGGCGGGATTTCCAGGTAATTCACGCCGCCGTACAAGCGGGTCTTCACGTCGTTCTTCCACGAGATACGGAACAGGTTCACCGGGTTCACGTCCCACAGGCCAACGCCTTTGAGCTTGCGTTTGATCGCGGCCGGGATGAGCGACGGGTCGCGCATCTGCGCAAATGTCGGCAGCACAATGCCGCGCTTCTGGCAACGCTTCGCCGTCTTGCGGATGACCTCCGGATGAAGTTTCTTGATGATTTTGGACATATCAATCTTTCGCCAGTTGCTGGAGCGTCCCCGTAAAATCCTTCACCCGCGCCATCAAAATCATGGCGGCGATGACGAACGGCTTGAAGCTGGCCTCGCGATATGTGGCGATTCGGTATTTCTCGAACACCTCCGCCGAGACCTCGCCCTGCTCGCAGCTCACGCCCGAAATGTCCGCCGGCAGGCAATGCAGGTAGAGCGCCTTGCCGCCCTTGGTGAGTTTCATTTTCTTCGCATCGCATTCCCAGTTCTTGAAACGGGCGTTGTTGGTGAGACATTCCTTCTCCAGCGCCTTGAGACCATCGCGGTCGCCCTTTTGCAACAGCGGCGTGCGGCGCTGCATCACCGCGTAAGGCGCCCACGATTTGGGATAAACCACATCTGCGTCGCGGAACGATTCTTCCATGCTGTTCACCACCTGGAATGAGCCGCCGCTCTTCTTCGCGTTCTTCTTCGCCAGCTCAACGACGTCGGGGATCAGCCCGTAGCCCTCGGGATGCGCGAGCGTCACGTTCATGCCAAACCGCGTCATCAAGCCGATGATGCCCTGCGGCACGGACAGCGGCTTGCCGTAACTTGGCGAATAAGCCCAGCTCATCGCGATTTTCTTGCCGCGCAGATTTTCCAGCGACCCGAAATGCTGCTTCAGATGGACCAGGTCCGCCATCGCCTGCGTGGGATGATCGATGTCGCACTGCAAATTGATCACGTTGGGCCGCTGATGCAGCACGCCCTTCTTGAATCCTTCCGCCACGGCGGCGGAAACTTCGCGCATGTATTTGTTGCCTTCGCCCAGGTACATGTCGTCGCGGATGCCGATGACCTCGGCCATGAACGAAATCATGTTGGCCGTCTCGCGCACGGTTTCGCCATGGGCGATCTGCGATTTCTCCTCGTCCAGGTCCGCGAGGCCCAGGCCCAGCGCGTTGGCCGCCGACGCGAAGCTGAAGCGCGTGCGCGTCGAGTTGTCGCGGAAAATGGAGATGGCCAGCCCGGGGTCGAACACGCGGAACGGCTTGTGCGCCTTGTGCAATTCGGACAGGCATTCCGCGACGAGCGTGAGCGCGCGGATTTCGGCGTCGGACTTTTCCCAGGTGAGCAGGAAATCCTTGCCGTAAGAGTCGGTTTTCAGTTTCGCGAGTTCAGCCAGGTGTGTCTTGATGGTATTCATTTTTTAAAGCGTCAGGCGAGGGCGGTCTGAGCCGGCGCGCGGGCTGCGGTTTCGTGTTGATAATGCGGCGCGGCCTTTTCAATCGCGTCAATGATTTGCTGGTAGCCGGTGCAGCGGCACAGGTTCTTGAAAATGGCCTGGCGAATCTGATCGCGCGTCGGGTGCGGGTTTTTCAACAGGAAGGCATGCGCGGTCATCACCATCCCCGGCGTGCAGAAGCCGCACTGGATGGCGCCGCAGTCCACGAACGCCTGCTGCAGGGGATGCAGCGTGCCGTCCGGCGCGGCGAGGCCTTCGATGGTCAGAATCCGCTGGCCGGCGAAATCCTTCACGAGCTTGATGCAAATTCGCATCGGCTCGTCGTTTACCAGAATCGTGCAGGCGCCGCACGCGCCGATGTCGCAGGCGTTTTTGGCTCCGGTCAGGTCGAGGTCTTCGCGCAAAAACTCCACGATGCGCTTTTGCATCGCCGTCGGTGGAACTTCGACTTCCTTGCCATTGACAAAGAGTTTCATACAGAAACCTCCCTCTGAACCCAAAGATGGTGAAACGCACACCTCACCCCAACCCTCTCCCCATCGGCTCCGCAGACTCCGCCGACGCGGAGAGGGAGACAACAGTCGAATGCTCTAATCATTGCGAACGATCTTCCGGCAAATCCCGCGCTCACGAATTCGAGAGAGACGGCGAACGATTCTCCCTCTCCCATCGGATGGGATAGGGCCGGGGTGAGGGCAATTCGTTTTTGAAAACAAACTTTCATTTGGCGCAGCCCTCCTCGCACGCGGTCGGTTCAGGTTGCGCGCCCAGGCGGATGGGCGACGAGCAATGCCGCTGGCCGGTCGCGTGATAAATGGCGTTGGCAATCGCCGGCGCGAAGATTTCGTTGGCGGGTTCGCCAATGCTTTTTGCGCCCGTCGGGGACACCGGGTCGGGATTCTCAACAATGATGGCCTTCATTTCCGGCATATCCATCGAGCGCGGGATGCGATAGGTGTTCAGATTGAGCGTGGTCATTCTGCCATCGGGCGCCTTGACTTCCTCGTGCAGCCCAAAGCCGGCGCTCATGGCCATGCCGCCGTAAATCTGCCCGCGCACCATCTCTGGATTCACCGCGTGACCGACGTCGTGGGCAGCGACGGCATTGAGCAATTTTACCTTGCCGGTTTTTTTGTTCACGGTCAGTTCGACCGCCTGGCAGCCATAGACCCAGGTGAAATAAGCGTCGCCCTGGCCGGTGTGCTCGTCCCAGGTCACCCGCGGCGCCTTGAACACGCCGAAGGCGAACGGGAATTTCTGCATCAGCCACATCTCCCGCATGGCATCGGCGAAAGCGATGCGGTCGGCGTCCGACTTGCCCAAAATGAAATTGTCTTTGAATCGAATCTCATCCGCCGGGCAATGCAGCTTCGCGCAGAACGCTTCGGCGATTTTCTTTTTTAGTTCGCGCGACGCCAGCGCCACGGCGCCACCGCCCATGATGGTGGCCCGCGACGCGACCGTCGTGCCGCTGTCGGGGATGTTCGAGGTCGAGGAGCGGCGATACCGGATGCGGCTTAAATCCACACCCAATTCCCCGGCGCAAATCAGCGACATCGCGGATTCCGCGCCCTGGCCGTTTTCATGCACCCCCACTTCGAGGAGAATGGAGCCGTCGACCTGCGCGTTGATGATGGCCGCGCAGAAATCCACGCCTTCCGCGCCGAGGCTGACGCCGCGGTAGCTCATCGCCAGGCCGATGCCGTAAAGCTCATCGCCGCCATTGCCGCGCGCGCACTTCGCCAGTTTCTTTTCGTAATCAATCTCGCGCAGGACCGTGTCGAGCACCTGCTCGATGGCGACCTTGTGGCCGTCGAGCTTTTGGCCGGTGATGGTGACGCTGCCCTGCCGAACCATGTTGCGGCGGCGGAATTCGATCCCCGAAATACCCACTTTTTCGGCAGCCATTTCCACGACCTGCTCGATGACAAAATTCATCTGCGGCGAGCCGAACCCGCGCATGGCGCCGGTCACAACGTTGTTGGTGTAAACCCCGAATGTGTCGCAATGGACATTTTCAACAACATACGGCCCGCAGCATTGCACCGTCGAGCGCCAGGTGACCCAAGGCGTGACCGAACAATACGCGCCGCCGTCGGCGACAATGCGGCATTGCACGGCCGTAATGCGCCCCGCCCGGTTCACGCCCATCTGGTAATGCACGCGATACGGATGCCGCTTGTAGCTCTCGCGCATGGACCAGTCGCGGCGATAAACCATCTTCACCGGACGCCCGAGCAACTTGGCCGCGAGCGCCGTGCGCGCGCAAACAATCGCCGCCGTGTCGTCCTTGCCGCCGAAACCGCCGCCCATCGGCGTGCCGATGATTTCCACCTCCGATAGCGCCACGCCCAGGCAGGCCGCCACAAAGCGCCGCGTGCTGAACGGATGCTGCATGCTGCCGTAAACTTCAATCACGCCGTCGGTCGGGCGCGGCACGCAAACCGCCGCCTCGGTTTCCAGGTAGGCGTGCTCAATAAATTGCGTGCTGAAATCCTGCTCAATGACGAAGTCCGCTTGTTTGAAACCTTCTTCCACGTTGCCGCGCCGCACGACGTGCGTATTGATGAGGTTTGAGCCATGACTCTCGTGAACCAGAACCGCGCCGGGCTTCAAGGCCTCCTCCGGATCAAGAACGGCTGGCAGCGGCGCGGCATCCACTCTCACCAGCTGCGCCGCGCGCATCGCAATCTCACGCGTCTCAGCCACCACGATGGCCACGACGTCGCCGTGGTAGCGGATCTTGTCGTCGGCAAAGATGCGGAAATCGCGGATGATCTGGCCGAAATGGTTCACGCCGGGGACATCCTTGGCCGTGAGCACCCGGATGACGCCCCGAACCGCCTCGGCGATTTCGGTGTCAATCGCCTTGATCCGCGCGTGCACAAAGTCCGAATACACCGGCGCAGCGTGCAGCACGCCGGGAAATTTCAGGTCGTCGGTGAACTTCGCCTTGCCGGTGACCTTGGCATAGGCGTCGTTGCGCCAGGCTTTGGTTTCCGCTTGCGGCATCAGTGCGCTCCTTTCTTTTTGGATTGCGGTGGCAAGCGAAGCGCGACACCGCTTTTCAAAAGCGCCGTCGCCGCTGCGCTTTGCCGGCGCAGTCCAAGACGTGCCAAGTACATTTCCACATCCGCGAGCGTCGGTTCAATTGCTTTCGGTAACTGAATATTCCGCATCGCCGCTTCAACATCCTTCAGTCCATGGCCGGTGACAAGCAGAACAATCTGAGCCTTGCGACCCAGTCGTTTCGAGCCCTGCAGCTTTTTCAGCGCCGCGACCACGGCCGAGCACGCCGGCTCGGCAAAAATGCCGGTCCTGGCCGCCAACATCTGCTGCGCCTGCAAGATCTCCTCGTCGCTGACGGTGATGGAAAATCCGCCGCTCGCCAGCACGGCCTTCCGCGCCATGTGCGCGTTCGACGGAACGGAAACGGATATCGAATCGGCCACGGTGTCGGGGTGTGCCGCGTTACGGTAAATGCCGGACTCGATATAATGATGAATGGCATTGGATTTTTCGGCCTGAACGCAAATCAGCCGGGGCAATCGCGAAATCAAGCCCGCCGCCTTCAGGTCGCTGAACGCCTTGTGAACGCCGCTGATAATCACGCCGTCGCCGACGGGAACGAGAATCGCATCGGGCACGCGCCAGTTGTTTTGCCGCCAGATTTCCAGGCCGACGGTTTTCTTGCCTTCGATGGTAAGCGGATGATACGCGGTGTTGCGGTTCAGCCCGCCGCGCTTGGCGGTGTATTCAAGCGAGAGGCGGAAGGCATCGTCATACGTGCCCCGCACCGGGACGACCGTGGCCCCGTAAAGAATCATCTGCACGAGCTTTGCCTTCGGCGCGTTTTGCGGCACGAAGATCAGGGCGCGTTTGCCCGCGGCGGCGCAGACGGCGGCGAGGGCGCTGGCGGCGTTGCCGGTCGAGGCGGCGACAATTGTTTTTTCCCGCAGCCGGGTCGCCTCGGCCACGACGAGGAACGACGCGCGGTCTTTGAGCGAGGCGCTGGGATTCAGCCCGTCGTTCTTGATCCAGACGTTGTCGAAGCCGAAGGGTTTGCTGAGCCCCACGGAGCGGAAGAACGGCGTGTTGCCGACGGGAATCGGCGGGTGGAATTTCTCTTCAACCGCCGAGAACAGGTTCCAGTCGGGCCGGTCCTTGCTGAACTTCCTACGGATCGCGCCGTAATCAAACTCCGCCGACAGCACGCCAATCAGCGGGATGCCCGGGCGATAGTCGCGCGCGCACAGCGGACAGAGGTAGCGCACCTCATCGCGCTGGTAGCGCTTGCCGCAATTGCTGCACTGGAAGATGAACTTGGTCATCAGACTTTCAAATTCAGAGCGCGACTGTGTGCGCAGCACCAGTCGCAGCAGGTGGAGCAAGGCTACTGACGAGCCGGCTCGCGAGAACGCTCGCCCTACCGATCGCACGTGCTGCGGCTGATCTTTCAGACACAGCCGCGCTCCGTTCGCGTTGTCGCGCATTGTTCAAGACGTCACACCTTCCCATTCAACTTCGCCACAAGCGCCGCATAGAACGCCACGGCGCCGCTCAGGTGTTCCACCGGGCAGGCCTCGTTCGCCGCGTGCGCGTAAATTTCGTTGCCCGGGCCGAGGCCGAACGTCGGAATGCCTTTCATGCCCATCGTGGCGATGCCGTTCGTGCTGAACGTCCATTTATCCACGAGCGGTTTCCTGCCAAGCACGCCGGAGTAGGCGGTGACGGCGTCCTTGAGATAAGGCGATTTTTCGTCAAGCGCCCACGTCGGATAATATTTTTCCGTCGGATAAACCTTGCCGGTGTAGGCGGCCTCCGCGTAAGTGAGCACATAAACTCTGGCGTCCGGATAGCCGGCGCGCTCAGCGGCATCCCGGACCTCCGCGATGGCGCTTTCCTTCGTCTCGCCATAAGTGAGCCGGCGATCGAGATGAATGCCCGCCTCGTCGGCCACGGCGCACAGCGACGGCGACGACGATTTCACCTCTGAAATCGTGACGGTGCCCTTGCCGAGAAACGGATCGTGTTTGAGCCGGTCGTTGAGCTTTTCAATTTCAAGCGCGATCCGGGCGATCTTGTAGATGGCGTTGTCGCCGCGCTCGGGCGCCGAGCCGTGACAACTCCGGCCTTTCACCTCGACGCGAATCTCCATGCGCCCGCGATGGCCTCGGTAAATGTTCATATTCGTAGGCTCAGTGATGACCACGAGCTCGGGCTTGAGTTTCTCGACGTTCAAGAGGTATTGCCAGCACAGGCCGTCACAGTCCTCCTCCATGACGGTGGCGGTGAACAGGATGGTGAACTGGTCGTTCAGGCCGAGTTCCTTGATGAGCTTGCCGGCGTGAATCATCGTCGCCACGCCGCCCTTCTGGTCCACCGTGCCGCGGCCCCAGATTTTTCCGTCCTTCACGAACGGCTTGAACGGATCGAACTTCCACGCCGCCAGGTCACCGGGATAAACCGTATCCACGTGGCCGTCGAAGGCGATGACGCGCCGGCCCTTGCCGATGCGGCCGATAATGTTGCCGAGACCATCAATGCGGATGCTGTCAAAGCCGATGGCCTGCATCTCCTTTTTGATGACGGCGATGACGTTCTTTTCCTTCGAGGAAAAAGACTGCGTGCGCACGAGGTCGGCGAGAAAGCGGGTCGTGTCCTTCTCCATCGCCTTGGCGCGATTGTGAACCAGGTCATAGGTGATCGGGGCGGTTGATTTCTTCGTTTTGGTTTTCATCGTTACATTCTTTTCCATAATTTTTTTGCCAGCTCACGGGCGCGGGCGTTGAGGCGCGCCTCGTCCAGGTTCAGCGTCAGCTTACGGTTCTCCATCAGGATCCGCCCGCCGACAATGGTCGTGTCAACGGCCGCCTGCGACAGGCCGAACACGAGATGGCCGAAAAGATTCTTATTGTCCAGCGGCGTGGGCGGGTCGTAATCGAAAATCGCGAGGTCGCCCGCCGCGCCATCGCGAATCTCGCCGAAACGCAATCCGGTTGCTGGAGCGCGGCTGGGTCGAAGACCAGCCGCAGCGTTTTGAAAATTCGAGATTGCCGCGGCTGATGCCCCCACGCCCGCACACAGCCGGGCTCCGCTAAAACAGCGCGCGGCAATTTCGGCATTGGCGGAAAAGAGCGCGTGGGTCACCTCGCCGAAACCAACGGAGGGATTGTTGTTGCCGAGATGCTGCACCCACAGAGCAACGCGCAACTCCTCGAGCATATTGGTGGTCATCGCATCGGTGCCAAGGCCGAGCAACACGCCGCGCCGTTTCATCTCGATGAGGCTGGCGACGCCGACGGCGTTATTCAGATTCGATTGCGGATTGTGAACGACAGCGGTCTTCGTCGCGGCGAGCAAATCCATTTCCTTTGGCGTGATGTGAATGCAATGCGCCGCGATTGAGCGCGGCCCGAGAATCTCAAATTGATTCAATCGCTCGACGACCCGCCGGCCGGATTGGCGGAGTGCTCTGTCCTGGTCGCCCTGCGCTTCGGCGACGTGGATGTGGAAGCCGGTGCCCAGTTCGTGACCGAGGTCAGCCGCCTTTTCCAGCGTGGCGTTCGAAATCGTGAATGACGCATGCAATCCAAAAA
>Ga0335069_10005783_pt1 | contig 18103 bp, 15 predicted proteins | sample Lox_Sample_11_FD_206714 | JGI IMG/M metagenome (GOLD analysis project Ga0335069, IMG submission 206714) | Soil microbial communities from Loxahatchee National Wildlife Refuge, Florida, United States - Lox_Sample_1.1 | ecosystem: Environmental > Terrestrial > Soil > Wetlands | place: USA... | reverse complement strand
GATGCTCCGCCTCTTTGTCGCTGATCGCTTTCTCGCGATTACGCACGGCCTGGTCACGGCGATTCAAGTCGGCCTCACGCCGCTCGAATGCCTCAACGCGCTTTTCCAGCGTCTCTTCGCGGCTCTGGAGTTTGGTCTCGATCGCGTTGGCTTCGCGCCGCCGTTCGCGCAATTCGCGCTCGGCCTCGGCCTTCGCCTCGACCGTGAGATCCTTGGCCTTGAGTTCTGCCTCCTTAATCAGTAATTCGCTTTTGCTTCGTGCTTCCTCGAGTAGACGCTCAGCATCGTCGCGCGCCGCCGCTCCTTCGGTTGCGCTTTTGCCTTGAGTCATCGACCCCCGCAGGATGAAGAACACGGCACAAACGACCGCGCCCAAAACCACCCCTACGATTGTCATCAACACCGTCAAATACCTCCTTGGTCAGCCCCCGCCGTGGCCGGCTCTGAGTTCAAAGCGGCCTCATAAAGCGCGGACTCTGTAAAGATTAGGTTGAGTCGCCGATCGATCGGCGACTGAGGGATCTGGTCCAGGACCTGAAACGAATAGGCCAGACCAGCGCTTGTTGTATCCGAACCAACCTCGCCGAGCAGGCAGTCGTAAAAACCACCGCCGCGTCCGAGGCGATGTCCGCTCGGGCTGAAAGCCAGCCCGGGAACACAGATCAGCGCCTGCCGTAGATGGGCGGGCGGGACCGTCTCTGTTCCCGTAGGTTCCAGAACACCGAAAGCACCGGACTGCAGGTTGGTCAGATCATCCACCCTGACCAAGGCGAGTTGCTTGCTGGAGCGAATGACTTTGGGAAACAAAACCACGCGGCGCGACGCGATCGCATCGGCGAAGATTTGTCGCGTTTCGACTTCGTTATCTTTGGGAGCGTAGAGAACAACTATCGCCGCTTGTCGATACCAGCGCGACTCGATCAGCCTTCGCTGGATGAACCTCGACCGCTCATCGATATAACTCGGCGAGAGATTATTCCGGCACGTCGCCAGGACGTCGCGGAGGTATGATTTTGCAGCTACCACGCTTTTGCGCAGCAGCGGGGATAAGGTCTAAATCCGCGTTAAAGCAAGCCCACCCGTATGGTCAGGTTCTCGCGCGCTTATGGTGTATGTTGCAGAGATCGCCCACCTTTATACCGTCGCTAGAGCACCTTCGAGTGCTTTCGCTGAAACATGTTGGCGACTGCAAGCCGTTATACATTGAAACTAAAGCTGCACGGGTCCGCTTAATCACGAGCGCCTGCTGATGCGCGTTTGCTGTTCGGCCCCACCAATCCCCGCCACCCTCTTTCACCTGCACCGTATATCAACGCGCCACACCAATCAGCCCTCGACCGCATCTGCTAAACGCTGGCTCAGCGTTTCAATACGATCCAGCATCTTCTGATGGTCTCGCCGCAGATGCTCAAGTTCATCTGCGAACTTAAGCGCGGCCAGAATCACCAGATTAACTGAGTTCGCCGACTGGCTAGTGGCACGAATAGTCTGAATCTTGGCATCAACCGTCGCGGCCAGGGCTTTGGCCCAATCATCACCGTCATCGCTGGCGACAATCAGGTTCTGCCCCATTATCTGGACGTTGATACCCCTCATCTACAATCGATCAACCGAGGTCCAGACCGTCGAAGCGAGCAAGTATCTTCTCGATTCGGGTTCGGATTTCGCCTCGGGCACTCTCCTGATCCTTCAATTTGGCGCTGGTCTCATTGAAACGCTGTTCGCTTTCGGCGAGCCGTTTCGCCAGCATCTCATTCTCATTCTGCAACTGTTGGATTCGATTGATTGAACTCTGAATACGATCCTCTAGTTGCTTGAGTACATCCATCTCCGCTGCCACAAAAATTCCACCTTCACTTTAAATTTCGATTAGTTGCACTGTCAAGCCGCATAAGTCGACGAGGCCTCGCCGGACTCGTCGTTCTCCGCAAAGAGGGCATCAACGAACTCGCGTGCGTCGAACGGGCGCAGATCGCCGATACTCTCGCCGAGACCAACGAATCGCACCGGGAGCTGGAGCCGATCGGCAATTGCCACGATAACTCCGCCTTTCGCAGTACCATCGAGCTTGGCAAGAACGACGCCGGTGAGCGGCGTCGCCTCACCAAAGACCTTTGCCTGGCTAAGGGCGTTCTGACCCGTGGTCGCATCGAGTACGAGCCAGGTCTCGTGCGGCGCACCCGGAAGCTCGCGTCCGATCACCCGGCCAATCTTCTTCAACTCTTCCATCAGATTGACCTTGGTCTGAAGCCTACCGGCTGTATCAACGATCACGGCGCTGGCCTTGCGGGCGACCGCCGCCTTGACCGCATCGAAAGCCACCGCTGCCGGATCGGAACCCGCCTTCTGCTTGATAAGCTCGACGCCGGCTCGTTCGCACCAGACCTCGAGTTGCTCAATGGCTGCCGCGCGGAACGTGTCGGCCGCTGCGACGAGCACCGTGCCCTGCTCTTTGAACATCCCGGCGAGCTTGGCCACCGTCGTCGTCTTTCCGACGCCGTTAACTCCCACCATGATGATCACGAGAGGTGCGTCGCCACTGTCGGCAAAGGGACGTTCGACCGCTAGGAGCATCCGCTCGATCTCTTCCTTAAGCGCCTCGCGAACGAACTCAGGTCGCCCATCATTCTTGAGCCGCGAGCGCACCTGTTCGACGATCTTGAGGCTCGTCTCAACGCCGACGTCCGCACCGATCAGCGCCTCTTCCAGGCCTTCGTAAATTTCATCGAGCTTGGCACTGCCGGTAATTGCCGCGCGGATACGCGAGAGAAAATTCTCACGCGTGCGCCGCAACCCGAGTCCGATCCGCGACGGCGCCTTGGTCGGCGCAGTCGGGGGAGCTTCCCCAACGACGGGCTCCGCCGCCGCAGGTTCTTCGATAGTTGCTTCAGCCTCAGGGGCCTCGACTTCTACTTCCGGTAGAGGAGCCGTCTCTTCGGCTAAGACCTCGATTGGAGCAGCAAGTTCTTCTGCTTCGATCGATGGAGCTTCAGCAGATTCCGCTGCCAACTCAGGTTGCGCTTCTTCGACGGGCGCAGCCTCTGCGATCGACTCGACCTGGGGTTGTACTGGAACCTCAGCCCGAGCCGGTTTTGCGGATACGGCCGACGGCTGGGCCTTGCGGCGGCTGAACTGGATCAGCACCGCGACCACGAGCAATGGTATCTGCCCCGCAACGGCGATGATCAGCAATATTTCGAGCGTCGACACGGAAAGTAAGCTTTGCCTCTTATCTCGGGCGTCCTGGAGACGCGCAATTCCGGCGCTATCGCACGGTCGCGAAGTTCGCGCGCACCAAGAATACCAACATCGACGCGAAAGCTAAAACCGATCGGCGGCGTCGCGAGCCATCCAATAAAAAATGACGTGACCTCTTGGCGCTCTTCGGGTTGAGGTTCCTGTGCTCCTCAAATTATTTTTTGCGTAAATCGAACATTCCGGTCAGATCTCCAATCGCCGGGCTATTGGATGGAATATACGGTAGCGCAGTAGCGCTAATCGGATTGGGCAAATTATCCCGGCTACGCTTGGAGAGAGGTTTAAGTCTCCAGTTCCACTCGATGAACTTGAGGATCGATGCGTGATCCGAATAGGTGTGATCGACGAAACCTGCTTTTGCGTAGGGCGAAACCGCAAGCATCACCGTCCGAGGACCATCGCCGAAAAAGTCGATCGGCTGGATATACCCGCTGTCGTACTCACCACCGGACTCGTCGAACGTGATCAAGACTGCCGTCGATTGCCAAAGCTTCGGATTGTCTTGAAGAGTCTGAACGATGTTCTGAGCGAACGCCTCGAACAAGGACATGGTCGAAGTACCCGGATGTCCGTCGATCAAAACGCTCGGCTTAACAAACGACACGGCGGGCAGCTTGTTGCTTCTCGCATCGCTGTAAAAAGAATTTAGGTCCTGGATATTCTTCTTGAGCGAGGTCGTCATGATCGACTTGGCGTACTGAAAGCCGTTGCATATCGCACAGTACAAGCCGTTGTCGGGCGCTGATTCGCCGGCCTGATTGTAGCCATCGCCGTAGTATTTCCAGGAGATCTTCTTCTTCGACAACGCATCACCGATGGTCGGAATCGTCTGCGGGCCGATCGAGAAATGTGAGCCCGCGGGAAACTCGTTGGCCGCAGTCGGAGAAGTTGCGATCGGATTTCCCAGATGGTCGTACGCAGGATACTCATTGTTTATCTGGTAGTAGGTGCCGGCCGCGCAATTGTTCTGGTTAAAGGTCTTGTAGGGCAACTGGCCCAGATAATTTACGATCGCTGAAACACCGTGCTGAGATGTGTCGGAGCAGTTCGTCGCACCACCAAAACTGGTGCTTCCGGCATCCGCAGGCGGCAACGTGTCTTGCGTATAGAAATTATTCGAACCGGGAAGCGGGTCCGGATTATCTATCAAATCCGCGCTGGGAATGACCGGGGCTCCACTACCCGAGGGATCGGCGAAATAGAAAACATCGCCGGTAAAAATGGCCTGCGAGTTTGGCCCCGTGCCGCCCATTATCGCCTGATGGTAGTTGTCGTTCAGAGCGTATTTCTGGGCGAAGCTCTGCAGAACCGGCAGCTCACCCGCAGCCATGTTGTAGATTCCCATCGCCACGCCGCCCTGATACGTCCCCTCATCATCGGTAGGTGCTGTGCAATGCGTGTTCCCGATAGTAGGCACGCACTGTCCAGTAAGCCCCCATCCCTGCGTCGTTGCCACCCATGTCACGAGATCATGCATACAGCCGCTGGGATTCTCAGCCGTTGCCGTGCTGATATTGCAATCGGCTTGTTGCCACATCTGGTAGAAGCGATGAACTGGGTCCCCGGTATTGTCGGTCACTGCGGTTGCGGTCGGGGGCGAGTTCGGTTCGCCGAGCTCCGCCAACAAACTACCAATTGGAAGACACTTGGTTGCATCGAACAGCGGCGCACCCGCCAGCGCCGCAAAATAGCGACCGGGATTAATCAGCGGGTAGGGAGAATTGGGAAGCGGAAACGCCGTACCCGCGTTGTCCGCCAGCAGTTCATATCTGCAATCGGGTTGCGGGCTGAGACCCAGGGTAGTGTAAAAGAAGGACTGATGAGTTCCGCTCAACGAGATCAGGTACTGATCGTCCGATGCTAACCCCGGGTCACTACAGGTCGGCGCTCCGGCCGTCAGTCCAAGCGCCAACGTCAAAGATGAGAGCAAGCATGGAGAAGCAGGTAGACCATTGAGACCGGTACTGGGCTGCGGGAGATTCGCGTAGGACCCGGTCTGTGTTGGGCTGAGCTCGTAGGTCGACGTGTCGGTCGCCTGATTTTGTGACGGTGTCGGTTGGCTGCCGCCGAAGATTCCATTGGGGAATCCGGTTCCGTTAACGACTCCCTCGGAGAGCAGGTTGTGCACTGATTGAGTCGGATCGGGCGGCGTATAGGTCGCAAAAAGATTATCGAAACTTCGATTCTCCCCGATCACGACGATCAGGTGTTTGATTGGGCTTCGGCTCCCGGCGGCAAAGGCCATTCCGATCTGACCCAGCCAGAGACAAACGGCGGCGAGGACGCCGACCACGCTTTGAATGCGTCTACCAGTCATCAATATCGCTGCCTCCGCCGAGCTTTGCGATCTGCTCGACCGAACCGGCTTATCCGGGGTGGAAAAGGCGCATGCCCGGAAGCTCCCTACGAGCATGGCTCGATCATTTACGAAACCTCGAAATCCAGCCGGTAGGACTTATGCCGCCTGGGGGATCGTCAGTGAAATCAGACGAGAGATTCCGGGACGCTCCATCGTAACGCCATGGATATGATCCGCAGCCTGCATCGTCCGCTGGTTGTGCGTGATGATGATAAATTGCGAACGCGCTTTGAGTTCGCGCACCAGTGTGGTGAAAGCTGCTAGGCTGAACTCGTCGAGCGGCGCATCGACCTCGTCCATCACACAGAACGGACTCGGATTGAGGAGGAAGAGCGAGAAGATCAACGCCATCGCGGAAAGGGCCTTCTCGCCACCCGAGAGCAGGCCGATCTCTTTCACTTTCTTGCCGACCGGCTGTACAAGGATATTCACCCCGGCTTCCAGCACATCGTCGGCTTCCGTTAGTTCGAGACGGCCCTTCCCTCCGCGCATCAGCTTGGGAAATAGCTCTTCAAAGTTGCGGGCCGCACCTTCGAAGGTCTCGGCAAAGCGGCGACGGGCCTCGCGATTCAACTTTTGAATCGTATGGGCCAAATCGTCGGCGGCCGCTTTCAGATCGGCACGCTCGGCGTTCAGAGCGCTGCTGCGCTCTTCGAGTTCACGCACTTCCGATTCAGCGGCCAGGTTCACCTCGCCGATACGCTCGGCGCGGGTGCGAAGTTCCGCGAGCCGATTCGCATCAGCCTCGGGATCGCGATCGGCGAGTTGCCCGCGCAACTCATGAGCCCGATCGTCGAACATCGCCTTGAACTTCTCAGTGAAACCGCGCTCGTACTCTTCGATCAATGTCCGCGCGCGCTCCCGCCGAATCTGGCAATGGGTAGCCTCACTTTCGAGCGCGGTAGACTGCTCGCGTGCGCTTTTCAGTTGCACGCGCGAGGCTTCGACTTCCTTTTCGGTCTCGCGTACCGCTTGAGTAAGGGTCTCGACCGCGGTTGCGAGTTCCGAAACACGGCTCTGCGCTGCCTCATCCTGAGCCGCCAAGCCAGCTAACTCCTGTTCGAATTCGGCACGTTCAGTAGCCGCTCGCGCGATCTCCTCATGATGGCGTCGGATCTGCGCCTCCAGACCAGCAGCCTTGTCACGCTGATGACGCAGTTCCTGCGCGAGCGCTGCCAACGCCGCTTTGCGTGTCTCCACCCGGGCGGCCAGTGCACGAGTCTCTTCGCCAAGCCGCGTCGCTTCTTCGCGATTCCGGGCGAGATCATTTGCCGCATCCGAGAGCTTCTCGCGCGCCTCTTGCTCCAGCCGCGCCAACTCTTCGAGTCGGTCGTTGGCGGTCTGCACCAGATTCACAACCTCGGCGGAGCGGCGCTCCAACGAGGCGCGATTAGCTTCCACCAGTGCGAGACGTTGCTCGGCTTTCGCGACCTGACTGCGGGCTTCATCAAGACGTCGCTCCGCCTCCACGAGATGAGCCTTGGCGCGGCGCACTCCTTCGAGTTCGTCGCGAAGAGCCAAACGTGCCCATCCGCTTTGCCTTACAATTACCTCGTGATCAGCTTCGGCTTCGGCAACCGCACGCTCCGCTGCTTCGAGCGTCAGCGCCCGTTGGCGCATCCCGAGTTCGGCTTCGTCTTCCACATGAACACCGCTGCCACCGCTGATCAGATGATCGGGTGAGAGCAGGTCACCATCGCGAGTCACGAAAACCGTTCCGCGTCCGTTCAGGTTCGAGGCGGCCTGTGCCGAGCGCAGATCGTCGGCGACCATCACGTGGCCCATCAACGCCTCGGCTATCGGAGCGTAGCGCGGCTCGACCTCGACCATGTCGAGCAAGCGCCCGGCGATACCCGGCGCGTCGATCGCATCGTGCGGAGTTCCGGTCGCTTGAAGCGCTTCGGGAATGAAGCTCATCCGGCCGGCCTGTTGCTGTTTCAGAATTTCAACCGCGCGCAATGCAAAGTTGGGCGATTGAATGATTACACCGTCGAGCTGTTCACCAAGTACAGCCCGGAGAGCGGGCTCCAACGCGGGCGGCGCTTTCATCACTTCGAGCAACATTGGCGGACGCGTCGCCGGGCCGTCACCATTGAGCGACTGCAGTACACTGCTCAGACGCTCGCTTGCCCCATTGGGCATAATCCGCCGCGCATTCACGAGCGCGCGGTCGCGACGCTGGCGCGCAGCCGCCAACGCCTGATTACTCTGCTCAAGCGCCGAGCGGAGCTGGAACTCGCGCTCGCTGGTTTCGCGCTGTTCGGCCTCACGGGCGGTGATTCCGTCGCGAGCGAGCAGAGTAACTTCGGTCGCCTGCGCGAGAGCGCCACGAGCCGTGTTAAGTGCCTCTGCCAATCGCGGCAGTTCCTCGGTGACCGTGGCGATCCGCTGTTCATTATCGGCGCGCTCGCCGGACAGATCCCCGAGCCGTCCACGCGTCACCGCCGCCTGACGAATCAGTTCTGAAAGATTGTCCTTAAGCGCTTCGACCCGCTTTTCAGCCTGGCGCAGAGCGGCCTCAGCCTCGCGCTGACTGTTGCGAAGCTGGCTGAGTTTGCTCTCGCTCTCGCTGTCATCGGCCCGCTTTTCTCGTGCCAGCTTGGCGCCGGCAAAGGCGCGCCCAGCCCGAGCAGCCGTGATTTGCGTCTCCAGGTCATGCAGCCGCGACGCAAGGCTCGGCGCCATCTCATTGAGATTCGAGAGACGGCGTTCCAGAAAACCACGCGTGCGCGCTCGTTCTTCGAAGGCGGTGCGCAGATTAGCGAGTTCGCGTTCGGTGTTGGCCAACCGATCGCGCAACGAGGCGAGTCTCGCCCCCGATTCGTCGACGGCTCGCTGCGATGATTCGACTGCCGTGCGAGCCGCTTCGGTCTGCTCGATCAGTTCCGCCTCACGCTCCGATTGAGCAACCAACTCTTCACGCTGTTCAAAGATCCGGCGCGCGGAGGTTAGCTGTTCCAACTCGCCGAGCTCGGCGCGAATCACCTTGTAGGCTTCAGCCTTCTTGGCCTGCCGGCGAGCGAAGTTGAGCTGTCGTTCGATTTCGTTGAGAACATCATCGACGCGAGCGAGATTTTCGCGTACGCGCTCAAGTTTGCGTTCGCTGATTTCGCGCCGCCCTTTGAAGAGCGAGAGCCCAGCCGCCTCCTCGACCATCGCGCGGAGTTCAATCGGCTTGGCTTGGATAATCTCGTCGATTCGCCCCTGCTCCACCAGCGCATAGCCGCGACTGTGGATCTGAGCTGCCATAAAGAATTCGGTGATATCTTTAAGGCGACATGGAATCTTGTTGATAAGATATTCGGAGTCACCGTTGCGGTAGACTCGTCGGGTTACGGCGATTTCGCTAAGTGCAGTGTAGGGTTCGGGAAGTGTGCTACCCGCCTCGGCTTCAAGCAGTAGCGTGACCTCGGCCATGCCGGCTGGGGCGTTCGAATCGTTACCGGCATAGATAAGGTCTTCGGCGGATTTGCCGCGGAGTCGAGTCGGTGCCTGCTCGCCCAAAACCCAGCGAATCGCGTCGACAACGTTCGATTTCCCGCAACCGTTCGGACCCACCACGGCGGTGACGCCTGGGCTAAAGCTAATTACCGTAGGATCGAGAAAGGATTTGAAGCCTACAACATCAAGGCTCTTAAGACGCATACCGACGCCACCGCCTCCACCTCATTTCGGACCCCTTCAGCATACCCTACCCCGACCGTTGCCGGTCAAGGCTAACCGCTAGGGATAGTATGCTGATTCACTAACAGGCCCCGCATCTTGAGTCGGGGTCTGTGGATAATACGAGCATCAGTCCTGAATCAATTCAGTATTCCAGTAGGCTGCATCGACGGTCGTCAGGAATGGCATCCATTCCTGATACCGGCGCAAGCTGAACATCTCGCTACTGAACGGAGTCCACTGGGGGCGCTTAGGCTTGCTAATCAAGACCATTCGCGCCTCTTCGGGTGTACGACCACCTTTGCGACGGTTACAGATGTGGCAGGAGCAGACCACGTTCTCCCAGGTCGATTGGCCGCCCTGCGAGCGTGGAACTACATGGTCCAGGTTCAATTCCGTGCGCGGCAGACGGCGCGCGCAGTATTGGCAGGTATTGTTGTCCCGCGCGTAGATGTTAAAGCGCGAAAAACGCACGTGTCGCTTGGGGACGCGTTCATACGCCACCAGCAACAAGACGCGCGGAACCCGCACGACCCCGCCGATTACGCCAACGCGCTCATGATGCATCTCGACGGCGAGATCGCGCCAGCTGTTGAAATCAAAAGTGCGATACTGTTCATCAACGGCGCGCGCTACGCCCTGATATAGGAGCGCGAACGCACGTTTAACCGAAGTGACATGAACCGGCAGATAGGAGCGGTTAAGCACCAGAACGCGGGTGTTCAGAACCGCGCCCGTCGTCATTAGAGCTGTCGCGGCCATGCACTAGTCGTAGCCAGCCTAGCCCACCCGAGTCAAGTAGAACGCCATTATCAATGCGTTATGACTGCTATGGATTGAAGAACAGCCGCGTGACGTTCGCCTCGGTCTTGGCCGCGAGATCGCCTACGTCGACACTACGTAAACGGGCCAGAACTTCGAGGGTGCGCAAAACAAAAGATGGTTCATTGCGCTTGCCGCGATACGGCTCAGGAGCAAGATACGGGGAATCCGTCTCGACCATCAGGCGATTTTCGGGCACCACCGTCGCCGCGGCTTGTAGCGACCGAGAATTGCTAAACGTGAGAATCCCGGAAAAGGAGATATAGAACCCCGCCTCAACGAAACGGCACGCAGCATCGGCGTCGCCGGTGAAGCAGTGGATAACCCCGCCACGCGGCGGCATCCCGACTTCCCCAACAATCGCGAAGACGCGCTCCTCCGCGTCGCGACAATGGATCACGATTGGCTTCTTCAGCTCGGCCGCCAATTCCAGATGAACCCGCAAAGCGGCTTCCTGTGCCTCGCGCGGCGAGTGCATGTAATGAAAATCCAGACCGCTCTCACCAATCGCGATTACACGTTCAGACGCCGCCAGGTCACGTAGTGCGTCGAGACGTTGCGCATCGCAATCCTTGGCATCGTGCGGATGGACTCCGATCGATGCGAAGACCGACGAATTGCTCTCCGCGATACTGACCGTCAGCCGATCAGTTTCGATCGAACCAATCGCTCCGACCGAGATTAAGCGCATCACACCCGCGGCGTGGGCTCGCTCGATCGTCGCATCGGTCTCATCGCGCAGGCGAGGGTCCGCCAGATGGCAATGGCTGTCGGTGACTGAAAGGCTCAATTCTCGGCTTTTTCGATTCGCGGAAAGAGCGCCGTGGGAGCGTTCACCCTATGTCCCGACTTGAAGCCTGCGCCGTAAGGTGAACGAACTGAGACAGCGTCGAGGTTAAGCATCGCGAGGATCTTTCCGACGGTCACGGGCATGAACGGTTCGAGGTTATCGGCTATTACGCGCAACCCCTCGATCGCGTTGGTCAAAATCTGCGCCACACGCGGCATCTGTGCGGAATCCTTCGCCAGCGTGAACGGTGCCGTCGCGGCAACATATTTGTTCGCCGCGTCCAGTGCCTGCCAGATCGCTTCGAGCGCCCGATTCATCGCGAGATCGTCGACCAGCGCACCAACGCGAGTATCGAGACCCGCGAAGGCCTCGGCCAGCTTGCGATCTTCGTCAGCAGAGCCGCCGGGCGCTACCGTCAGTTCGCCGCCCAGATAGCGCTGGGCCATCGTCAGCACGCGACTCGTGAAATTGCCCAAGTCGTTCGCTAAATCGGCGTTGTAGCGCTCGGTCAAACGCTCTTCGGAAAAATCGCCATCGAGTCCGTACACGACTTCACGCATAACGAAGTAGCGGAGGACGTCAGGACCGAAAGACTTCTCGTACGAAACCGGATCGCGCACGTTACCCGAGCTTTTCGACATCCGCGCGCCGCCAAAGTTCAGCCATCCGTGCACATTCAGATGCTTGAACAAATGTTTAAAGCCGGCAGCAAGGATCATCGGCGGCCAATAAACCGCATGCGTCTTGAGAATATCCTTGCCGATAAAGTGCTCGGTATGGGGAAAGACGTCGCGCATGTAGCGATCGACGTCACCGGCATCGGTCGCGGGCTTGCTGACGTAAGTCCAGAAGGCGTCGTACCAGACGTAAGTGACGTACTTGGTATCGAAGGGAATCTCGATACCCCAGTCCATCCGCGACTTCGGCCGCGAGATACAGAGATCGGCGAGCGGCTCGGCGAGCATATTCAGTGCTTCGTTGCGGTAACGTTCCGGCCGGATGAAATCGGGGTTATCCTTGATATGCTGCAGGACCTGCCCGCGGTATTTGTCGATCTTGAGGAAGTAGTTGCCCTCGCTAATTAGCTCGACCTTGCGATTATGTACGGGACAGACGTTGTCCGGAAGCAGTTCCTTCTCCGTGTAAAAGCGCTCGCAATCGACACAGTAGAGCCCTTCGTAATCGCGGAAGTAGATATCGCCGCGCTGGTAGGTACGAGTGAGCATCTCCTGCACGAACTTTTCGTGCACCGGATCCGTGGTCCGCACCCAGTAATCGAACTTGATATTGAGCCCGGCAAAGGCCTCGCGAAACAGCTCGCTCATCTGGTCGGTATAAGCCTGGGGCGCGAGATTCTGGGCGAGCGCGGCGCGGCGAATCTTGTCGCCGTGCTCATCGGTGCCGCTTAGAAACGTGACTTGATCGAGCCCTTGCTTGCGTCGTTGGCAGCGCGCAAAAACGTCCGCCGCGAGCGCTTCGTAAGCACTGCCGACGTGCGGGCTGCCGTTACAGTAGAAGATAGCAGTAGTGATATGGATACGGTCGCTCATCAATATCAGGATTCCGGTGCAGGTTCTTTCGGGTGGCGCGTGTCGACGAGATCCTCGAGCGTCGCTTCGACCAGACCGCCGTCATCTTCGAGCTGAATCGTCACGGTCTGCTTAAGGATATTCTGGCGGAAGACCTTGCCGTTTCCCTTTACCGACTCGACCCGTTTGCCCTGATTCGGCAGGGCGCGTTTCAGTTCGACATATGTGGCGTATTCGTAGCGCAAGCAGCATTTGAGCCGGCCGCACATCCCGGCCAACCGCGACGGGTTCAAAGCGAGCCCCTGATCGCGCGCCATCTTGACCGTAACCGCCTCGAAATCGCGCAGAAACGAGGTGCAGCAGAGCTCGCGTCCGCACGGCCCGATACCGCCGACGACCTTCGTTTCGTCGCGGGCGCCGATTTGTTTCATCTCAACGCGGACCCGCAAAGTGTTCGCGAGATCACGGACGAGGTCACGAAAATCGACGCGATTTTCGGCCACGAAGTAAAAGACTGCCTTGCGGCCATCGTAGGTGTACTCGGCCTTCACCAACTTCATCGGCAGGCCGCGCTCGTGGATTCGACTGACGCAGAGTCGCTCGGCTTGGGCCTCGCGAGTAAGCGCGTCCTCTTCGGCGCGAAAATCGTGATCGCTGGCGATTCGAAGCACGGGCCGGAGCGTAGCGAGGTCCAGCGTCATCGCCGGCTCATGCGGCTCCATCACCACGGTCGCGATTCGTTCGCCGGTCTCGGTTTCGACCATTACGCGATCGCCGCGACGCAACGCATGGGCGCCGGCCAGATAAGTGTACAGGCGGCCGGTTGGCTGAAGGGCTACCGCAACGATCTGAGGTGGTCGTTCGCCACCATCAAATGAGTCGCCTCCATCTGGAGACTGGCCATCGAGTATTTGGGTATCCGGCACTATTCACCTCGGAGGGCAGCCCCAGCCGCCATCCACCACTGCTCTGCCTGCAAGCGCGAATTCGCCATCGCATCGATCGCGGCATGCGCCTTCAGCGCCTGCTCTACCAGACCGGCAATCGCAGCGCTTTCGACTCGTACCGACAGCCGCGTCAGCATCGTAACGACTTCGGCGCTTGAAGAAGCAAATTCAGCGCGCAGCAGCTTGAAGCATAGCATCTCTTCAAGGACACGGGCGATTAGCTCGAAATTAGCGCTAGCCTGGTCCCGGGTCGCAAAGAATTCCTGCGCCAGCGCCTGCGCGCCGGCAAAATCCAACTCCCCGGAGCGGCTCAACGCTTCGATCAACTCTCGCTCGGGCGGTTCGTCGCCACTCGCCAATTCCATCGCACGCTGCACACTGCCCCGAGCCAGCCGAGCAGCGGTCATCGCCTTATCAGCGGCGATGCCTGCGCGATCGCGAAGAACCGACGCCACCTCGTCGGCTGTAAGCGGCGCGAAGCGGACAATCCGCAGCCGCGAGCGGATCGTGTCGAGCAGCGCTCGTTCGTTATCGCTGACGAGAAAGAGCATCGTCTCGCCGGGCGGCTCTTCGAGCGTCTTCAGCAACGCATTTTGTGCGGGCAGGTTCAGCGTTTCGGCATCGTCGAGAAGCGCGACGCGGCGTGCTCCACGCGAGGGTTTTACCCCGAGATGCGCAATTAGATCGCGCACCTGTTCGATTAGCACGTCGGACCGATTCGCAGCGCGCGCTACGTAGTTGAAATCCGGATGGACCCCGGTTGCAAGTTGGACGCATCCGGCGCAACAGTCGCATCGCGGAGCCCGCGCCGCATTACGGCCACGCCCGGTCGCTGGTGGATTGCGCACCGGGCAATTCTCGACACGGCAACAAAACTCCGGCCCCGGGGTCCTCTCGCAAAGAATGAAGTGGGCCAGTCCAGTGGCGACGATCGCTTTGCCGACGCCACGCGGCCCGGTCAGCAGGTAGGCGTGCGAAGGACGCTGGATGAGCTCGCGGGAGAGCCCAGCGATCAGCTCGCGATTCCCCCGAACGCCCCCGAGGCTCATGGCTTACCGGCCAATTTGATAACGGTCGCGAGAATCTCGGCGCTGATTTCCTCGGCGGGAAGAGTCGCGTCCAACAACCTGACCCGATCGGGCTCCTCGCGCGCCACAGTCAGGAAACCTTCACGCACGCGGCGATGGAACGCGAGCTGTTCGCCCTCGAAGCGATCAGGCACCTCGGTCGTCGTTTGGCGGGCCTTGGCTCGCGCCAATCCAACTTCAACCGGGCAATCGAGCACGAAAGTGAGGTTGGGCTTCATCGCGTCGCTCGCGAGATGGTTGAGATCGCGCACGAGCTTGAGATCAAAGCCACGACCGAACCCTTGATAGGCCATGGTCGAATCGCAGTAGCGATCAGAGATAACGATCTCTCCAGCAGCTACCGCGGGACGCAACTTCTCGCGCACATGTTGAGCGCGGTCGGCGAGCACCAGTAACAATTCAGAGGCCGGCGCCAAAGCAACCGCGGCATCGAGGAATATCGCCCTGATCGCTTCGCCGGCGCGGGTTCCACCCGGCTCGCGGGTTACGCTGGCCCGGTAACCGCGGGCGATTAGGGCGTCGGCGAGGATTCGCGCCTGGGTGGTTTTTCCCGAGCCCTCGACCCCTTCGAGCGTAATAAACAGTCCCCCTGCCATCGCCTTCCCACTGTTACCTTGAAAGATACCAGTTGGTCAGTTGAGGCTGAAACAGTGCAAAAATAGCGGCGGCCATCGCGAGAAAGGGCCCGAACGGCACTGCCGTCTGCAACATCGGTACGTCCTCGATGGGATCGTCGGCATGACGCGCGCCGGTTACTTCCGCGATCGCCTCGGGGATCTCCTCGTCGGGGAGCGGCGGCGCTCCACCGGCTATCGCAAAGGCGACTCCGCCGACCGCACCCAGAATCGACCCGACGAAGAGCGTGAAAATCACGCCCCACAGACCAAGAAAAGCTCCAGCCATCCCGAGCAGAAAGACGTCGCCTAGTCCGACCCCCTCCGCACCACGAACCAGCGAATAGAGGACGCCCGTCAGAAAGAGGAATCCCGCTCCTACCCCAATTCCGGCAAGTGAATCCTTCCAGCCGATCTCGGGCATCAAGAGCGACGCGGCAAGAAAGCCCAGCAGCATCCCCACGAAGGTGATCGCGTTATGGATAACGCGCCAGTCGTAATCAATCAGCGCGACGACAAAGAGCGCGGCGCAAAAGCCAAAACGAGCCAGCGCGTCGCCGAGCGGAAAATGCAGATAGAAGTACATCGCGGCCGAGGCCAACCCCAGTTCCGCTAGGAAGTAGCGAAAGCCGATGGGTGCGTTGCAGTCGGCGCAATGCCCACGAAGCGCCAGATAGGAGACGATCGGAATATTGCGCCACGCCGGTATAGCCTTCTTGCAATGCGGACAGAAGGATCGCGGCTTCACGATCGAAAGCTCGCGCGGCAGACGATATGCGACGACGCCGACAAAACTGCCGATAGAAGCGCCGAAAATGAAGGCCAGCGCCGCGCCCAGTAAAGTAATAGCCATCCCCCTCCGAAAGCCCCCTCTATGCCTCGCGGACGATCGTGACACGAACGCTGCGCTCGCGCGGTCCGTCGAACTCCGCGAGCAACACGCCTTGCCATCGCCCGAGCGCGAGCTTGCCATCCTCGATTGGCAGATTCAGCGATACGCCCAGCATCACGGACAGGATGTGCGCCTGTGAGTTACCCTCGGAGTGCCGATAGTCTCCTTCGCGAGGCACCAACTGCTGAAGATGCTGCAGCAGGTCGAGGGTGACGTCAGGGTCCCAGTTCTCCGAGACGATCAATGCGGCCGTCGTATGTGGAGTGAACAGATTGCAGAGCCCGTTCGCAACGCCGCTGCTCGCGACCACCTGATGGACAGTCTGGGTTATATCGACCAGCGCCACGCGCGCCGAGGTTTTAACTTTGAATTCGCGCACAATTAAGCCCTGCGCACTTCCGTCCCGCCGGGTCAGTGCGCCGATAAAATAGCTTACGTCCGCAGCCGGAATCGTTCTACCAGCTTTTTTTCGCGGCTACTTTTGGCATCGAGGGCAGTAGAAGCTCGAGCGCTGGCCCACGACGACGGATCTAATCGGCGTCGCGCAGGTAACGCAGGGCTTGCCCTCACGATCGTAGACCTGCAACTGCTGCGCATAGCGGCCGGGGCGGCCCTGCGAATCGCGATAGTTGCGAAAGGTCGTGCCGCCGGAGCCGATCGCCTCGCGCAGGACCTGCGGAGTGATCGCGGCAATCTTTTCCATCTCGGCGCGGGTCACTTTGCCAGCGCGTCGAGTCGGTCTCACCTTGGCGCGAAAGAGAATCTCGGAAGCGTAGATATTGCCGACACCGGCGACGATCCTCTGATCCATGATGAAATTCTTGATCGCGTTTTTACGACCCCGCGAGAGTTGCCAGAGGTAGTCGGCGTTGAAATCGTCGCCGAATGGCTCAGGACCGGTCGCAGCGAGCTCGGCGATCGAGTCGAGCTCGCCGGGTTCCAACAGCCTCAACAAACCAAAGCGACGCGGATCGTTGTAGACCAGCCAGGTACCATCATCGAGGACGAACGTCACGTGATCGTGCCGCGGATCGAAGCCCTCTGCCTCAGGGGTTTCCCTTCGATGAGTCAGGCTGCCGGTCATCCCCAGATGGACCATCAGGATGCGATCGTTGTGGAGCTCGATGAGCAAATACTTCGCACGGCGGGAAACGCGCTCGATCCGAGCGCCGCCGATCCGCGTCGGCAAGTCCGCCTGCACCCGACGGCGCAGTCGCGGCTCCGCAATAGTCGCCTCAACAAAGCTGCGGCCGCTCACGGTGCGCGCCAGGATTTGGCGCAGCGATTCGACTTCCGGCAGTTCAGGCATCGCAGGAATCCAACAGCAGGCCATTATGCTTGAGCGCGCGGGCGAGCCGAATGAAATCCGCAACGGCAAGCACGCCCGGCCGTAACGACGGATCGATCGCCGCTTCGAGCAGTGACGACTCCGCCGCGGCAGTGCTCACGTGCAACCCACCAGCGAGCGAATTACGCATTGTCTTGCGCGGTGCCGAGAACGAAGCGCGAATCGTCGCGCGGATAGCGTCCTCCTCGGCGTCAGACCAAGCTGGCGCTCGCGGGATGAAGACCAGAACTTCCGCATCGATTTTCGGCTTCGGGTGGAAATTCCCCGCGGCTACTCGAAAATGCTCGATAACTTCCCAGTAGAGCGCCGTGAAGGCGCTGAGCGCGCCGTAGTCAGAATCGCCGGGGCGAGCGCGAATCCGATCGGCAACTTCCCGCTGGAACATCAGAACCATCCGCGAGATCTTCCGCGAGAACGCACAGACGCGTTCGAGGATTGCCGCCGCAACATTAAAGGGGAGATTGCCGATTATTTTGACCGGCGACCGAATAACGTCCTCAAGGTCGATGTGTAGAAAATCCTGATTTATCAGGGTCACGCGCGTGTCTGATTGAAGGCGTTCGTTAAGTCTCGCCGCCAGGTGGGAATCAAGCTCGACCAAAGTCAGCGATCCGAACCGGCCGGCGACAATCTGGTCAGTCAGGATTCCCAACCCGGGACCGATTTCGATAACCGCGTCGTCAGGTTCAATCGAGGCCGCACCGACGATTCGCTCCGCAATGGCGGCTTGCGTCAGAAAGTTCTGGCCGCGCGATTTGCGAGGCCGTACCCCGACCTCCGCCAGCGCCGATCG
>Ga0335069_10005782_pt1 | contig 18107 bp, 19 predicted proteins | sample Lox_Sample_11_FD_206714 | JGI IMG/M metagenome (GOLD analysis project Ga0335069, IMG submission 206714) | Soil microbial communities from Loxahatchee National Wildlife Refuge, Florida, United States - Lox_Sample_1.1 | ecosystem: Environmental > Terrestrial > Soil > Wetlands | place: USA... | reverse complement strand
GGGCGCTTCATCCGGAGCATGTCCGGCACGCGACATCGGGCCGGAAGCGTCAATAGAGGCTGCAAGCATACTTCACACGCAAGCCTAGGGAGCCTCTACAATAATGCGTATGCGCGGTTGGTCAATCCCGCTAGGCCGATGGATGGGTGTGGAGTTGCGAGTCCACACGTTTTTCCTGCTGCTCGCCGTGGTGTGCCTGGGGCTGTCGGCGTCCGATGGTTTCGGACGCGGGCTGGGTCTGTTCATGACCCTGGCCCTGGCCGTGCTGGTGCGCGAATTCGCGCGCCTGCTGGTGGCGGCCTGGATGGGCCTGCGCTTGCGGGCCATCCTTCTGCTCCCCATCGGCGGCATGTTCGCCTATGCCAACCCTGAGAGCCAGCAGATGGCCACCCAGGGCCCGGGGCAGTTTGCTCTCGCGCTTGCCGGTCCCCTGGCTAACGGTTTTGCGGCTCTTATCCTGGCGGCCACATTCAACGGCGCGGGCGGCAGTCTCAACCTGGTCGGCCAGCCCTGGATTTCTTCCGCCCACCTGCTGCGCAGCATGGTGTGGATGCAGGCCGGTCTCGGCCTCCTGCACCTGCTGCCCGCCTATCCGCTCGACTGTGGACGGCTGGTTCGCGGCAATTTTGCCCGCACCCACGGCGCCGCCCCCGCCGGGCGCGCGGCCACCGGACTGGGCCAGCTGCTGGCGCTCACGGCCATGATCGGGGGCATGCTGCTGCACAGCCCCTGGCTGATCATTGCCGGCTTCTTCATCATGATCGGCGCGCAGATTGAGGATCAGGGCGTGTTCTTCCAGTCGGTCGTCGACACGGTGCAGATGCGCGAAGTCATGTTGACGGACTTTGCCACCCTCTCCCCCTCCGACACCCTGGCGGATGCCCTCTCGCGCTGCGTTCACTCCCTGCAGGAGGACTTTCCCGTAGTCCGCGGCCCGCAACTGGTGGGCATCGTTTCCCGCCAGCGGATTGTCGATGCTCTGCGCAGCGAGGGCAACGGCTACGTGCAGTCGGTGATGTCGCGTGCCTTCCAGGTGGCGCGGCCCGATGACACGCTGGGCGCCACCATCCGCCGCATCACCACCGGCCGGGGACTCTCTCTCATTCCGGTCACCGACAGCGGCCGCGTGGTGGGCATCGTCAGCGTGCAGAACCTGATGAGTTCCATGACCCTTCTGGCCGAGCAACGGCGCCTGCAACGGGAAGAAGCGGCGGAGTGAGCACGGCTGCTAGCTTGTTGCCACTGGCTATTCGCTACATATGCCTCCCCACCTGACCGACGCCTCTGAACCACTGACTGCCCCCCTCGCCCCGGGCCTCTACCTGGTGGCCACGCCCATCGGCAATCTCGGCGACATTACGCTGCGCGCGCTCGACGTCCTGCGCCGCGTGGACCGGATCGCCTGCGAAGACACCCGCCAGACCCAGAAGCTTCTGAATCATTTCGGTATCTCCAAGCCGACCGAGAGTTGCCACGAGCACAACGAGCGCGAGCGCACCGCCGGTTTCGTGGAGGCGCTCCGGGCAGGTGGACGCATCGCCCTCGTTACCGATGCCGGCATGCCGGGCATCAGCGATCCGGGAACCTGGCTGGCTGCGGCGGCCATCGAGGCCGGCATTTCCGTATTTCCCATCCCCGGAGCCAACGCGGCGCTCAGCGCCCTCATCGCCTCAGGCCTGCCCACCAGCGAGTTCCATTTCCTCGGATTCCTGCCGGAGAAGGCGGGAGCGCGCCGCACCCGCATCGAACAACTGGCGGCCGCGGGGCTCGAAGCCGGCACCCTGGTCTTCTACGAGGCTCCGCATCGCATCCTGGAAACCCTTGCGGACCTCGAGGCGGTGTTCGGGCCGGATCTGCGCATCGTTATCGCCCGGGAGCTGACCAAGGTGCATGAGGAGTTTCTGCGCGGCACAGTGGCGGACGTACGCCGGGAACTCGCCTCGCGCGACCGCATTCGCGGCGAGATCACCCTCCTCGTGCAGGCGCCCGCCGAAGTCGGCCGGCCGATTCAGTCCAAAGAATCCAAAAACATTGCCGTGCGCGTGGCGCAGCTCGAGGCCGAGGCGGGCATGGACGAAAAGGAAGCGCTCAAGCGGCTGGCCCGCGAACTGGGGCAGTCGAAGAGCGTACTCTACCGGGAGCTGCAGCGGCAGCGGGCGCGGCTCCGGTCCCGGTGACCGGCCGGCAGGCCCCCCGGTTTTCAGCAGTGGCCGTATAATGGAGATTCAAGGTCTTCTACCTCTCGCGGGCCGCACCACCCCGTTTGCCCGCCACGGAACACGATGCCCGAGCACATTAAGAGTCAGCTTCAGAAGGAAATTGCGCAGCTCGAGCATGAGCTCGCGCACGAATTGCCCGCCGAGATCAAGAAGGCGGTAGCCCTTGGAGACCTGTCGGAAAACGCCGAGTATCACATGGCGAAGCAGCGCCAGGATTTCGTGAATGCGCGCCTCGGGCAATTGAAGCGCCGCATGGCCGAGCTCTCTCTGGTCAACCTGGCCAACATTCCCCGCGACAAGGCCGGCTTCGGCTCCACGGTGGTGGTGTACGACTCCACCAAGGACGAAGAAATCGAGTACCGGCTGGTCACCAGCGAGGAATCGGACGTATCCAAGGGTTTGATATCGACCACATCGCCGATCGGCCGGGGCCTGGTCGGCAAGCAGGTGGGTGACGTCGCCGTGATCCACACGCCCAATGGCAAGCGCGAACTGGAAGTTCTGAGACTCACCACCATTCACGACGAGTCCGAAGTGGGCCCCAACGGCGAGGCCGCAACCGGCTCGTAATGACGAAGAACTAGCTGCTGGCGACTAGCCTCCCAGCTTCTAGTTCTTCGCAAATGCAACACACGGGGTGCCCCAGGTCTCGATTTTGAGACCTGGGAGTCGGATGTGATGCCCGCAACAAACCTCTAGAGGCTTAAAGCTAGGAGCTAGAAGTTCGACATGACCTGGACCAGTGCCTTCGGCCGCGCGTGCGGCTGGCTTCTTGACCGTATCGTTCACACCCTGGCGCTGACCCGCATCTCGCCGAATGTCCTCACCTTCATCGGCCTTGTCATCAACATCGCCGCCGCGTTCCTCTTCGGCCATGCCAATGCCACGAACGCCGGCCGCATGTTCCTCTATGCCGGCCTGGTGATCATCGGCGCCGGCATCTTCGACATGGTGGACGGCCGGGTCGCCCGCCGCACCAACCAGGTGACCATCTTCGGCGCCTTCTTCGATTCCGTCATCGACCGCTACTCGGACGTGGTGTTGTTCTTCGGCCTGCTGGTCTACTACGCCCGCATCAACCACTTCCGCTACGTAGTTCTGACGGCCTTCGTGATGGTCACGTCGCTGATGGTCAGCTACACGCGCGCCCGCGCGGAAGCCCTGATCGGCCAGTGCAAGGTGGGTTTCATGGAACGCCCGGAACGCATCGTGCTGGTGATTCTGGGCGCACTGTTCAACCATTGGGGCGTGATGGCTCCGGTGCTGTGGGTGCTGGCCGTGCTCTCGACCATTACGGTTATTCATCGCATCCAGTACACGTACGCGAATACGAAGCACCTCGCGCCGCTGAACCAGGCCTGACTTCCAGGTCCTGATCCCTGACCACTGATCACTGACCACTGTTTAGCAGTTCACCACCATCACCGAGCACCCCGCCTTAGGCGGTCTCCACTGGACCAGGAACTTCGTCACCGCCGACGAATCCATCCGTCCCATGTGGCTGAATTCCCCGCCCCGCTGGCCATAGAGTATCTTGCCGTTTTCGGACAGAACCGCCAGCGCCGGAACCCCCAGCGTGACCGGGATTCCAAACCGCTCGGCGATATCCAGGTTCTCGTCCATGCGTCCAATATTGATGTGGACCAGCACGTAGTTGGACTCGAGGATCGGCCGGTTCTTGGGGTTATGGAAGTAAATGTCGAGCACCTGGCAGTCGCCGCACCAGTTGCCGCCGAAATCCACAAGCACGCGCTTGTGACTGCGAGCGGCCTCCTTCAGCCCGGCGGCCAGATCGGTCTTGGCCTGCGAGGGGTCGGGGTAGATTTCGCGATTGGCCGATCGGGCAGTTCCGCTGGCGAGCGTGAAGGCAATCACCAGGAGAACGGCCAAGGCGGGCAACTTGGGTTTCACAGCGTGGGGACCTCCAGGCCCGGGGGCCCACGGATGGGTCTTTTTGTCCGTGGGATGGAGAGGCGTCTCGTTTTCAGTCTGCCACATCTGGAAACGTTTTGATTTCGTACTCCATTTGACGAGACGGTCGATGTACATTGGAGAACCATGAGGGATCTGCGCAAACGGCTGGAATCTACGCCGTACCCCGACCTGGGGTCCATGATGGAGGGCTATGCGCAGGCCGCCGTGGAACTGGCGCGGACCGAATTCAAGCGCCCGCTCGACTACAGCTCAGAATCGATCGACGTACTGGACGATATTCTGGTGGCCATCGGTGAAAGCCCCGACAAGGACCTGGATTTCGAAGTGCGGCTCTGGGGCAGTTACCTGGGCGAAGTGCTGCGCCGGCGCTACGCGGGGGGCTGGGAGATGACCCAGTATCCCGGGGGAACGGTAGCCGTCCCGGCCGTGGATGTGCGCGGCTCCCGGCTGTTTCCGCTGATGAAGGTGTACCGGCGGCTGACCGCCGGAGAAGAGGAAGATCTGCGCAGCTTTTACGCGATGGTGACGGAGCGGCTGGGCAAGCCCGCGCAGGTGAATTGATCCGTTCGCCCAGACCGGATGGGCTAAGTCACACCGCGATCTGTGGGCCTGTGCGACAATAAAACTGTTGAAGGTGGCGCGCCGCCCCCCGCGCATCCCAGCGACGAGAACCTGTCGCCGGGGAAAGGCGAGGAAGCGGTGTGCGGAGGATGATTCGATGGGTGATCTTTTACAGCCGTGGCACCTGATTGTCTTGGCAGTCGTTGCATTTCTGCTCTTTGGCGCCAAGCGCCTGCCGGAACTGGGTAAGGGACTCGGCGAAGGCTTGAAGGGTTTCAGGGAGGGCCTGAAGGGTATCACCGACCCCGGTTCCTCCACAACGAATCAGCAGAACGCGACGACCAACCCGCCGGCCTCGACCCCTGCGGAAACCAAGCAGTCCTAGTTTCTGCTCCGGAGCCCGGGCGATTGTACTTCGCCTGCCGTGCGCAAACCTATGTTTTGAACACAGATGGCCTGTGCAGAACGCGCAGGCCATTTGCTTGTTCCGGGGACTTTATTGATTCCGGCACCGTCAGTCGCACTCCGATGAGGAAATACTCCTGCAGCCATCCATAGTCCCGGAAGAACCGTCGCGACACGGTCAGTGATTGCTGATTTGTTCCGCCGACGGGTAATACCCCTTCTTCGCCACCACGTCCAGCCCTGGCCGGTCCACGCGCACATCGATCGAACGGAATTTTCCGTCGAATGCCGGCTCGTGCGTGTAATAGCCCAGCGTGTACTGGTTGCGCGCTTCCTCGGCGATCGCCTGGTAGCTCTTTTCAATCCCGTTCAGGTCGCGCTCCGAGTCGAGCGAGCCGCCGGTCTGCAGCACGTAGCTGACCAGGCGGTTGTCGTACATGGTGAAGGGCAGGTGGAACCGGCTCAGGTACCCGATACCCCACCGCGCCGAGTCGCCCACCAGCGTCCCGTAGACCGCGATCTGGTTTTGCTGCAGGTACTTGAGCACGTCCTTGTAGGTCGCCTTGCTGCCGTACTCCTTGCCGTCGGAGATCACGTAGACTATGCGGCGCCGTTCCACCGGCCGCGTGGTCAGTTCCTTGGCCGCGGCGAGGATGGCGTCGTTCAGCGTATGGATTTCCTTGGGAATCGTGATAAATGTGCTGTTGCCGGCGGAGCGCCCCGACTGCAGGTTGGGGTCCACGCAGTTGCCGTTGGCGCGCACGTTGCAGCTGGCGAACGGGCCGGAGTTGACCGGCACCGCCTCTTCACTGCCTGACGCCTTGGCCATCGCCAGCACGTAGGGAACGCGCGCGCTCTGTGCGCCGGTAAACCCACTGGACCGGTTCTGCGCGCCGTTCGAGTACGTGAAGATCGCCACCTCGTCGTAAGGCGTCAGCGCCGCCTGGACCGCCCCGAGCGAGGAGTTCACCTTTTCCATCACGTCGCGGGTCACGCTCTGATCGATGACGAAGGCGATGGAAAGAGGCATGGCGCTCACGCTGAAGAAGCGCAGCGGCTCATAGTTGCCGTTCTCGTACACCTTGAAACTGCGCCAGGTCAGCCCGGCCACCAGCTTGCCTTTTGAATCCTTCACCGTTACCGGGACGTTCACGAAGGTCGTGTACGTGTGGATGATGGTCCCCAGCTGCTCAGCGTTCTTGATGTCCTCCGGCGGGGTCTGCTGGACTTCCTGCTGCGGAGCGGCGGGCTTGGGCGCCGCCTGCGTGTTCGGCGCGTTGCCATTCATCGGCAGGTCAGTCGATCCGGACGTGTTGGATTCCGTCCCCGCTCCGCCGCCCGGCTTGATGGGACCCGTGAGGCTGGTCAACGGCGCCTGCTCGGGCTGCGGCGTGGGCGCATCCGGCACCTGGGATGGCTTTTGCTGGCTGTCCTGCGCCCCCGCGAACGGGCTCAAACCCAAACCAAGAAGCGCTGCCAGCGCCGTCATTTTCAAACCAGGCTTCACCGGAACGTCGTCCTCCCAACACGCGCAAAAACTGCGCGAAAACCAGACGGCCACTCTCCGGCACCTCTCGCGCCGGAACAGTCACCTAACCGTCAGAGTATCAGACGCGCCAGAATGGCGCAGGTTGCGCTTCCTGGCCCGCCACCCGCTCCGGATGACGCTCGAAGCGGTTTCCGAAGAGCGCTTCTCAGCGGCACGTCTTGACAGCTTCCGGAAAGAACCTGGTTTCGCCCGTAAGGCTCCGGCAGATTCTCTTGGGGATTGGTCATCTGCCCCGTTGTGCTCCCTTCAAGATGTTGATACCGTCTAAGTGATTAGTCATGCGCTGCCGATGGATCCCCGCTGTCCTTCTCCTTCTTCCTCTCGCCTCGCGTGCGGGATGGTCACAGCTGGCGCCCTCGCCCGATGCTTCGCCGGTCAGCCATGCCCCGGCGGCCCCCGAAGAAGAGAAGTCGGTTGCCACGTTCAAGCTGCAGGTAAACCTGGTGGACGTTTTCTTTACCGTAAAGGACAAAAACGGCACCCTGGTGCCCCACCTGAACAAGAACGACTGCACGGTGCTTGAAGACAAGCAGCCGCAGACCTGGAAGAGCTTTACTGCCGAAAACAACCTGCCCCTGACCCTGGGCATACTGCTCGACACCTCCGGCAGCCAGCAGAACGTGCTCCCGCTGGAGCAGGAGGCGGGCGCCCAGTTCCTGGACCGCGTGCTCAAGCCCAAGGACGAGGCGTTCCTGCTTTCATTCGATGTCAATGTGGACCTGCTGCAGGACTTCACCAACAGTCCGCGGCTATTGTCCCACGCCATGGCCAAGGCCGAGATCAACACCGCCGGAGGCAACGGGGCCGCCGGCATTCCGGGCGCGGGCGGCGGGACGGTGCCCACTATCGGCGATCCCAAGGGCACGCTGCTGTACGACGCCATCTATCTCGCCTCCCGCGAAAAGCTGAACCAGGAGTCCGGCCGCAAGGCCATGATCATCCTTACCGACGGCGAAGATCAGGGCAGCCGCACCAAGATCAGCGAAGCCATTGCCGCCGCGCAGCGCTCCAACGCCATGATCTACGTGATCCTGATCGCCGATACGGGTTTCTACGGCGGCTGGGGCTACAGCGGCTACTCGGCCGCCAAGCGGCTCAGCGAGGAGACCGGCGGCCGCCTCATCAACGTGGGCAACAACGGCAGGAAACTCCAGGAAGCCTTTGCCCAGATCGAGGACGAGCTGCGCACCCAGTACGCCGGCACCTATACCCCCGCGAATGCGAAGATGGACGGCACCTTCCGGCACCTGTCGATGGAGTGCCACGGCGACGGCCTCAAGGTCCAGACCCGCAAAGGGTATTTCGCCCCCGCGCCCGAGCAGTGACGGGGAGTTCTCACACACAGTTCGTAGTTCACGGTTCTCCGTCCACTCTCGCACGTCGTTTTGCGGCAGCGGGTGCGCCGCGTATGCCGTTCATTGTGTTTTGCGCGTCTCCGCGGCTGTGGACGGTGACCTAAAACGCGACACCGCATTACCGAAGAACTCCTGGCATCCCGCAATCGCGTAATCTGGCGCGCACTCGGGCTCTTCGCTACTATCGGCCCATGCCGGAAAAACTTGAGCAGATCAGAAGAGGAATCTGCCCGGCTCTTCCGGAATGGGCCATGTTGACCCGAGGTGCCCACGTGTTTCACGATCGCGATTCCCGCTGCGAAGAAGGCTTCGAGATCAGCCCCCGCTTCCGCCGCACTCTCGAGGAGCGCCTTGCCCGGCTCGAAAGTGACGCGGAGTGGGATGAAGCCCAGATCCAGCACCTCACTCACAGCGATCACATCCGGCGCCAGCGCCGCCTGGTGTCTGCCGAACGCGCCGAAGCCCTGCGCTTGCGCATCTTCCTCGATCGCTCCCACTCCCGTGAGGAGTGGATAGGGATTCGATCAGGGAACAGGGATTAGGGTATAGGGAATAGCAAAAAGTCTGATGAGAAACGAGGGCTGCGATTCTGAACGGATCGCAGCCCTCGCCTTGTCGTGGATCTGGAGCACCGGGCGGGAATCGAACCCGCGAATACTGGTTTTGCAGACCAGCGCGTTAGCCACTTCGCCACCGATGCCTGAAAGGCAGTGAGTGAAGCAGTGGACGAGTGAAGTTGATCAAGCAGAACCACCGAAGTCTTTGATCTGCAGCAAGAATTTTCTCCCTGCGTTCGCTGACGTCTGCTTATTCACTTCTTCACTTATTTCACTCATTCACTTCTTCACCCATCAAAAAACCCACCGCGCCGTTGGGCGGGTGGGTCGTCTTTGCTTCGATTCCGTTCGGAACTCAGCTCATGCAGACCCACGCGCGCCGTCACCATGACAGCAGCCGATACACTTCGCGCGGGTGAACAGATAAGCCATCCAAATCCTCTCCGGCCAGCAGCCGGTATTGCTAGGGTAGAGTGGGTTCAGAGGCCTGTCAAGCATGGCGGATCTCGATTACGTGATCGTCGACGTCTTCACGGACACGGCGCTGGCGGGCAACCCGCTGGCCGTGGTCCTCGATAGCCAGCGTCTCGAGACCGCGCGCATGCAAGCCATCGCGCGCGAATTCAATCTTTCCGAGACCACATTTATCCAGCGCCGGCCCGCAGAGGTCGAGCAGAGCGAGGGCGTGCGCGTCCGCATCTTCACGACGCAGGAAGAACTGCCCTTCGCGGGCCATCCCACGCTGGGCACGGCAAGCGTGCTGCGCACCGCAGCGCCGGAGATCGTGCGCGACGGCACAGTTCACCTTGCGTTAAACGTCGGACGGATCCCGGTACGGTTCCACGGCGAGGCGGCCCGGTCCGGCGCGCTCTTCGGCGAAATGACGCAGCGCGATCCCGACTTTGGCGCGGAGCTTGATCCCTCCGACGTTGCGCGGCTCACCGGCCTCGCGCCGAAGGATCTCCTTCACTCCGTCCGGCCGCAGGTGGTCTCCACCGGAACAGCCTTCGCCATCGTCGTGCTCCGTTCCGTCGCGGCGCTGGCGCGCCTCAAGGTGAACCACGACGAGGCTACGCTTTGGCTGCGCGGCCACGCAGGGCGGTGGTTCTATGTCCTGGCCCCGTCCCCTGACCACGACGAGCAAGGCACGACGCGCTGGAGGGCGCGGATGCAGTTTTACGGGGGAGAAGACCCGGCTACTGGCTCGGCTGCGGGCTGCGCGATCAGCTACCTGGTGCGACACGGATTGGTCGATAGCGGCATGCGAATCCACGTCCGGCAGGGCGTCGAGATCGGCCGTTCCAGCGATATTTTCCTCTCTGCGCGACGAGAAAAAGCGAAGATTACCGATGTGCGGGTGGGCGGAAGCACCGTTCTTGTGGCAAAAGGACGGCTTTTACTGCCGTGATGCACAAACTTTCAACAGGAATTCATATAGTTAACCCCTAACGTGTGTTGCATCTAGCCTTTTTCCCCACTTTTGTGCTAGATTTCCACGCCCATCTTCGCCCGCTTTTCTCTCTTTTCACCGCGCTTCGACCCTCGTAATGTTTCCAATCATTGAAGAGAACAACTGAGCTTTTCCAAACCGGAATGGCTCGGATTTTCGAGCAAGCCGGCCGCGAGGGAAGCGCTTCCTCCAGGGTCCCATTTGCAGGAATCGTCATGTGAGCTGACCCCCGCTAGGGCCGTCACCCCCGGACATTTCGCAAGCCAAGGATCGGCCCCGGAGCCGTGTTTTCGCGCGTCTGGCCATGCCCTTTGGAAGCAACAACCGCCTTGGAGCGGACGCTTGAGGTGTGTCTAAACGCAACGAATCAAACGAAATCTGACGAAGGAGTGTTCCCCTAGCCCATGCGCCCTAAAAAGATTATTCTCTGTGTCGACGATAACGAGCAGGAGCTTTCCGTACTCAAGTTCATGTTATCCACCAATGGCTACCGAGTGATGTCGGCCAGCAACGGCCGGGACGCGATCGACATCTTTGCCGATACCGCGGTGGACCTGGTCTTATCCGATTACGCCATGCCGCAGATGAACGGCGATCAGCTCGTGCATCGCCTGAAGCAGATCGCGTCCCACGTGCCCATGATCCTCCTGGGCGATCCGCAGAGAATGGGCGACCACCTCCACGGCGCCGACGCGCTGCTCGCCAAGAAGACCTGCTCATCCCAGGAACTGCTGGAGCGCATCAAGGTAATGAGTGCCCGCAAGCGCGGCCCGCGCAAAGGGACGCCGCGCATGACCGCCCAGCCGGCGCTGGCCGTGGCTTCGTAAGAACTGGGAGGGAACTGGGATCAAGGAACCCGGGGCCGGAAATCAGGCAGTCTTTTCATGGAACTCTTTGCGCTGAAGCCATAGAACTTGCATTTGAATAACCAGCAAGATATGCCGCATGGATTCCTTTTCGAGCAGACGCTGGTGAGCGAGTTCCCTGATCCCTGACCCCTGTTCCCTGCTGGTTGCTCTTTGCACTTGACGACCCCGCAGGCATCTCTGCATACTCCCGAGCTATGGCCCAGGTGGTGCGGTTTTCGGATTACGCCCACGCCATAGGCTTTTATGGATCTCGTCCTTGTTCGTATCCTTTTTGTTGCCTTACTGACCGCGGTCTGCTATTTCCTTCACCCGTTTGGTCTTCCCGGTTGGATGGGAGCGTGCGCAGGGGCTGTTGCTTCCGCCGCCGTGATCGTCTTTGAGGTCAGAGTCAGGTCGCTTACACTGCGGCGCCTGATCGGCGCGGTCGCCGGCAGCGTGCTGGGCATTTTTGGCGCGGCGCTCTTCTGCCTAGTCTTGCGCTCCGCTCCCTTGAGCCCCCATACGTCCGCGGCGCTGCAAATCTTCGTGCTGCTGCTCATGACCTATGTGGGACTGCTGGTGGGGGCCAGTAAGGGCGACCTGCTCAATCCCTCTGCGCTGGGAACCGTGTTCAGCGGGGAGAAGCCCTCGCGCAGAAGCGCCAAGGTGCTCGACACCAGCGTCATCATTGACGGCCGGATCGCCGATATCGCCGAGGCTGGATTCATTGACGGCATGATGGTGGTACCGGAGTTCGTATTGCGCGAGCTGCAGGTGGTCGCCGACTCCACCGACAGTTCCAAGCGCCAGCGCGGCCGCCGCGGCCTTGACATGCTGCAACGCATGCAGTCCAACCCCAAGGTCCAGGTGCAGATCGTGCCCGACGACTTCCCCTCCATCCGCGAAGTCGATCTGAAGCTGCTCGAGCTCGCCAAGAAATGGGAAGCCAAGGTGGTCACCAACGACTTCAACCTGAACAAGGTGGCTCACCTGCACCGGGTAGAAGTGCTCAACATCAATGACCTGGCCAACGCCCTCAAGCCGGTGGTCCTGCCGGGCGAGCGCATGAACGTCCTGATCCTCAAGGAAGGCAAGGAGTACAACCAGGGTGTCGGTTACCTCGACGACGGCACCATGGTGGTGGTGGATCACGCCCGCAAGATGATCGGCCGGAACGTGGACATCTCCGTCACCAGCGTCCTGCAGACCGCCAGCGGCAAGATGATCTTCGGCAAGATGGACGAGAACGGCAAATCCATGGAGGGCCCGCGGCCGGCGCCCATCGAGATCACCCACTGAGGAGGGGTCGTCATGGACACTCTGCCCGTCATCTTCTGCACCTGCCCCAAGCTGAAATGCCCACGGCACGGCGATTGCGGGCCGTGCCGCGCCTACCATCTCAACCGTAAGCGGCCGCAACCGCCCCGTTGCGAACGCAAGCCGGGCTGGTGGCGACGCTTTCTGGGCCTTCGCTGACCCATGGTCAACGAATCCCTCAGCCGGGAACTTGTGTCCATGCGCGAAGAAGACCTGTGCGTGCGCGGAGAACTGGAAGCCGCCGGCGAGTTGGGCGGCCCCTATGTCCCCCGCATGGAAGATGTCCACGCGCGCAACGCAGCCCGGCTGCGCGAGCTGATCGCCGCGTACGGCTGGCCCGCCGAGGACATTGCCAGAGATGACGGCGCCAGGGCGGCCTGGTTCATCGTGCAGCACGCCGTCGGCGAACCGGAGTTTCAACGCAGTGTCCTGGGCCTGCTTCGGGAATACGCCGCCGCCGGCCGCATTCCCGCGTGGCATGCCGCCTACCTGGAGGATCGCATTGCGATGCACGAAGGCCGCCCCCAGGAATTCGGAACGCAGTGGATGGATTCGCCTGAGGACGGGCGCATCCGCCCATGGCAACTCGCCGACCCGGAGCATGTGAATGAGCGCCGGGCCTCGGTAGGGCTTCCGGCCCTTCACGCGATTCCCGAACCCGGCCCGCCCCTGCCCGCCGACAAGCGCCGCGAACTGGAAGAGACCCAGAACTGGTGGGAGCAGTGGCTTATCAGCAAGGGATGGCGAAAGGACTGAGGTGCACTGCGGTGGCGGTATGTCGGCGCCGGATCACTTCAGGCCATTCACCGTCTGCAGCGCCCGGGCATCTTTCGGGAGAGGCGGGTAGCCCAGCGACGAGCACTGTTTCTGCCAGGCGGTGATGAATTTGTAGCTCAGCGCCGGCCCAGTTGCGAATCGCCGAACGGTGCTTTTGTGTTCTTGGCCACGTACATAGCTGCATCGGCCGTGCAGAAGAGGCTGTCCTTGGTGTCGCCATCCTGCGGATAGACGGCAATCCCGATGCTGGCCGACGCGCGAAGCTCATAGCCTTCGATCACGAACGGATCGTCGAAACTCTGCTCCAGGCGCACGGCGATCTCCTCCAGATCGGCCCGGCTGCGAATGAAAGGCACGACCACGCCGAACTCGTCTCCGCCCATGCGGGCCAGCATGTCGCCCGGCCGAAGCTGGCGCTTCATGCGCAGCGCGGCTTCTTGAAGAAAGAGGTCGCCGACACGGTGCCCATAGTTGTCGTTTACCTGCTTGAAGTCGTCCATATCGATATAGATCAAACCCAGGATCTCCGCTCCGCGCGAGGCCTCCGCAATCATCTGTTCGAGCCTCTTCTCCAGAGAGAAGCGGTTGTGAACATCGGTGAGCATGTCGAACTCGGACCGGTGCACGAGGTCGGAATAGAGTCCGCGAGTCTCGATGGCCAGGGCGGCAAGCCGCACTCCCATTTGCAGGGCCATCTCGATGGTCCCTCCCGCCAGGCGGTCGGAATACCCGGCCACGCACAATCCTCCGTGGGCCTGACCCGAGCGCGAGGGAATCTCCTGTCGGACGACGGTCAGGCTTGACGGCACAACCGGACCAAGCCGGTTCCCGTTGGCCAACTCACACCAGCACGGCGCCTTCACGTTAAATGCGACCAGGCTGGCGATTTGCTGCAGAATGTCGGAAAGTTCGCGCCCCGAATTGATGTCCTCCAGAATGCAGCTGCGGCGCCGTTCCATTTCGGCTTCCGCTTCAATCCGGAGGGCGAGCGCGCTGGTTTGGCGACGGATCCGCCGCTCCAGGATCCATCCCCTGGCGCCCACGCCGATCACAATGAGCAGAAGCATGCACACCAACTCAGCAAGGTGACGGATATTCAGCCAGGAGGGTTCCCTGACCACCTCCACATCCTCGAAGCCGCGAAGAAGAATATTGAAGGTTACCGGATCGCCAAGAGGGTCCGATCCATGCTCCAGGGTACAGATGCCGGTGACCCGAACCTGCGATCCGAGGGCGACCTGCTTCATCGCCGGAATGGCGGAAGCGGGCAGATCGGGGTGGCGGTAGATGGCTGAAAACAAGCGCCCGTTGGAGTCCAACACGTATTCATCCTGGGCCGCTCCACGAACCAAAACCAGCACTCTGCCTTCGGTGGAAACCAGGTCGAAGGCGTGCTTGCCCGAGGCCAGTTCGGTCGATCCCGAACGAATCGGCATCACCGGATTGCGCAACCCGATTTCGGAGATCTCGCTTTCCGTGAGGATGGCGTAATTGTCGTGAACGTCAGGAAAGCCGGTAACATCGGCCACCTCGCCGATACGCAGCGGACCTTCATACTGGGTGGCGATCCAGAGACTCCGGTTGCCGTCTTGGAGAACCACCGCGGTGCCGGGATGGTAGTACGTGATGCTGCCGCGCACATGCACGCGCTGGTTCCGGTCGTCCATGGAATAGCCGTTGAGCACCTGGTCCATCGGGGTGATGGGGAGAGAGCCAGGCTTGGTCGCCGCGGGCCTGATCACCCTCACATCGGCAAGAGACGGAACCTCGAGGATGATCCCCGCCAGTTGCATCTTGCTGTCGAACTTGCCGGCAACGGCGCCGGTGATCTCCACGTCCGCATCCAGCAGGTCCTTCAGGTGGCTGCCGTCTTGGCCAAGCACGGTCGCGTCGATATACCCGCCGTCCACCACCAGATTGAGATAGATACTGGTTTCATCCTTGTCCCGGACGACGTTGGCGCTGCGGACTCGCGCGCGCATGGTCACCCGCACGCAATCGAATTCGGTGCGGATGAGTTGGTTGAACGTCGGGGTAGCGGGCTTTGGCGGAACTCCGTGGCCCACCAGCGTGACTTCGTCCGCGACAATGTCGGGACGAAAATCGCTGTCGGTCTTTCCCCGCACACGGACGCGGTCCCCCGGAATCAGGCCGACGCCCGGTTTCGCAAACACGTATACGGCCAGATCACCATCCTGTACGAAGAGATCCGAACCCGCGTTGTCGTAGTAGGTGACGGTGGCCTCGAAATCCACCGGCAAGGCAAGCTTTGCTTCGGCATTGGTCAGGGAGTGGACGGCGCCCAGCGCTCGCAACGGGGCTGTGGCAGCCCCGGTCGTGGTGGCACACAGCGGGATGATCAGCAGCGCTGCGCTGAGTCTGTTCATTGGTAACTGTTCTGAAGACTTTGCTAGCTTTACCAGGATTCCATCCGGCGGGCGGGACGTCCATATCACGTCCGTGGGAGTCAAGGGGGCCCAATTGGGGCAGGCCTCATGGGGACAGAAGTGCCCGACGGAACGACTGCAGGCAGAGACTCGTTATGCCCGCGGCGCATCCTCAGCCAATCCGGATATCGCTGATCTGAATGACCGGCTCGATATCGGTGTAGTTGGGAATATCCCCCTGGAGTTGACTGGCGACGGGCGAGAATGCGCCCATGAAATCCTCTACGGTTTCGGAGGTGAATCCGCAGATGGCGGCGAACGGGGGCGTGTCCTCCGGGCCGGGGCCGGGGTGGCCGATTTCGACGGTGATGGCCTTGACGGCCGGGCCAAGAAGCCTGGCCGCCATGGGCATGTGTGTGTTCAGGTAATACTCGACGTCGAAACGGCTGCCGGGCTTGTTGGGGTAGAGAACGCTGACTTTGACCATGTTCGTCGATGAACCGTACTGCCCCGTTCACTTTTCACTACTTTACTTCTTCACTTTTTCACTTGCCTCATTCAGTACTTCTGGACCCGCGGGTCGATCTCGTCGCTCCAGGCGAGAATCCCGCCGGCCAGGTTGGCGACCTGCGAGTAGCCATTCTGCTTAAGGAACTCGGCGATGCGCTGGCTGCGCGCCCCCGACCGGCAATGCACCACCACTTCCCGGTTGGCATCGATCTCGGCCAGCCGCTGCGGCACATCGTTCTGCGGGATCAGCTTTCCGCCGATCTGCGCGATCTGGTACTCGTACGGCTCGCGCACGTCAATGAGCTGCACGTCCTCGCCCGCGTCCAGGCGGCGCTTGAGTTCCTTCACCGTGATCTGCGGGATGCCATTCTTCACGTTGCTCTCCTGGGGCGTCTCCGGCATGATGCCGCAGAACTGCTGGTAGTCGATCAGCTGCGTCACCGAGGGGTGCTCGCCGCACACCGGGCACTCGGGATTCTTGCGCAGCTTCAGCTCGCGGAAGCGCATGTTGAGCGCGTCCACCAGCAGCAGCCGGCCGATGAGCGGCTGGCCGTTGCCGAGGATGAGCTTGATCACTTCTGTGGCCTGAATCACGCCCACGAGGCCGGGCAAAATGCCCAGCACTCCGCCTTCCGCGCAACTGGGCACCAGGCCCGGCGGTGGTGGCTCGGGGTACAGGCAGCGATAACACGGGCCTTCTTTCGTCGCGAAGACGCTTGCCTGGCCCTCGAACCGGAAGATCGATCCGTACACATTCGGCTTGCCCAGCAGTACGCAGGCATCGTTCACCAGGTAACGGGTGGGAAAGTTGTCGGTGCCGTCGGCGACAATATCGTAATCCTTGAGGATGTCGAGGGCATTTGCGCTCGACAGCATGACCTCGTGCTTCACGACGTTCAGCGCGGGATTGAGCGCGGTGAGCTTTTCGGCGGCCGAATCCAGCTTCTTGCGGCCGATGTCTTTGGTCGAATGGATGATCTGCCGCTGCAGGTTGCTGGCATCCACCACGTCAAAATCGACCAGCCCCAGCGTGCCGATGCCGGCCGCCGCCAGGTAGAACGCCATCGGCGAGCCCAGGCCTCCGGTGCCTACACAAAGCACCTTCGCGGCCTTCAGCTTCCGCTGGCCCTCCATGCCGACTTCAGGAAGGATCAGGTGGCGCGAATAGCGCGCAAGGTCATCGGTGTTCAGTTCGGGGAGCGCAGTCGGTGGAGTAATAGTCGCCATAGAATTATCAGTTGCAGCTGCAGTTCGCGGCCTTTGGCCGCTGAGTTTTGAAGGGGCGGAACTTCAGTCCTGCCGCATGGCGGCAAATCAACAGGGGCTTAGCCCCTGAGGGACGGCTTCCAGTCGAGTCCCCCGGCAATCGAGGGGACGATCGAGAGCGTGTCGCTCGAACTCACCGCCGTGGCTTCCTTCGCCGACAGATGGCGCACGCCTTCGTCGTTCAGGTACAGGTTAACAAAAGCGCGCAGCTTGCCTTCGCCGGTAGACAGGTGACGGCGAAGCTCCGGGTGACTCTCGGTGAGTCCGTTCAGAGCCTCGGAAACCGTGGCCGCATTGACGTCCACGCTGTCGCGTCCGCCCGCGTAAGGGAGTGGGAATGAAGATGGTCATCTTTTTGCTTGGAAGACCTTCGCCGGTCGCCGGGGAAGCCCTGCCCATACCTTCTTTGATGATAGGAGCGGCGCGATCGAATCAGGAAACTGTGTCCCGCTAAATGAGACGAGCGGCCCCGATGGGAGCCGCTCGTGCACTGGCTGCCGGGCCTGGGCGAGAGTCTAATTGCCGGGCTTGGCCGGGACAGCAGCGGGCTTGGCCGCGGCGGGCTTCGTCGCCGCTTCTGCGGGCTTGGCCTTGGGCTTCCAGAAATCCGGATCGGCCTTGATCCAGGCTTCCTCCGCATAGCTCTGTCTGGGGTTGATGGAGAACAGCTCGGCATGCGAAGAATCGACCGCCTGGCCGTACAACTCGTCGAATTTCTGCATAGCCTCTTCGCCGCCCATGGCTTCGACGAACTTCTTGTCCTGTGCCATGATCTGATCAATTTCCTTCAGCGATTCGCGGTGGCTCAATGCAACGTAGGTCCCGCTTTCGCCTCCAAACATCAGCTGGTACATCCCCCAGTGGGCGCCGTTGCTGGCCTTGTCACAGGCATCCTGATACATCTTCACTACCTTGTGCCAGTCCGCTTCATGGCCTGGTCGGACATGAAAAGAAGTAAGATCGTAGTACCG
>Ga0335069_10005781_pt1 | contig 18108 bp, 15 predicted proteins | sample Lox_Sample_11_FD_206714 | JGI IMG/M metagenome (GOLD analysis project Ga0335069, IMG submission 206714) | Soil microbial communities from Loxahatchee National Wildlife Refuge, Florida, United States - Lox_Sample_1.1 | ecosystem: Environmental > Terrestrial > Soil > Wetlands | place: USA... | reverse complement strand
GCAACGGCAACGGGAATGGCAATGGCAACGGCAACGGGAATGGCAACGGCAACGGCGGTGGAAACGGCAATGGCAACGGGAACGGCAACGGCAACGGTCATGGGAACAGCGGTAACTGACGTGTTCCGCACGCCTGGAGTCTGATCTCCGGATCATCATGCATGCGGCCTGGGGGCGCCTGACAAAGGGATTGGCGCGGTTTCGAGCGGCGGTCTGGACTGTCCTGCTGGGAACCGCGATCGCTCTTGCCTACCTCAGCGGCGCCTTTGTCCCCGCGGACCGCGCCCTTTCCGACCTCGGTTTCTCCCTGTTTGCCCACCGCGCCGGCAACGACATCACACTGGTCGAGATCGACAGCCGTAGCTTGGAGCGGCTGAACAGCTGGCCCTGGTCTCGCGCATTCCATGCGGCACTGATCCAGCGCCTGGCCACAACGGGTGCCGACACGATCGCCTTCGACGTCGATTTCAGCGCCGCCTCGGCGCCGGCGGGCGATGCCGCCTTGGCGCAGGCGATCCAGGCCGCCGACCGCAAGGTGATCCTCGCCGCCTTCGCCCAAGTCGCCAACCGACCCGACGGTACTGTTCTCAGCCACAGTGCGCCGCTCGCCGCGTTTGCCGAGCACGCGCGGATCGGTCTGGTGAACGTCTTCGCCGATGCCGATGGGCGGCCGAGGCGCTATCGCCTGGTCGAAGACCGACTGCCCGATCGACCTATGACCATGGCGGCCGTTCTCGCGGCGCCAAAGGGGGCGGCACTCGTGGGATCGCAGGCCAATGAGTTCGCCATCGACTACGGCATCGATCCGCAAAGCATCGCCCGCCTCTCCTATGTCGATGTCCTGACCGGCAATTTCGATCCCAAGCTGGTGGCCGGCCGCAAGATCCTGGTCGGCGCCACGGCGCTCGAGCTTGGCGACCGTTTCTCGGTGCCGGCGCGCGGACTGCTCGCCGGGGTGGAGATCCAGGCGCTGGCCTACGAGACGCTGGCCCTCGGGCGCGCGATTCATCCGGCCGGAGCTCTTTGGACGCTGGCCGGTCTGCTGGTGATCACCGCACTCGCCTGCTGGTCGAGTGGGCGATCGTGGCGGCTGACTCTCGGACTTGCGCTGGGCGAGACCGCGCTCGTGCTCGGCCTCGGCTTCCTGCTGCAAGGCGTATTCGCCGTTGCGCTCGAGACCGCACCCTGGCTCGCCGCCGTTGTCGCGGGCATGCTGCAGGCGTTGATCCGCGAGGCGGAGCGCCTTGGGCGGGTAGCGCTGCAGATGAGAAGCTCCGCAGCCCGACAGACGGCGCTGATGGAGGTGGTGTTCAAGGACAGCTTCGACGGCATTGTGATCGTCGGCGCCGACCGCAAGATTGCGCTCGCCAACGCCGCCGCCGGCCGGCTCCTCGACCGCGATCCGCAGCAGCTGCTCGGTCGCTACGCGACCGAGGTGCTGCCAGGCGTTCCCCTGGAGCCGCTCGAAGGACCGCCCGTGCGCGAGCTCGCGGTGAAGGACGCGGCTGGCCGGGACCTCGCCCTCGCGATCGCGGTCTCGCGATCGCATGGCGGGGAATCGCAAGGGGCAGATGGCGGCGAGGTCTGGATCGTGACCTTCCGCGACGAGAGCGCGCGGCGGGCGATCGAGGTGGCACGCGAGCAGACGCTGCGCGAATTGAAGGCTGCAACCACGGCGAAGGACGAGTTCCTGGCGCGGATCAGCCACGAGCTCCGCACGCCGCTCTCCGCCATCATCGGCTTCTCGACCATCATTGCCGAGCAGCGCAGCGGCCCGATCGGCAATCTGAAATACGCCGAATACGCGGCCGACATCCACAGCGGCGGCATCCGGCTGCTGGACCTCGTCAACGACATCATCGACATCGCGAAGATCGAAGCCGAGAAGTACCAGATTCGCCCCGACGCGTTCGAGCTCCGAAGCCTCCTGGCCGGCTGCGTGGCCCGCGCCCGGGAAAGCGAGCCCTGCGGCGACCGCAGCCTCCGCTTCGAGGCGGCGCCGGGCCTGGAGGCGATGCGCGCCGACCGCCAGGCGCTCGGCAAGGTGATCGACAAGCTGCTCTCCAACGCGGTCAAGTTCACCGGCCCATCGGGCAGCATCGTCCTGCGCGCCGTGCCGGGTCCCGATCACGGCGTGATCATCGCGGTCGAGGACGACGGAATTGGCATCGCTGACAGCGAGCTGAAGAACGTCGTCGCCGCTTTCACCCAGGTGAAGGGCGGGCTCGACCGGCGCCATGAGGGCTCAGGGCTGGGCCTCTACTTTGCGAACCGCATGATGCTTCTGCTGGGCGGCACGCTGCAGATCGCAAGCTCGCCCGGCCACGGCACCACCGTGCAGCTGCTGCTTCCCGGCACGGCCATCGAGACCTCGGCCGCGGCCTGACTGCGTAACGTTGCCTCCGATGCGCGGCTCTCCTAGAGTCGGCGCCGCATGGCTCCTCCGATCGATCAACGCGCGCTCGCCGAAACCATCGAATGGCTGAACGACGGCTGCCCCAACGCGCCGCTCGCCGAGGACGCACTGCGCGAGACCTGCGTGCGGCTCACGGCCGGCGGAGTCGCGTTGATCCACGGCGCGATCTTCGTGCGCATCCTGCACCCGGTGATTCTCGGCCGCCGCTTCATCTGGCACCCGAAGACCGGCGTCACCTCCGAGACCGTCGGCTACGAGCTGTTCGACAATCCGGAATACCAGACCAGCCCGATCAAGCAAGTGTCCCAGACTGGCCGGCCGCTCCGCCGCCGACTCGGCGACCCGGACTGCCCGATGGATTTCTCCTTCCTCGACAAGTTTCGCGCCGAGGGTGTCACCGATTTCCTGGCGCTGCCGCTCCGCTCGCATGAGGGCCACGTGCACACCTCGGCCTGGATGAGCAAGCAGCCGGGCGGTTTCTCCGATGAAGAGATCGCGGCCCTGGAAACGATCGCGAAGCCGCTGGCGCGCATGGTCGAGGTCCGCAGCTTGAGGCGCACGGCCATCAGCTTGCTCGACACCTATGTCGGCGGCCAGGCCGGTCGTCGTATCCTCGACGGCCACATCCGGCGCGGCGACATCGAAGCGATCCACGCCGCGATCTGGCTCTCCGACATGCGGGGATTCACCGCCCGCGCCGACCGCATGGCAGTCACCGACCTGGTCTCGCTCCTGAACCGCTATTTCGATTGCCAGGTGCCGCTGATCCGCGACCATGGCGGCGAGGTGCTGAAGTTCATGGGTGACGGGCTGCTGGCGATCTTCCCGACCGAAGGCACCACTTTGGCTGCGGCCTGTCGCAACGCCTTCGCCGCCGCGCGCAAGATCGAGGCCGAGGTCGCCGGCGCCGATTGGGCCGGACTCGAGGAGAAGGGTGCGGTTCGGTTCGGCGTGGCGTTGCATGTGGGCGAGGTGCTCTATGGCAATGTCGGCAGCGAGAACCGACTGGACTTCACCTGCATCGGCCCCGCGGTCAACATCGCGGCGCGGATCGAGAAGGTCTCGGGCGAGATCGGCCGCACCATCCTCGCCTCCCGCGAGTTCGCCCTGCATTGCGGCCCCGAGCTCGAGAGTGGCGCACTCGTGCCGGTCGGTGAGTTCACGTTGAAGGGCGTCTCGGCGCCGCAGCAGGTCTACGGCACACCGTGAGATCCACCATGGCGCCGGCAATCGACAGCGAAGCGATCGAGCGCGTGTTCGCCTGGCTGGTGGACGGCTGCCGCTCGGCCCCGGAAGCCATCGAGGTCATGACCGAGCTCTGCGAGCGCTTGACCGCGGCGGGCCTGCCGATCGCACGCGGCGCCATCTTCATCCGCACGCTGCATCCCGAGATCATGGGCCGGCGCTTCCTGTGGCGGCCCGGTGCGGGCACCGAGGTCTCCGAGGCGAAATACGAGTTCCTGAAGGACGTCGACTACACGGCGAGCCCGGTGGTGCACGTCTACGCGACCGGGGCGGCGATCCGACGGCGCCTTGCCGATCCCGACTGCCCGATGGATTTCGCCATCCTCCACGATTTCCGCGACCAGTGCCTCACCGACTATCTCGCCCTGCCGCTGTTCTACAGCAACGGCGAGATCCATGTCGCGAGCTGGTCGAGTGCGGCACCCGGCGGATTCACCGACGCGGCGGTCGCGGCGCTGGAGCAGATCGCGGCGCCGCTCGCGCGCGTGGCCGAGGTGCGCAGCCTGCGGCGAGTCGCCACCAATCTGCTCGACACTTATGTGGGCGGGCATTCGGGTGCGCGCATCCTCGGCGGTCAATACCGGCGCGGCGATGTCGAGACCATCCGCGCGGCCATCTGGCTCTCCGACATGCGCGGCTTCACCGAGCGCGCCGACCGCATGCCCGGCCGCGACCTGATCGCGCTCCTCAACCGCTATTTCGATTGCCAGGTGCCGGCGATCCGCGAACAGGGCGGCGAGATTCTGAAGTTCATGGGCGACGGACTGCTCGCGATCTTTCCGATCGATGCGACCGTACCCGATACCGGCGGCTCCGACATCGGCGGCGTCTGCGGCCGCGCCCTCTCGGCCGCGCGCAAGGCGGAAGCGGCGGTGGCCGAGGCCGATTGGGGCGGGCTCGAACCCAAGGGCGCCGTGCGCTTCGGCGTGGCGCTGCATGTGGGCGAGGTGCTCTACGGCAATATCGGCAGCGTCGATCGACTTGACTTCACCTCGATCGGACCCGCGGTCAACCTTGCAGCACGGATCGAGAAGCTCTCCGCCGAGATCGGCCGCACCATCCTTGCCTCCGCCGATTTCGCCGCGCACTGCCGCGACGAGATCGCGAACGGCACGCTTGCGCCGGTCGGCAGCTTCGCCCTCAAAGGCGTCGCCGCGGAGCAGCTCGTCTATGGGGTGGCCTAGGCACTCTGGCTCTGCGACTTCGCCGCGGTTGCGGCGCGCGCGCGGATGATGGCGTCGAGCAGAGAGGCGGCGTTGTAGGGTTTGGCAATCAGCTCGAAGCCCGCCTGCTGCACCTCGGCTGCCGGCCGCGCGAAACCGGTCGAGAGCAGCACCGGCAGCCAGGGGAAGTGCAGGCGCACCCTCTGCGCCAGCTCGATCCCGTTCATGCCACCCGGCATCACGATGTCTGACAGCAGGAGGTCGAAGCGCTGGCCGCCGAGCAGCAGCGCGAGTGCGGTACCCGCATTGGCCACGTGCTGCGCGCGATAGCCGATCATGGCGAGGATGGTCGCGGCGGCGGCCGCCACATCCTGGTCGTCGTCCACCAGCAGCACGCTGCCGCCGCCGACCGGTGCCGCACGCTCAGCGCGGCGCTCCAGCTCCATGCCGGTCTCCGCTTCGGCCCGCGGCAGCAGGATCGAGACCGTCGTGCCGCTGCCGACCGCGCTGCTGATTTCGGCGGCGCCGCCCGCCTGCTGGGCGAACCCGTAGACCTGGCTCAGACCGAGACCGGTTCCCTTGCCGACCTCCTTGGTGGTGAAGAAGGGCTCGAAGACGCGTTTCAGCACTTCCGGCGGAATGCCGGTTCCGGTATCGACGACCGAGATGCGCACGTGGTCGCCGACGGCCGTGCCGTCAGCGGGAGGCGTCAACCCGCCGATGACATTCGCGTTCGAGGCGGGGTGCGTGTCGAAGCCAGCGGGGAGGTTGCGCGCCTCGAGGCGCACCAGCCCGCCCTTCGGCATGGCGTCCCGCGCGTTGACGCAGAGATTCATGAGCGCGAGCTCGAGCTCGGCGACGTCGCATTTGACCGGCCAGAGATCGGCCGCGATCTCCGCGACGATACGGATGTCGCCGCGCGTCGAGCGCTGCAGCATGTCCAGGAGCTCGGTCGAACGGCGGTTGAGGTCGACGATCTCGGGCGCCACCGATTGACGGCGCGAGAAGGCGAGGATCTGCCGCACCAGCCTGGCGCCGCGCTCGGCGGCGCGGATCATGGTCGCCGCCGACTGCTTCTCCGGACCTTCGGGCAGCCGCGATTCCAGGAAGCCTGCATTGCCCATCATGATGGTCAGCAGGTTGTTGAAGTCATGGGCGATGCCGCCCGCCATCTGGCCGACCGCTTCGAGCTTTTGCGCCTCGCGCATGCTCTCCTCGATCCGTGCGCGCCCGGCCATCTCCGCCTCGAGCTGGCGCGAACGTTCGGCGACCCGCTGCTCCAGCGTCTCATTGAGCTGCTGCAGGCGGTCTTTGGCGACGGCGAGCTCGTCGGCGCGCTTCTGCAACGAGCGGGCGAGGCCGGCGAACAGGGCTCGCGTCTCCAGGAGCAGCACCAGCAGGATGAAGCTCGCGGCCATCAAGCCGTACAACCGCCCGAAGTAGAAGCCGGTGTCGAAGCGCTGCTTGTTCAGCATCGCGCTCAGGGCGATGTCGAAGATCCAGACGCACATCACCACCATCAGCCAGAGATCGAGCACGCTCTGAGGCTGGCGCCGCCAGAGCGCCACGATCGCCGCCGCGGCGAGCAGGCAGTCGCCGGCGACCACGACGTTGTAGACCAGGCTGTATTGGCCGGAGGCCAGCAGCACCGGCATCAGGTCGTGCCCGACCGTCGTCATCAGCACGATGCCGGCGACCACGGCCAGTGTGATGGCAACCGCTTTCATGGTGCGGCGGCGAAGGACGGGATCCTGCGCGCTCTCGAGTGCCGCCGCCTCGGCGCCGCCGCCGTCGCTGTCATCAAGCGCATAGGCGAGCACCAGGGCGGGCATCCCGGCGTGCCAGAACATGTAGAGCCAGGCCGTGGTCTGCGTGCCGCCCGTCAAGAGCCCGCCGGGCGCGAACAAGCCGGGGAAGGAGAGCATGTGGCAGAGCGCCATCAGCCCGGTGAAGATATAGCCGCAGCTCAGGAAGAGCAGGCCGCGCCGGCCGATGATGCTGAACTGGCCGAGCAGCAGCACGGCGGTGATGAGATCGTTGATCGTGACGGCGGATTCGTAGGCCGGAATGAAGGCGTCGATCTTGACCAGGAGCCGGCCCGCGAACGGCACCACGGCCAGGAACACCGCAAGCGACACGGCCAGCACCGTGTAGGCCAGCCGCCGCTCGCGATCGCTCGCCGGCAGGATCGAGAGGAAGACGCCTTGGACGCTGACCATGGTCCTGTCTCGTTTTGTCGTGCTTCCGACGATCGATCGAAAAAGCACGCTATATCAATCCTCTGGCGGCTGTCGAGGCCGCCAATCCCTCATGGAACGCCAGGATCGTAAAGAAAGCGTTTAAGACTGGAAGCCTGTCACACCGGGAAACCGTGGCGCGTCCTTGAAGGAGATCGGTCAACACAGGAGAAACCCGCCGTGAAACACCGCATCATCCTCGCCGGCGCGACCGGCGCGATCGGCCGCCGGCTGGTCCCGCTGCTGGTGGACACCGGCCATGTCGTCATCGGCACCACGCGCGCCGCTGATAAGGCGTCGTTGCTCCGCGCCATGGGCGCCGACGCCGTCGTGGTTGACGTGTTCGATGTTGCGGCGCTCGCGCAAGCGCTGCGCCAGGCGCGGCCCGATCTCGTCATCCACCAGCTGACCGACCTGCCGCCGGCGCTCGATCCCGCGCGCATGGCTGACGCCGTGCATCGCAACGCGCGGATCCGGCGCGAAGGCACGCGCAACCTGGTCGCCGCTGCCGTTGCGGCCGGTGTCCCGCGCATGATCGCCCAGAGCATCGCCTGGGCCTATGCGCCGGGCCTCGAGCCGCATGACGAAGAGGCACCGCTCGACGCCGCCGCCGAGGGAATCCGCGCGGTCTCGATCGGCGGCGTGGTGGCGCTGGAAGAAGCCGTGCTCCATACGGCTGGGCTCGATGGCGTGGTGTTGCGCTACGGCCAGCTCTATGGCCCGGGGACCGGGCGGGATGCGCCCGAGGGCGGGTCGCCGCTCCATGTCGATGCCGCGGCCTTCGCCGCGCTCTGTGCCATCGATCACGCCCGCTCCGGCATCTTCAACATCGCCGAGGCGAACGACCACGTGACGACCGAGAAGGCGCGGGCCCTGCTGCGCTGGGATTCCGCCTTTCGGCTGGGCCCCCGGACCCGAATCGCGGCCTTCGGCTGACTGGAAAGGAGAAGGCCATGTCTCTGCACGAGGCGCTCACGCCACGCCATCGCCGACCGTTCCTCTTTGCAGCGGTCGGACTTGTTCTTGTCACCGCGGCGGGCGGTTGGGCCGCGTTGCATTCGGCGCCCGTCATGCAGATGTCGGCGAGCAACGAAGGCGCCGCTTCGCGGCCCCGCGCGATCCAGCATCCGGTCGCCTGCGAGAAGCTGCCGAACGTGCCGGGGAAGTCGGTCACCACGGTGCTGGTCGAGTTCCCGCCCAATGCCTTCACCCCGCGGCACCGGCATCCGGGCTCGGTCACGGCCTACGTGCTGAAGGGCACCCTGCGCTCGCAGCTCAATGACGGACCGGTCGAGACCTTCAAGACCGGGGGCACCTGGTTCGAGCCGCCCGGCACGATCCACAGCATGGTCGAGAATCCGAGCCCGACCGAGAGCGCCGAGATCCTGGCGATCTTCGTCGCCGATACGGACTGCGGGGCGTTGACGGTGTTCGACGACTGAACGCGGCCTTCAGTGCAGAATGCGGGCGAGGAAGGCCTTGCTGCGCTCGGAGCGGGGTGCAGTGAAGAACTGCTCGGGCTCGGTGTCCTCGATGATGCGACCGTCATCCATCATCACGACCCGGTCGGCGACTTCCCGCGCGAAGCCCATCTCGTGGGTGACGGCGATCATGGTCATGCCTTCCCGCGCGAGCTCCTTCATAACTTCCAGAACCTCGCCGATCATCTCGGGATCGAGCGCGCTGGTCGCCTCGTCGAACAGCATCAGCGACGGGCGCATGGCGAGGGCGCGGGCGATCGCCACGCGCTGCTGCTGGCCGCCGGAAAGCTGGGCGGGATAGGACTCCGCCTTCTCGGCCAGGCCGACGCGGCCCAGGAGAGCACGGGCGGTCTCGATGGCCTCGGCCTTGGCGATGCCGCGCACCTGGATTGGGGCCTCGATGATGTTGCCGAGCGCCGTCAGGTGCGGGAACAGGTTGAAGCGCTGGAACACCATGCCGATCTCGCGGCGCTGGCGCGCGATGTTGCGCTCGGAATCCTCGATCAGGCGCCCGTTGCGCTCGCGATAGCCGATCAGCTGGCCGTTCACCAGGATGCGGCCCTTCCGGATCTTCTCCAGGTGATTGAGGCAACGGATGAAGGTGGTCTTGCCGGAGCCCGAAGGACCCACGATCACCACCACCTCGCCGCGCTTCACCGTCAGGGAGACGCCCTTCAGAACCTGATGCGCGCCGAACCATTTGTCGACGTCGATCGCCTCGACCACCTTCTCGGTGGACGTGACCGGCACCCCCCCGATTGCCTGCAGGATCTCGGTCACCGCACGTGCCGCGGCAGCAAGAGGCGGCGCAGTCCGTCGGCCATGCTCTCCCGCGGGGGCAGGCTCTGGGCCGGGTTGCCGAAGCGGCGATCGATGGCGCGCTGGGCGAAGCCCCAGAGCGTCGTCAGCGCCAGATAGTAGAGCGCCACGACGCTCAGCAACTCGAACACGCGGAAGGTCGCGGAGATCTGCATGTTGGTCGCCAGCAGCAGCTCGGGCACGCCGATCACGCTGACCAGGGTGGTGTTCTTCAGCATCGCGTTGAATTCGTTGCCGAGCGGCGGAATGATCACCCGTGCGGCCTGCGGGAGGATGATCCGGCGCATCAGCCTGAGATAGGTCATGCCGAGAGACTTCGCGGCCTCGGTCTGGCCGTGATCCACCGAGAGAATGCCGGCCCGCACGATCTCGGTCATGTAAGCGCCTTCGTTCAGACTGAGCGCAACGATGCCGGCCTGGATGTTGCCCGGGATCACCGCGAAGCCGAGGTCGATGTCCTCGAAGCGGAAGATGTTGGCAGCCGCGAGGCCGGTGTAGATGAAGACGATCTGCACCAGGAGCGGCGTGCCGCGCATGAGCCAGGTGTAGAAGGCCACAACGGCGCGGATGATGCGGAAGCGCGATTGCGTGCCCAGAGCACCGGCAATGCCTATGGCGGTTCCGATGCTCTGGGAGATCACGCTGATGCAGAGGGTGAGCCAGAGCCCATGGAGAAAGACTGAGCTCGGCTCGAACAGATAGTGCTCAAAGAAGCCCCAATCGAACCTCATGACAGGGAGTCTAGAGCGTGTCGCCCTCCAAATGCCACTTCTTCAAGATCTCCATGTCGGTGCCGTCGGCCTTGATCGCATCGAAGGCCTTCTGGATCGCATCGTGCAGTTCGGTGTCGTCCTTGCGGGTTGCGATCCCGGTCAGGATCTTGGCGAACGGATCTCCCGCGATGTCGAAGACATCGGACGCCTTCTGCATGAAATAGGCGGCGCTTTCCAGCGTGGTGCCGTAGACATCGACCTGGTTGATCTGCAATGCCTGCAGCGCGTCGGAATCCTTCGGAAAGACCACCAGGTTGGCGGGCGGCTTGCCGGCGGCTTCGAACTTCTTGTTCTGGTCCTCGACCAGGCTCTGGATCGTGGTGCCGTTCTCGGCGGCGATCTTCACGCCGGAGAGATCGTCGAGGCTCTTGATGTTCTTCGGGTTGCCCTTGTGCACCAGCAGCGCCTGACTGGAATACATGTAGTCGACGAAATCCACCACTTCGCGCCGTGCGGGCTTGTCGAACAGCTGCGAGAGGATGGCGTCGCAATGCTTGGCCTGCAGCGCCGGGATGATTCCGTCGAACGGCGTATTGGCAAACTCCGCCTGGACACCGAAACGCTTGGCGATCTCCTTGCCGAGGTCGATGTCGGAGCCGATCGGTTGGTTGTTTTCGTCGAAATAGCCGAGCGGCGGCCCGGAAATGTCCGAGCAGTAGACGATCTTGCCCGCCTGCTTGATGCGGTCGGGCGCTTTGATGTCGTCCGCCTGTGCATGGCTGCCGAGCGCGATCATGCCCGCAGCCATCAGGGCCGCGGCGATATGCTCCGTGTAACGCGAACCGCTCATGTGAACCTCCCTAGCGTCTGTTGGAACCAATTGTTGTTTGGTTTCGCTGCATTTGCGGCAGCACGCTTGCATGTGGATGTGGGAGGTGTCAACAATCGCAGCTCCAGTGAAGCCAATAGGAAAATGGTTTCAAAATGCGCCGACGCGATCGCGCTCTCAACAAGCTCTCCGGTCTGCTGCAGAACGCGGACTATCCGCCGAACAGCCGCCTGCCGCCGGAGCGCGCGCTGTGCGCCATGCTCAGCCTGAGCCGCAGCGCCCTGCGCGAGGGGCTGGAGGTGCTCGAGGCCGAGGGACGCATCTGGCGCCATGTCGGCCAAGGCACCTTCGTCGGCAGCCGTCCCGCGCCGGAGCCGGCGACCCTCAGCCTGATCAGCGCGCGCACCAGCCCGAGCGAGGTGCTGGAGACGCGGCTGCTGGTGGAGCCCTTGCTGGCGCGCCTTGCGGCCTTGCGCGCGACCGAGGCCGAGATCGCGCAGATGCAGCGGCTCCTGGAGAAAAGCGAGGCCGCGCATGACGCCAAGACCTGGGAGCTCTGGGACGGCAGGTTGCATCGCGCGATCGCCGAGGCCGCGCATAACGGCTTGCTGCTTTCGATCTTCGACGCGTTCAACGCGATGCGCAGCCAGGCCCGCTGGAGCGCCTTGCGCCAGGCGGCGCTGACGCCGGAGCGCCACGCCGCTTATTGCGCGCATCACCGCGCCTATGTCGATGCCATCGCCGCGCGCGATCCCAACCGCGCCGAGACCGTCATGCGCCGCCACATCACCGCGGTGCGCGAAGGGCTGCTCGGCTCGGCCGAGGCGGCGGAATAGAGCGATCCCCATTCAGCAGGAGCCATCCGATCATGCGTGACTTCCAGTTTCCCGGCCGCTCGCCGTTGCGGGTGACTGAAGCGGCCGCCGCGACCTCGCACCCGCTGGCCAGCGTCGCCGCGATCGACGTGCTGAAGGCCGGCGGCAATGCGATCGATGCGGCGATCGCCGCCGCCGCCGTCCTCGCCGTGGTCGAGCCGCAATCGACCGGGATCGGCGGCGACGGCTTCATGCTCTATGCGCCGAAGGGCGGCGGGAAGGTGATCGCCTATAACGGCTCCGGCCGCGCCCCGCGCCGCGCGACGCATGACTGGTACCGCGCGCAAGGCTTCGACGCGGTGCCGACGTTTGGCGCCCATGCGGTGACGGTGCCGGGCCTGGTCGATGCCTGGTGTCGCATCCACGCCGACCACGGCAGCAAGCCACTCGAGGAATTGCTGCGCCCGGCGATCCGCTATGCCGAGGAGGGCTATCTGGTCGCCGACCGCGTCGCCTTCGACTGGCAGGCTGTTGCCGGGCGGCTGGCGCAGATTCCGAATGTCGATCGGACCCTCCTGCCGAACGGCCGCGCGCCGCGCGCCGGGGAGAAGCACCGCGATCCGCGGCTGGCCGAGACGCTGCGCACGATCGCGAAGCAGGGGCGCGACGGGTTCTATAAAGGTGCGGTCGCGGAGGATATCGTCGGCCATCTGAAATCGCTGGGTGGCCTGCATGAGATGGAGGACTTCGCGACGGCGGCGGGCGAATATGTAGAGCCGATCTCGACGCGCTATCGCGGCGTCGACGTGTTCCAGATGCCCCCCAACAACCAGGGCATCACGGCGCTCCTGATGCTGAACATCCTTGGCGGCTTCGATTTGGGCGGGCTCGATCCGCTCGGGCCCGAGCGGTTGCATCTCGAGATCGAAGCCGGGCGCCTTGCCTATCGCGACCGCGACGCGCTGATCGCCGATCCCAAGCATGCGCGGAGCGTGGTCACGGAGATGCTCGATCCGGACTACGCCGCGAAGCTGCGCGCGCGGATCGAGCGCGATCGCGCCCAGACCGACCTCCCTTCGCCGCTGCTGGAGGCGAGCGACACGGTCTATCTCTGCGTCGTCGATCGCGACCGCAACGCGGTCAGCCTGATCAACTCCACCTACTATTCCTTCGGCAGCGGCGTGGTCGCGCCGAAGTCGGGCGTCATCCTGCAGAATCGCGGCTCCAGCTTCCGCCTCGATCCGAAGCATCCCAATTGCATCGCGCCGGGCAAGCGGCCGATGCACACGATCATGCCCGGCATGGCGGTCGAAGGCGGTCGCGCGCTGATGCCCTTCGGCGTCATGGGCGGCGACTACCAGCCCTTCGGCCATGTGCACCTCCTCACCAACATGCTGGATTTCGGCATGGACCCGCAGGCGGGGCTCGACTTCCCGCGCGTGTTCCACGACGCCGGCTTCGCCGAGGTCGAACGCGGCATCCCGCCCACGACTCTGCTCGGCCTGCAGGCGCGCGGCCATGCGACTCTGGTCCCATCGGAGCCATTGGGGGGCGGCCAGGCGATCCGGATCGATTGGCAGTCCGGCACGCTGACGGCGGGCTCCGACCCCCGCAAGGATGGCTGCGCCCTCGGCTACTGACACTCGGAATTTCGATCGTTCCAGCGATTTGCCGATCCGGGCGGCGCCGTGCTATGCCAAAAGCATGGACCGCAGTGATGCCGATCAACTATCGCTCGAACGCCCGGATGCCCGGCCGGTGTCGCGCAAGCCACGGCGGCCTCGGGCTGCGAACGGCGCCGGCGGGCGCGTCGCCGACCTCTGGCTCGGCCAGCAGATCCGCGCGCTGCGCCGTGCGCAGAAGCTGTCGCTGACCCAGCTCGCCGAGCGTTCGGATCTTTCGATCGGCAATTTGAGCCAGATCGAGCGCGGCGTGCGCTCGCCTTCGCTGCGCTCCCTGCAGCGGTTGAGCGAATGCCTCAAGGTGCCGGTCGCCGAGCTGTTCCGCTCGCGCGATCTTCCGCCCGCGAGCGAGTTCGGCACCATCATGCGGAAGAAGGCGCGGCCGATCCTCAACCTCTCTTCGACCGGCTGCCACAAGGAGCTGCTGACGCCGATGCTGCCGGGGTCGCTGCAGCTCCTGATGGTGACCCTCGATCCCGGCGGCTCCTCCGGCTCCGGTCACTACGACCACAAGGGCGAAGAGGCCGGCGTCGTGCTCTCGGGCGCCATGAAGCTCTGGATCGAGGACGAGGCCTATATCCTCAAGGAAGGCGATTCCTTCCGCTTCAAGAGCACGCGCCCGCATCGATTCGAGAGCGCCAGCAAGCAAGTCACCCGCGTCCTCTGGGCCACCACGCCGCCGGTCTACTAGCCCCGTTTGCCGACCCCGCGTCCGGCATGCTATCTGCCTCTGCCCGCCGGCAAGGGTGGGAAGCGACAAGGGCTGTAGAGGCAGGGGGATGAATGGGTTCCGGCAGGACCATCGTGCTGTTTCCGGAGGCCGCCTTCGGGCCGGCGCTCAACTGCGTCGGCATCGCGCAGAAGCTGAAGGCCGCCGGGCATAACCCGGTCTTCATCTGCGACAAGGGGTTCAAGGGCGTCTTCGAGAAATACGGCTTCGAGGAGAACCTGGTCGATATGTCGGGGGGCATGTCCGACGAGGAGATCGCGAAATTCTGGGCCAACTTCATCGCCGAGAAACAGCCGCATTTCCGCCTCTCGCCGATCGAGCAGCTGCCGACCTATGTGATCCCGGTCTGGGAGGCGATCGTCGATTCCGCGATCATCGCCGAAGACGGGCTGCAGGCGCATCTCGACCGCATCAAGCCGGACCTCGTCGCGGTCGACAACGTGATCCTGTTTCCGGCGATCAAGCGCGCCGGCTGTCCCTGGGTCCGCATCATCTCCTGCTCGGAGAACGAGATTCCCGATCCCGACATTCCGCCCCATCTCTCCGGCTGCCATGAGAATGACAAGGCGGGCTTCAAGGCCTTCGACGACCGGTTTCTCGATCTCGTCAAGCCGACCCATGCGCGGTTCAACGATTTCCTCGAGAAGATCGGCCACGAGCCTTACCCGCTCGGCCAGTTCTTCGAGGCGTCGCCCCATATGAACCTGCTGCTCTATCCGAAGCCGCTCGCCTTCAAGCGTCGCACGCCGCTCGACCCGAAGCGCTTCCAGTATCTCGAAGGCTGCGTGCGCGAGGAGGGTGCCTACCAGGTGCCGGCGTTCAAGGCGAATGAGGGCAAGCCGCTGATCTATGTCTCCTACGGCTCGCTCGGTGCCGCCGATGTCGATCTCTACAAGCGCCTGATCGCCGCTTTCGCCAAGCTGCCTTATCGCTTCCTGATGAATGTCGGCGACTATCTCGGCGAATACTCCGATATTCCGCCGAACGTGCGTCTGGAGAAGTGGTATCCCCAGCCGGCCGTGGTGCCGCTGGTCGATCTCTTCATCCACCACGGCGGCAACAACAGCTTCAACGAAGCGCTCTACTTCGGCAAGCCGGCCATCATCATGCCGTTCTGCTGGGACGGGCTCGACAACGCGGCGCGCATCCACGACACCGGCTATGGCGCGCAGCTGCCGCGCTACACCTGGACCGAGGCCGAGCTCGCCGGCACCATCGAGCGGCTGCTGCAGGACCGGGCGATGCAGGCGCGCCTGGCCGCCCTTTCGAAGCACATGCAAGCCGCCAAGGGCACCGACAAGGCCGCCCGCATCCTCGCCGATCTCGCCAGCACCGGAGCCTATGCCGCATGACCAGCACCGCACCACATCTCAGCGATCCCAAGACCACGGCCCCGCTGAAGGACTGGGGCCCGGTCACGACCATGATCGAGGGCCAGTCGATGACCTCGGGCGCGCTGCTTTCGAAGGGACCGAACGGCGAGAACGAGACCGGCATCTGGGTCTGCACGCCGGGTTACTGGCGCTGCGAGGTGACGCGCGACGAGTTCTGTCACTTCCTGCTCGGGCGCTGCACCTACACCCATGACAACGGCGAGGTGATCGAGATCCGACCCGACACCATCGCCTTCTTCCCGCAAGGCTGGAAAGGCACCTGCCGGGTGCACGAGACCGTGCGCAAGGTCTACATGATCCGCTGATGCGCCACCTCTACCATGCCTCCGCGCTCGATCCCTTGGCGCCGGTGCCGAGCTGGTGGCGCGACTCGCTGACGCCGGCGCCCGAACCCTATGCGCCGCTCGAGGGCGATCACGAGACCGAGGTCGCGATCATCGGCGGCGGCTATACCGGCCTCTCCGCCGCCTACCACCTCGCGAAGGAGCACGGGATCAAGGCGATCGTGCTGGAGCGCGCCTATCCCGGCTGGGGCGCCTCCGGGCGCAACGGCGGCTTCTGCTGCATGGGCGGCACCAAGCTCTCCTGGAAGAAGATCATCACCACCTACGGGCTCGAGGAAGCCCGCGCCTTCCATCGCGCCCAGATCGAATCGATCGCGCTGGTGGGCGATCTCCTGGCGACCGAGGGTATCGACGCCGATCGCACGGGCGAAGGCGAGGTGGCGCTGGCGCATCGCCCGTCGATGCTGCGGGAGCTCGCGACCGAGGCGAAGTTCATGGCCAATGCCTTCGGCGCGGAGGCGAAGCTGCTTGCGCGCGAGGAGCTCGCCGCGCGCGGCCTCGCCGGCCCGCATTTCCACGGTGGCATCTGGACGCCGGTCGGCTTCGGGCTCAATCCATGGAAATACGTGAGCGGCCTCGCGCGCGCCGCCGCGGCGCGGGGGGCGCGCATCGCCGCCGAGAGCCCCGTCACCGGCTGGCACCGCGAGAACTACGGCCACCGCCTCACCACACCCAAGGGCAGCGTGCGCGCGGCCAAAGTGCTCATCGCGACCAATGGCTACACGCCGGAGGACCTGCATCCGGATTTCGGCGGTCGCGTGCTGCCGGCTTTGTCCTCGGTCCTGGTCACCCGACCCCTGACCGAGGGGGAGCGCCAAATCGCCGGCTGGACGGCGACGACGCCGACCTATGATCTTCTCAACCTGCTGCATTATTTCCGCCTGCTGCCGGACGGCAGGTTCCTGTTCGGCGGGCGGGGCGGCCTCTCCGCCGAGCCGGGGGCGCTGCAGCGCCAGTCGGCGCGGATCGAGGCGGCGTTCCGGCGCTATTGCCCGGCCTGGCGCGCGGTCGAGATCACCCACCGCTGGTCTGGCTTCGTCTGCCTCGCTGCCGACCTTCTGCCCCATATCGGGGCCTGGGAAGGTGAGCCCGGCATCTATTTCGCACTGGCCTATCACGGCAACGGGGTCGCGCTCGGGACCTGGGCCGGCCGCGCCATCGCCCGGGCGATCGGCACCGGCACGCCCGAGGCGCCGGCCATGCTGCGCGGCCTGCCGCCGCGCTTTCCACTCGCGTTCCTGCGCCCGCTCTACCTGCGCGGCGCCTATGCGAGGTTCGGGATCGAGGACGTCCTCGGCCGTTGAACGCGGTAGGATGTCCCGGCGACCATACGGGGAACTTTCCTTTGAGGGCGATCATGGCGCGCGCGCTTCTTTCGGGGGCCGGACTCCTGGCTCTGCTTCTGGCTTCGGCTCCCGTCTCGGCCGACGATCTGGTCAAGGAGACCACCAGCTCGGAAATTTCCGTCAAACCGGTGGAGGGTGGCTACGAGACCACCACCGTCAACCGGCGCTATGAGACCGACGTCTTCGGCGAGGCCGATGCCGGGCCGAAAGCCGTGGCCTACGAAATGTTGCTGATCGAAGAGACCCATGTGAACAAGGAAGGGCCGGAGATCGACGGCGAGCGCGTCTCCGCCCATGTGAAGGTGACCGCCTTCCCGCTGGGCGCGACCGGCAAGGGCGATGCCAAGTTCACCATCGACGCCGACGGCGACGAGGCCAAGGTCGACGCATCCTATCTGACGGTCACGCGCTGGGGCTGTTGTGTGGAGCAGCCGACTTACGCGGTCTTCAGCCTGGAGAGCGGCGCCTATCTCTTCAACGCCACCGGGCGGGGCGAATCCGGTGACTGGGTGACGCTGGGCGCCCATGGCGGCTTCCATAACGAGCGCATCATCGCCTTCCATGCGGCGCCGACCTCCGCGGACGACATCGTGCTGAAGGGGGCGGACAACGCCGCCATCGTCATCACCTACGCCAGCGACACCCATCCGCTGCAGCGGGTGCTGGTGACGGTGCCGAAGGACGTGATGGGCAGCGACGACATGATCAACTGGCTGCCGAAGCCGATGTTGATCAGCAAGACCGAGCCCAAAGGCACCGATCGGGTCTTCATCGATAAGGATGGCGACCCGAAGGAGCTTTTCACCAACGTGATTTATCGCCTGACCCTGGACGCGAAGACCAAGATCGAGATCCCGGTGGTTAACGACCAGCTGAAGCTGGATGGTGCCAAGC
>Ga0335069_10005780_pt1 | contig 18109 bp, 18 predicted proteins | sample Lox_Sample_11_FD_206714 | JGI IMG/M metagenome (GOLD analysis project Ga0335069, IMG submission 206714) | Soil microbial communities from Loxahatchee National Wildlife Refuge, Florida, United States - Lox_Sample_1.1 | ecosystem: Environmental > Terrestrial > Soil > Wetlands | place: USA... | reverse complement strand
AGTGTTCGCGCGCTTTCGAACGGAGGTCGCGCGCCGCGGCCTGGTTCCAGCCCGTAATCTGTCCGGCCGCATAGGAAAGATCGGCCTGCACCTGCGCGCTCGCTGCCTCCTCCATCATCAGCCGGCCCAGGAATCCGCGAACCTGCGCCGCATCGTTGATCCGGCCGAGCACGTCCTGCAGCGTTTTGAGTTGCTTCAAGTACCGCCGCGCGGCCTTTTCCTTGTACAGCGCGGCGTGGAAGTCCGCCGCATAGCGCAGCTTCTTGAGGGCGATCCGCAGGCCGTGGGTGCCCTCGTTGGAGAGCGTCTTGAAACCGCGTCCGCGCTTGGCCACCCGCATCAGATGCTTGTCGAGCACGGCGGCCGCCTGGGTGGCGAGCGCCGCTTCCGGTTGATCGACCGGCCGCCGTGCCGCGGCCACCTCGCCGAGGAAGGTGGCGAAATCGGGACTGGCGACCTCGGCCGCCGCGGCGTCCCAGGCGCGCGCGCGCATCTGCTCCGCCCGCCGCCGCAGGATGGCGAAACCCTCGACCGGCTCCAGTTCGGCAACCACCGGCTCGAACAGCTCGGTCAGGAACATGTCGATGTCGCGCGCCGGGCCGGTCGCATCGAAGAACGCTTTGGCACGGGTCCGCAGATCGGTTGCACCCGGGGCGAAGTCCGCCAGCGCGATTGTCAGCCGTCGCAGACCCACACGCAGCTGATGCAGACCTTCCGCGTCGCGGTTCTCGACGACCGGCGCCGCATTCCCCGCAATATGGGCGTGGCATTCGCGGGCCGCACAGCGGAAGGCCTCGTCCAGGCTCATCTCGCGCGTCAGCGGCAACGCCCGGGCCATGACGGCCGGTGCTTCGGTCAGAAGGCCGACGGCGGCTTCGCTCATTAGTGCTTGCCCAACGCGCCCTTCCGAAAGGAGGGCTCAGGGATTCCGCACCGGCAAACCGGCGTTGGCAAGGGCCGTTTTGGCGTCTGCGATAGACCATTGGCCGAAATGGAAAATCGAGGCGGCAAGCACCGCGTTGGCGCCGCCGTCACGAATGCCCTGCACCAGATGATCGAGCGTGCCGACGCCGCCCGAGGCGATCACGGGCACCGCCACGCTGTCGGCGATGATGCGCGTCAGCGCGATGTCGTAGCCTTCCTTGGTGCCGTCGCGGTCCATCGAGGTGAGCAGGATTTCGCCCGCGCCGTACGCAACCAGCTTCTTGGCGTGCGCCACGGCGTCAAGTCCGGTCGGGTTGCGCCCACCGTGCGTGAACACCTCGAATCGCCCCGGTGACACGCGTTTGGCATCGATCGCCGCCACGATGCACTGGCTGCCGAATTTCTCGGCGCCTTCACGCACGAATTCCGGCCGGCGCACGGCTTCGGTGTTGATCGAGACCTTGTCGGCGCCGGCAAGCAGCAGCGCGCGGATGTCGTCCAGCGTGCGCACCCCACCGCCCACGGTCAGCGGCATGAAGCAGACGTCCGCGGTCCGCCGCACTACGTCCAGAAGGATGCCGCGCTTCTCGTGGCTGGCGGTAATGTCGAGGAAGCAGAGTTCGTCGGCGCCCATTTTGTCGTAGAGCATCGCCTGCTCGACGGGATCACCGGCATCGCGCAGGTTGACGAAATTGACGCCCTTGACGACGCGCCCGTCCTTCACGTCCAGGCAGGGAATGACGCGGACCTTCAGCATGGCGGGGTTCGCTTAGCGCATTCTCGCCATCGACGCCACATTGAACAGCGCCCTCGCGCAAACCGCTTGCGCGGGGACGGCGGTGGTCTTGCACAGAGCCTCGGTTTCGAGCAGCAGGTCCAGGGCTTCGCCGATGCGATTCTCGGTCCAGTTGCGCGCCTGCATCTTGAACTCGTCTTTTCGCGAAAAGTGCAAGGGTTTTCCCAGTCGCCCGGCGGCGCTGTCTATCGACGCGCCGGTGCGGACAAGCAGAAGCCTCTGGAAGTGAGTCATCGCCGCGCGCAAGACCGAGGTGGGAGAAGTGCCGTCGCTCCACAACCGCTCCAGCGCCAGATCGAGACGCTCCAGGTCTCCTGCAGCGGCGGCATCGCAGGCCTCCTCGGCGCGCACCTCGGCCTCGTCGCCCATCGCGGCGCGAACGTCTTCCAGTGCAACTTCTTTTGAGCTTCGCGCATAAAGCGCGAGCTTCTCCAGTTCGCGCCGGGTCACGCCGCGATCCGAACCGAGCCGCGAGACGGCCTCTTCGAGCGCATCGGGCGCAATGGCGAGCCCTTCGGCGCGCAGGGCGGCGCGGACCACGTCGGGCAGATCGCGCGCGCTGTCGAGATAGCAAGCGATGGCCGCCGCGTTGTCGGCGTCCTCGAACACCTTGCGCAGCGGCGCACTCTTGGCGAGGTCTCCGGCCTCCACCACGATCAACGCATCGCCTTTGGGATCGTCGAGAAATGCCTCGAACAGGGGCGCCAACTCGTTGGTCGCCCCGCGTATGCGCACCACGCGCCGTCCGCCCAACATGGAAATCGCCGCGGCCTCGTCGGCCAGCCGCGCGGGGTCTTTGATCAGGGTCTGCTCATCGAGGTCGGAAACGCGGAACGGATCGGAGAGATCGTCAACAACCGTCTTGAGCAGAAATTCGCTGCGCTCCTTCGCCAAGCCCGCGTCCGGTCCGAACACCAGCGCCGCGATCATGCCCTTGGGTGGGTTCTTCGCGGTGCGGTCGGCATCCGGCGAACTGATCTTCATCTTTTGGCTTGCTGGGCGAAATGCACGGCGATGTCGACGCGGATGCGGTCGGCGATGTCCTCGGCCGCCCGCCGGTCGGCATCCTGCTGACCGATCAAGGTGGCATAAGGCGACGACAGCACGTTGTAGGAGGAGAGACCGGTTTCGGTGCCTTTGGTCACGACCTGGTTGGTCTTGGCGTCGACGAGTTCATAGTTGGCGATCAGCCGGTCGTTGTAGCGGGTGATCGCCGTCTGGGTGATGCCGCCGGGCGCCGTCTGGCTCTGCACGCCGATGGCTTCGGAGGTCTCGGTCAGCGTGACGCTCAACCTGTACGCCGCGCCCGCCGGTTCGCCCATGCCGTCGAGCAGATCGATGAGCTGATTGCGCAACTGATAGCCGAGACGCTCCGGGACCGGCTCGACATAAATCGATCGCAGCGTCGCTTGCATCGTACCTTTCGGCGTGTCGGGCACGCCGTACAGCGGGTGGAAGCCGCATCCCGCCAGCAGCACGGCAGCAGCGATGACGGCGCCCCGTTTCATGCCACGATATTCACAATTCGGTTGGGCACGACGATCACCTTCTTCGGCGTCTTGCCATCCAGGACGCGCTGCACGGTTTCGAGCGCCAGCGCCGCCTTCTCCGCTTCCGCCTTGTCGCAGTCCTTGGCGACGGTGATCGTACCACGTAATTTGCCGTTCACCTGCACCGCCATCGTTATGGTGTCTTCTGCGACCAACGCGGGATCGGCGACCGGCCACGGCGCGGTGGCGACGAACGGCTTGTGGCCCAAGGCTTCCCAGCAGCTCTCCGCAAGGTGAGGCATCATCGGTCCGATCAACAGGACCAGGGTCTCCAGAGCCTCACGCTGCGCGGCGGGTGGCGCGTTTTGCGTCGAGCCGACGGCATTGACCAGGGTGTAAACCTGGGCCACGGCGCGATTGAAACGCAAAGCCGCAAGGTCCTCGGTCACCGCCGCGATGGCGCGGTGGGTGGCGCGGCGCAACGGATGATCGCCGGATACCGGCGTCCCCACGGGCGGAAGTCCGGTCTCGCTCGCCAGCCGCCAGATGCGCTGGACGAATTTCCAGCAAGCATCCGCCCCTTCGGCCGTCCATTCGATGTCGCGCTCGGGCGGTGTGTCGGAGAGCATGAACCAGCGGATGGTGTCCGCGCCGAAGATGTCGATGATGGTTTCGGGCGCCACCACGTTCTTCTTCGACTTCGACATCTTCTCGGACGGGCCGACGGTCACCGGCTCGTGCGAATCCTTGAGGAACGCGCCGCCGTCGCGCTTGTTCACCGCCTCGGGCGGCAGCCAGTCGCCTTTGGAGTCCTTGTACGTCTCGTGGCAGACCATGCCTTGGGTGAAGAGCCCGGCGAACGGCTCCTCGATCCTGACCCATTCGGCCTTCTTCATGGCGCGCATGAAAAAGCGCGCATAGAGCAGATGCAGGATCGCGTGCTCGATGCCGCCGATATACTGATCGACCGGCAGCCAGTAATCGACCGCTTCGCGATTGACCGGCTCGGCCGCATTGGTGTCGCAGAACCGCGCAAAATACCAGGAGGAGTCGACGAAGGTGTCGAGCGTATCGGTGTCCCGCGTGGCCGCTCCGCCGCACTTGGGACAGGTCGTGTGCTTCCAGGTGGGGTGCGCGTCGAGCGGATTGCCTTTCACGTTGAAGGCGAGGTCGTCGGGGGCCTTGACCGGCAAGTCGGATTCTCCAACCGGTACGACGCCGCATTTGGCGCAGTGCACCATCGGAATGGGGCAACCCCAGGGGCGCTGGCGCGACACCAGCCAATCGCGCAGTCGGTACTGCACCGTGCGCTTGGCGCCGCCTTGTGCCTCCAGGCGCTTGGCGACCTCGTCCTTCGCCTGCTCGACCGTCATGCCATCCAGAAAGCGCGAATTGGCGAGCCTGCCGGGTCCGACATAGGCCTCATTGCCGACATCGAAACTCCTGGGATCGGCGCCTTCGGGGATCACCACCGGGACGACCGGCAAGTTGTACTTGTGCACGAAATCGAGGTCGCGCTGATCGTGCGCCGGGCAGCCGAAGATGGCGCCGGTGCCATAGGCCATCAGCACGAAATTGGCGACATAGACCGGCAGCTTCCAGTTGGGATCGAATGGGTGCGTTGCCGTCAGCCCGGTGTCGTATCCGAGCTTTTCGGCCTTCTCGATCGCTTCTTCGGCCGTGCCGATGCGCCGGCATTCGGCCTGGAAACGGGCCAGCGCGCCGCCCTGCTTGGCCAGTTCCTCAGTCAGCGGATGATCGGGGGACAAAGCCACGAAGCTGGCGCCGAACAGCGTGTCGGGGCGGGTGGAGAAAACCTCCACTTCGCCTCCGTTCGAGAGCTTGAAGGTGAAGCGCAGGCCCTCCGAGCGGCCGATCCAGTTCTTCTGCATCAGCCTGACCTTTTCCGGCCAGCGCGAGAGCGTATCGAGCGCCTCCAGCAGCGAATCCGAATAGGCGGTGATCTTGAGGAACCACTGCGACAGCTTCTTGCGTTCGACGGGGGCGCCCGAGCGCCAGCCGCGCCCGTCGATCACCTGTTCGTTGGCGAGCACGGTCTGGTCGACCGGATCCCAGTTGACGTCTGCTTCGCTGCGATAGACGAGTCCCTCGCGCCAGAAATCGAGGAACAGCTTCTGTTGATGTTTATAGTAGGCGGGATCGCAGGTGGCGAACTCGCGCGTCCAGTCGAGCGACAGACCCATCAGCTTGAGCTGATCCTTCATCGCCGCGATGTTGGCGTAGGTCCAGTCGCGCGGAGAAACGTGCTTCTCGCGCGCCGCATTCTCCGCCGGCAGGCCGAAAGCGTCCCAGCCCATGGGATGCAGCACGTTGAAGCCTTGCGCGCGTTTGAAGCGGGCGAGCACGTCGCCCATCGTGTAATTGCGGACGTGGCCGATGTGAATGCGGCCGGACGGGTAGGGGAACATCTCGAGCACATAGCATTTCGGCTTGGCGCGATCGGTGGGCGTCAGGAAGACGTGGTCGTCGTTCCAGGCCGCCTGCCAGCGCTGCTCGGATTCCTTGGCGTTATAGCGCGCCATTGCTCGGTGCTTCCCTCGTTCCAAAGGCGATGTATTGCGCGAATCGCGCCGTCAATTCCACCGCCTCTTACGGGATATCAGCCGCCGGGCGAACGGGTGGCAAGGCGAAGCTCGCGCGCCCGCGTCAGGATGGCGTCGGTGAGCTTGGTCGCGGTGTCGGGATTGACGGTTGCGTCGGCCCAGCTGCCGTCGGCCGACTTGGTTTGCCGGAACACGGCGATCTTGATGCCGTCGGCCCTGAGCCGGCGGTCCAGGATGTAGACCGTGACCTTCAGCCGCTCGCTCTGCGCCTGCGGCGACGTGTACCAGTCGGTGATGATCACGCCGCCGAACGGATCGGCGGACTGCAGCGGCATGAACGACAGGGTGTCGAGGGTGGCGTGCCACAAATAGGAATTGACACCCAGTGTTCTCTGACCCGACTCGCTCGAAATCGCCGTTGAGCCGATGTCGGAATCCTGGATGAAATCCTTGTCGGAGGAGCCGCAACCGGCCAGCACCAGGGCGCAAACGACGATCGTTAAGGCTCGCATGTGGCTCTAATCTCCGTGGGCGGGCACCGGCTTATAATGACAGGGCCGTCGCTAGGCAACGCGACGCCTTATGGCGCGGCCATAGGGCGCCCATTATGATCAAGGTTTAACGATCGGCCGGTACGAGCCGCGGGGATAGTGTGGGGTCATGAAAACGCTTTTGCTGGCCGGAGCGGCCGCGCTCATGGTCGTGCCGGTACGTGCGTCCGATTGGACGGTTAATCCGTGGACGGGCGATCTCGACAGCTACAGCTTCACCGTCGGCGGCGAGGCGCACGGCACCCTGTTTGCGGCCAATCTGCCGAAAGCTCATGGCTTCGACCAGCAGTGGGCGACCGGTCTGGCCGACCTCAACCTGAAGATCGAACGCGACTACGACAGCGGCCTCACTCTGGCGCTGAAGAGCACGTTCGAGCTCGCCCGCGACAAGCTCTCTTACGACAATTACGGCGGCAACCTCGTCCAGAAAGTCTACGGCGTGATGCAGACCGGCCTCGGCCGGGTCGAAGCCGGGATGACCGACGGCGCCGGCTATGCGCTCTCGGTGACCGGCCCGGTGGTCGACAACGCCACGACGCTCGATAATCCCAACGCCACCTTCTACCTCGATCCCGCGACGCGGCACGCGTTCGTCAATGCCTTCACGCTCAACAGCGCCGTCGAATCCTCGCTGAACTACGCCAAGTTCTCGTACTACACGCCGCGTCTGTTCGGCGTGCAGGTCGCCTTTTCCTATACGCCGTCGGAAGGGCGCGAGGTCGTCCCCTTCCTCAACGACGGCCCTGACGTCGCCAACCGGCAGAAAAGCATCTGGGAAGGCGCGCTCAGCTATTCCGAAACCTTTGGGCGCACTTCGGTCGGTTTCTACGCTTCGGGTGCGGTCGGTCACGGAACGCGCAAGACGCCGGGCCATGCCGGGTTGACCGAATGGGGCACGGGCGCCGAGATCGATTACAATCTCACCGACGACATGAAACTGGCGTTCGGCGGCGCCTACCGGCACGCCAACGCTTACGCCTTCAATGTCTACGACGCGCGCACAACCGACGGCACGGAGAGCGCCCATCTGAGTTCGACGCTGACGTGGGGGCCGTGGATTTTCGGCGGCGAATATGGCCGCGGCACGGCGGGCGGCGGCGATTTTGCGCCGACCTTGGGCGTCAGGGGCTGGCAAGGTTCGGTCGGCTATGTCGTGAACGCCAACTGGCAGATCACCGCAGGCTGGCAGGAACTTCGTTACGACCGCAACGACGGAACGTTCTACAGCGGCGCGCCGGACATCACGATGAGCGCGGCCTTCCTGCACCTCAAGCTGCACGTGTAACGGCACTTACAGAAAATCACTCTTCTTCAGCACCGACAGCAGCCGGACACCCGCTCTTTCGAGCGCTTCGGTGGCGCCTTCTTCGCGGTCGATGATCACGAGCGCGGTCTCGACGATCGCGCCCGCCGCCTTGGCGGCATCCGCAGCTTTGACGATCGAGCCGCCGCTGGTGGCCACGTCGTCGATGATCATCACGCGTTTGCCCGTCAGGGTTTCGTCCGGCGTCAGCCCCTCCACAAGATCCAGGGTGCCGTGATCCTTCGGCTTCTTGCGCACGAAGAAGGTGTTCACCGGCCTGCCGTCCGCCTGGCTCAGCGCGGCGATGCAGGCGATCACGGGCACCGCGCCCATCTCAAGACCGCCGACGTAATCCACCTTCTCCGCACGAATGCGTGCGAGAAGCGCGCGTGCGGAAAGGAGGGCGCCTTCGGGCGACATCATGGTGGGCTTGAGGTTGAAGTAGAATTCGCTCTCCGCACCGGAAGCAAGCTTGAAATGTCCGCGCCGGTAGCTGCGCCGCCGGATCACTTCGCGAAGTTTGATGTCGATGTCGTCCGCCACGGCAGCAGTCCTCCTTGTTTGCCAAGCAATATTCGCCCGCTCCCGCACGTCAAGAGACCGAAAGCGCCCCGATGGCGGCAATCCCCGAGAATCCGCAGAGGCGTCCCGCATTGGCCGCCGTGATGCCGCCGAGCGCGAAAACCGGCACCGGGCTCTGCCGAGCAACGGACGCCGCCCGCAATGGCCCGAGCGCGGCCCGCCCCGGATGGCTCGCCGTCGGAAGGACCGGGGAAAGAAATGCGGCGTCCAGCCATTGCGTCTTGCGCAATGCGGCAAGCGAATGGACCGCGGCCGTGACCATGAACCGGTAGCGTGCCCGCAATCGCGCCGCCTCGCCGATGCGGGCCTCGGGCAGATGGACGCCGTCGGCGCCGAGCTTTAGCGCCAGCGCGCTATCGCCTGCGATCAGCACGAAAAGCCCGCGGGCGCGGGCGATTTTCGTCATCGCTTCGCCGAGCTGCCCTCTCCGCCTGCCGTCACGCGCCCGCACGACGACCATGCTGCCCCTGGGCAAGGCCTTCGCCGCGCCGATCGGGTCCGGCAGGCGTTCGTCATCGGTCATCAGCACCAGCGCGGGCAGGCGCGAAGCACTTGCGACAGCGAGCTTCGCGGCCGCCCTTGCCAGCTTCCGACGCGACAGGCTATCGCTCATCCATGCCTCTTGACCCAGACACCCTCACCGGGAATCTGAGCAGCATCCTCGCGCGCATCGAGGCGGCGCGAAAGTCCGCAGTTCGCCCGGCGCCGTTCACGCGCCTGATCGCGGTGACGAAGACCCACGGCGAAGCAGCCATCCGCACGGTCCTTGCGGCCGGACACCGCCTGTTCGGCGAGAACCGCGTACAGGAGGCGATGGCGAAATGGCCGGCGCTGAAAGCGGAATTCCCAGATATCGAGCTGCACATGATCGGCCCCCTGCAGACGAACAAGGTGCGCGAGGCCGTGGGCCTGTTCGATACCGTCCATTCGGTCGACCGGATCAAGCTCGCCCTCGCCATCAAGGCTGAATGCGACAGGACCGGCCGCAATCCCGCGCTGTTCGTGCAGGTGAATGTCGGCGAGGAACCGCAGAAGGCGGGCGTGCCCCCGCGCGCCGCCGCCGCCCTGATCGCGGAGGTTCGCGGGTTGGGTCTCAACCTCGTCGGTCTGATGTGTGTGCCGCCCTTCGACGAAGCGCCCGCGCCCTACTTCGCCTTGTTGAAGAAGCTGGCCGATGACGCGGGTCTCTCCTGGCTCAGCATGGGGATGAGCGGCGACTTTGAAAGCGCGATCAAGTTCGGCGCCACGCATGTGCGCGTCGGCACGGCGATCTTCGGAGAACGGCGCTAATAGGCCGGAGCGAGCATGGCGGCTTTGCCGTAAGCACCGGCAGCGCGTCGTGCGGCCAACGGCGACAACAGTGCCGGCGGACCCGAGGCTTCGTCATCGTCGGCGTCGAACACGCCGGAAAGGTCGGGCATCGAAATCTGTGGCAGCGCCATCTCGGGCAGCGCGATGTGCATCGACGAAGCCGGCAGGACCGAAGCCGAAGCCGACGCAACGCTCGTGGTGGCATCGTCCTCGCCGGTAAGGAAGGCGTAGACGGTGTCGCCCACGTCCTTGCCCGTGATCTGCTGGAACAGCGCGTCGCCGATTGAACAGGCCAGTCCGACCACGCCGCCGTACAGCCCGTCGCCTGCGATCTTTTCCGGCAGCCCAATCTTGTCGCCCGTCAGGTGCCGGTAGATGGTCGAAATCACGGGCAGGTGCTGCAAGGGGTTGATGATGTCGAGGAAGTCGTCGAACGAGAACCCCTCCGGCTCGGTGGCCTTGACCGCCGGCGCCGGCCCCTGAACCGCCGGATTGACGCTGTGGATGGAGTAGTCGATTCCGGGCATGCAGGTTCTTAAGCAAACCTCTTGCCAGACCCCTCCGCTCGGAATTCCGCGGCTTCTGCCGGTCGCGCTCGGCAAGTCTTGCCGGTCCTCGTGACCTTTACGGAGTGGCTCGATGCCTAGAGAAGGTGCCCTGCCTTTTCGGCCTTGGTGCGCAAGTAGGCGCGGTTGTGCTGGTTGCCCGGGAAGGCGTGCGGCACTCGTTCGGCGACGGCAATCCCCGCGGCGGCGAGGCCTTTCACCTTTTCGGGATTGTTGGTGAGAAGCCGCACGGATTTGTAGCCCAACAGAGCCAGCATGCGTGCGGCAACGGCATAAAGCCGCTCGTCGGCGGCAAACCCCAATCGCTCGTTCGCTTCGATGGTGTCGAAACCCTGGTCCTGCAGGCGATAGGCGCGCAGCTTGTTGATCAGACCGATGCCGCGGCCTTCCTGGGCGAGGTAGAGAAGCACGCCGCCGCCGGCCTTGGAGATCGTCTGGATCGCTCCGCGCAGCTGTTCGCCGCAATCGCATTTGAGCGAGCCGAGCAGATCGCCCGTGAAACACTCCGAATGCAGCCGCGCCAGCACCGGTTCGGAGGTCGCCGGCCGCCCGATCACGACCGCATAGTTCTCGGGAGCGCCGTCGCCGGCCCGGAACGCCACGAGTTCGCTCTCCTCCGCGCCTTCGAGCGGCACGCGCGCACGGGTGACGATCGCAAGGTTTTTTGCAGCTTCGGCTTCGTAGGAGACGACGTCGGTCACGGAAACCGTGATGGCCCCGCGCCTGGCCCCGCGGCACACGACCGCAGCCGGCAGGAGTCCCGCGAGCTTGGCGAGTTTCACCGAGGCGGCAAAGGCGGGCGGCAGCTTACGGCGGACGGCCTTGAACGGCCCTTTCAGCGGCTGGTCGAGATCGGCGGTGGGATCGGCGATGGCCCGGACGGCATCGGCGGCAAGGCCGCGCAAGGGCACCGCCACGACCTCGGCCGTGTAGAGCCGGATCTTGAGCGTCTGTGCCCGGGCGTGACTCAAGACGAGCCAGCCCTTCGCGAAGCGTTTCAGCGAGGCGGGCGTGAGGGTTTCGGCGGCCAGCATGGCGTGCGCAGTTCGGTCGTCCAGACGCACCGCCCGGCCGGCTCTGAGCGCGTCGGCGGCCCTCGCCACGCGGGCAAGGCGACGCCCAACTGCCGGGCTGGACGCGGGAATCTGGCGGGTGCGACGCATGGAGCCCCCCAATACACCAGCGCCCTGAAACCGGATAGAGTCCCGCTTCGCAGCGAAAACCGGAAGATTCCTCCACATGTCCAGCGCCAAGCGCGTTCTATTGGTGGAAGACGATGCAATGCTCAGCGCGTCTTTGGCCGAGCAGCTCGCACAGGAAGGCGCGTACGCGGTCGTCACGGCAGGGGATTGCGCCGCGGCCCGCACCGCCGCCGCCGACGGGCTTTACGAGTTCATGATCCTCGATGTCGGCCTGCCCGACGGCGACGGGCGAGCACTCTGCCGCGAATTCCGAAATCAGGGCCTGACCTGCCCCATCGTGCTGCTCACCGCCGCGGCGAGCGACGCCGACACCATCGAGGGACTCGCCTCGGGGGCCAACGACTACGTCACCAAGCCCTTCCGTTTTGCGGTGCTGATGGCGCGCGTGCACGCCCATCTGCGCAGCCACGGCCGCAGCGAAGAGGCGATGTACCGCATCGGGCCATATACCTTCCGGCCCAGCGCGAAGCTCCTCCTGGACCAGAAGTCACGCAAGATTCGTCTTACCGAGAAGGAAACCAACATCCTCAAGTACCTCTATCGTGTAGGCGATACGGTTCCGCGCGAAACCCTGCTCAACGAGGTCTGGGGCTACAATCCGGCCGTCACCACCCACACGCTGGAGACCCACATCTACCGCCTGCGCCAGAAGATCGAGGAAAATCCCAGCGAAGCGCGCATTCTGGTCACCGAAAGCGGCGGCTACCGTCTGATGCCCTGAAACGGCGGCGTTTTTCGGTTAATATGGTCCGGCGGCGAAGCGGGCAGACCACTAGTTTTCAGCCTTTCTCAAGCGCGGTGGGGGGTCTGCAAATTTCGTTGTCTGTGCGTAAGAGTGGCAAGAGCCTATCTGTCATACGGACATTTTTCGGGTGGAGTTTCCGATGCGCGTTCCTTCGCTTCTGATCGGTGCGGCTGTGGCCGCTCTCGTCGTGATCCCGGCCCGGGCCGCGGAGAACAATTGGATCAACGGCCCGTGGCGGACCTACGAAGCCGGAAGCCTGAAGCTCGACAGCTCGGCCGCCACCGTCAGGATCGACGTCAAGGACGGTGGCCCCATGGTCCTGCAGGTCAGCGGCCTCGCGGATCGCGTCAACGGCGTCAAAGTCTATACCGCGAACGGCAAACTCGTGGTCAAGAACGCCGAACAGAACACGGTGTGGGACTGGAAGCACTGGTTCGACTTCTCCTACCACTCGACCGATCCGGAGAAGCTGCAGATCCACGTCGTTGTTCCGCGCGGCAGCGCGCTCGATGTCGACGCCATGTCGGGCCCGGTCAACATCGGCAATACGATGGGGCCGCTCAAGTTCGATGTCGCCGGTAGTTCCTACTCGACGATCGGCAACGTCTCCGAGGCGGACCTCTCGATGGCTGGCTCGGGCAAGATCACTGTCGGCAACGTCGCGGGTGCGGCCAAGGCAAACACCGCGGGCAGCGGCGACATCCGCATCGGCGACGTGGCGAAGATGAACGCCGATATCGCCGGTTCGGGTTCAATCAGCGTCGGCCGCGTCATGGGCCCGATCGATGTCGACATCGCCGGTTCCGGCGATTTCTCTGCCGCTTCGGTGCAGGGACCGATGAAGGCGGACATTGCCGGTTCAGGCTCGGTGACGGTCGGAGGCGGCGAGGCTAACCCGCTACGGGTCGACATCATGGGTTCGGGCAACGTCACCTTTGGAGGCATGGCGGTCGATCCGAAGGTGGATTCGATGGGCTCGGGCACCGTGCGCGTGAAGGCGTGCCGCGGCTCGGGCTGCAATGACTCCGACCTCCGGGTCGGCGGCTGATTGCCACGCACTGCCGCGGCTGATAACGCTTGGGGGCCAAGTTTTGGGCCCAGCGCATGCCGCGGCAGGATTCCCGAATCGACCGGCGCACGGGCGAGCTTTCGCCGCGGCCGCGCCGCAAAGTGGTGTGGCCCTACGCCGTGGTGCTGGTGTTGGCCTGGGGCACGATCTTCGGCGGTATCTTCTTCTCGCGCTTCCTCTCCGACCTTCCCGACGTTGGAAGCCTATTGACCAACGGTCCATCGCACGACGTCACCATCCTCGACGACAAAGGCCGGCTGATCGCCCGCAGGGGCCTGACCAAGAGCGTGATGGTGGACGTGAGCACGCTGCCGGCCTACGTGCCGGACGCTTTCATCGCCATCGAGGACCGCCGCTTCCGCGACCACATCGGCATCGATCTGTTCGGCCTCGTCCGCGCGGCGCGCGAAAACATGATGGTGGGGCACGTTGTGCAGGGCGGCTCCACCATCACCCAACAACTCGCCAAGAACCTGTTCCTCGAACCCAGGCGCACCTTCGACCGCAAGATCCAGGAAGCGATGCTCGCGCTCTATCTCGAGTACCGCTACTCGAAGGACCAGATTCTCACGCTCTATCTCAATCGCGTCTACTTCGGCGCGGGAGTGTACGGCGTCGAGGCGGCGGCGGAGCGCTTCTTCGGCAAGCACGCCTCGCGTCTGAACCTCGTCGAAGCGGCGATTTTGGCGGGCTCGGTCAAGGCGCCGGCGAAATTCAATCCGCTGTCCGACCCCGACGCGAGCCACGCGCGCGCCGCGGTAGTGCTGCGGGCCATGCAGGAAGCGGGCTTCATCGACGCGGCGACGCGCATCCAAGCCGAAGCCACGCGCACGCGCATCATGCGGGGAACGGCGACGCCCGGCTCGGGCTACTTCGCCGACTGGGTGATATCGCAGATTCCGGGTTACGTCGGCGACGCGCGTGAGGCGCTTGTGGTCGACACCTGCCTCGATCTCGACAAGCAGGCGCTGGCGGAAAGGGCCGTCACCGCCGGGCTGAAGGAGGAAGGCGCCAAGCTCGACGCCAGCCAGGCGGTGCTTGTCGCCATGAGCCCGGACGGCGCCGTGCGCGCGATGGTCGGTGGCGCCTCCTACGAGCAGAGCCCGTACAACCGCGCCGTCGATGCGCTGCGCCAGCCGGGATCGGCGTTCAAGCCGTTCGTCTATCTCACCGCCTTCGAGCACGGTCGCCAGCCCACGGACATGATGGACGACGGACCGGTGAATATCCGCGGCTGGCGGCCGGAGGATTACGAAGGCAAATACAAGGGCATGATCTCTCTGGCCGACGCCTTTGCGATCTCTTCGAATTCGGTTGCGGTGCAGCTCACTGCAGAAGTCACGCCCGCGGCGGTGGCGCACACGGCCAAGCGGCTCGGCATCGAAACGCCGCTGCAGGCCTTCGCCTCGCTGGCGCTCGGAACCAGCGTGGTGACCCCGCTCGAGCTGACGACAGCCTATGCGCCGTTCGCCAACGGCGGGCGGGGCGTGAGCGCCTACGGTATCATCAGCATACGCACCAAATCCGGAAGGCTGCTCTGGCAAAGGAAGGAGTCCGATCCGGACGAAGTCGTCGCGCCGGAGCGTCTGGCCGAGATGACGCAGTTGATGTCCGGCGTCGTCGGCTACGGCACCGGCAAGGCGGCCCGCCTCGACGATCGACCCTCGGCGGGAAAGACCGGTACCTCGCAGGAGTTCCGCGATGCCTGGTTCGTCGGCTTTACCGCCGATCTCGTCTGCGGAGTGTGGATCGGAAACGACGACAACTCGCCGATGAACCACGCCACCGGCGGCACGCTGCCGGCGCGCATCTTCAAGAGCTTCATGACCGATGCGGAACAGGGCCTGCCCGCCCGTCCGCTGGCGGGCCAGCCTTCGGCCGAGCAGCCGGCGACCGACACGTTCCAGGATCTTCTGAATAAGCTGTTCGGGACCTAACGTTGCGTGTAGCGGTGCAGCGCCGAGCCGTGCTGGCGCAGCCACGCCTGCGGCCTGCGCACTTCGCCCGCCAGCTCGCGCACCAGTTTCCAGAAGCCCGCGCTGTGGTTCATTTCCTTGAGATGCGCCACTTCATGGGCCACGACGTAGTCGAGCACGAAAGGCGGGGCGAGGATCAGCCGCCACGAGAATGACAACGAACGCTTTGACGAGCACGAGCCCCACCGGCTGGCGGTATCGCGTACGGTGATGCGGCTCGGGCGCATCCCGATGCGTGCGGCGAATTCGAAGGCGCGAGCCTCGAGTTCGCGCTTGGCCTGCCGCTTCAGGAAATCGAGAAGCCGCCGCGGCGCATGTTCGAGCCGGCCCGAAACGCGGATCACGCATTGCTCGTCGTCAAGCGCCACCGGCCCGCTTTCGCTGCGCGCGATCATATGCTCCTGGCCGCGGAAGGGAACGCGCGCACCCGGCAGCAGTACCACGCGGCCCGGCACCTGCTTCACCTGGCGGGCGATCCAGTCCATCTGTCCGCGCGCGAATTCGATGGCGCGGTCGAGTGCCCGCTTCGACGGCGCGATGACGACCACTTCTCCCGTGGTGGGGTGAACCTTGACGATCAGACGGCGCGCGCGCGGATTGAGCTTCACGCTCATTTCGACGGCGCGTCCGTCGATTTTAAGCAGTTCGCGATGCACGATGCGACGCCGGCTCGTTTTTTTGCTGGGCATGCGCCTACGAAGTTCCCATCAAGAGTCAGCGGAGGTCCGCGCCAATGCCGCCGGGTTCATGCGCGAACGCGTTGCGTCCCGAAACAAGATGATATGAGAAGGTGCGTCATTTCGGCGTTCCTTGTATTCCGGAATGCCGGACACGCAAAGCGGATTCGACAGGGACATGTTGACTTTGTAATCGTTCGGGCATTCGATTCAAGAATGAAAGCGTGCCACGATGGCACGCTTCATGGGATGCAAGACGGATGCGTGAAGAAAAGGTGGCCGCACTGGCAGGGCTCTATTCGCTCGCGATGATACTGGGCGCGCTGTTCTTCCAGTATGTGCTGGGCGTATTGCCGTGCGAAATGTGCCACTGGCAGCGCTGGCCGCACGACGGCGCGATACTCGTGGGTCTGGGCGGCGCGCTCCTGTATATCACGCACATCATCGATCGCAGGACGGTCGCTCTGTTCGCCTGGATCGCGCTGCTTCTCATCTTCTCCACCGCGATGATCGGCGGCTGGCAGGCACTGATCGAATGGAGGCTGGTTCCGGGACCGGCAAGTTGCACGGGCGATCGTTTCATCCTCTCCGCGAACATGAATCTGAACGGGCCGGTGGTGCGCTGCGACGAGGCGGGCTGGCGGCTGTTCGGTGTTTCGCTCGCCGGCTACAATTTCCTTTGTTCGAGCGGCGTTGCGATTCTGGGTGCGCTGCTTCTCACGCGCAAGATCAGGCTCCCGCTCAGATGGGCCCGGGCATGATTTCCAAGCGCGGACCACGTCCGGCTGCGCCGGGCGTCGGTGCAGCGGATGGAATCGCCGCCATGATCCGGGTCGACCACGCGGGCGAATACGGCGCCGTGCGCATCTACGAAGGCCAGCTTGCCGTCCTCGGCCGCAGAAAAACCGGAACGGTCGAAGCCATCCGCCACATGGCCGAGCAGGAACGCGAGCACCTGAAGCGCTTCGATGCCCTCGTCAACGAGCGCCGGGTGCGCCCCACGGCGCTCCAGCCGCTGTGGCAGGTCGCGGGCTTTGCCCTCGGTGCGGCGACCGCGCTCATGGGCGAGAAGGCTGCCATGGCCTGCACCGAAGCGGTGGAAGAGGTGATCGATCAGCACTACGCCGAGCAGGTGACACGCCTCGACGGAGATCCCGCGCTCCGCGAGACGGTGGAGTCGTTCCGCGCCGACGAGATCGCCCACCGCGACAAGGCCATCGCCTACGGTTCGGTCGAGGCGCCGGGCCACAGCCTGCTCACCGCCGCCATCAAGGCCGGCTGCCGCATGGCGATCGCGTTGTCGACGCGGATTTGAACGAGCGACTACGAAGTAGCCAAAAGGGACTGCTGCTTTCCCGCCAGCTGTTCGTTTGTCAGGGTTCGAGTTCGGTATCCCAATAGAGATAGTCCGACCAGCTTTCGTGCAGGTAGTTGGGCGGGAAGCGGCGGCCGTTGTTGCGCAATTCGGTGATCGTGGGCCTGTGCGGCGGATGGCGCGGATACATGCCCGTATGCCTGGCGAGCTTGCCGCCCTTCAGCAGATTGCAGGGCGCGCAGGCGGTCACCACGTTGTCCCAGGTGGTCCTGCCGCCGCGAGAACGCGGAATCACATGATCGAAGGTGAGATCGTCGGCCGAGCCGCAATACTGACATTCGAAGCGGTCGCGCAGGAACACGTTGAACCGCGTGAAAGCGGGGTTGCGCGCGGGCCTGATATAGGTCTTCAGAGAGACAACCGACGGTAAGCGCATCTCGAACGAGGGCGAGCGCACCGTGCGGTCGTATTCTTCCAGGATGTTCACCCGTTCGAGGAACACCGCCTTGATCGCGTCCTGCCAAGACCACAGCGACAAGGGAAAATAGCTGAGCGGGCGAAAATCCGCATTGAGCACAAGTGCCGGGCAGTTTTCCGGGCTGCGACCGGCTAACACGACACGTCCCCTTTGAAGGCCTTTTCCTCCATTGATAGCATAGTCACTTTACGGACAACCGCGAAGAAAGCCAATACGGCCCGCAATTTACTCGATTCGGTGTGACGGAAACGCGACGCGAGGGACGGCTCGTCGGCGCCAAACGCCGCGAAAATCAACGCAGCGCGCAGCTCGCTTGGCCGTCGGACTTCAGTCGCCCGGAAAAGGCCAGTGCGAGAAACGATGTGGCGAGCGACAGCCCAAGATCGTCGATGCCGTGGCCGAGGCCGGGCGAGATGTGCCACTCGACCCGTACGCCGCAGGCGCCGAGCGTGGACGCCGTCAGGTAAAGCGCTTCGGCGGGGATCAGCGGATCGGATCCGCCGTGGACCAGAAGCACGGGTGTCGGATCGTCGGCGATGGATTCGCCCGCTAGAAGACCT
>Ga0335069_10005779_pt1 | contig 18112 bp, 13 predicted proteins | sample Lox_Sample_11_FD_206714 | JGI IMG/M metagenome (GOLD analysis project Ga0335069, IMG submission 206714) | Soil microbial communities from Loxahatchee National Wildlife Refuge, Florida, United States - Lox_Sample_1.1 | ecosystem: Environmental > Terrestrial > Soil > Wetlands | place: USA... | reverse complement strand
CATCTTCCCGTCGCGCTCGGCGCTGCTATCGAGGTTCGCGGACAGGTGCTGGCGGCACAAGGCAATCGGACTGCAGCGGCAGCCTATCTGCGCGCCGAAGAAACAAAGTACGCGACCACGTCCATTGCCACTCGTATTCAGAAGAACATCAACCTAGTTTCGCTGGAAGGTAAGCCCGCCCCCGCCTTACAAGAATCTCATTATCTCGGCCCCAAGCCGGAGCCGGTAGCCGCCTACCACGGCAAGACGGTTGTCCTGTTTTTCTGGGCCCACTGGTGCGTCGACTGCAAGGCCGAGGCTCCGATCCTAGCCAGGCTGAAAAGTGAATTCGGAGACCGTCTGGCGGTCATCGCGCCTACTCAACGATATGGATATGCAGGAGGAGGAAATCCCGCGAGTCCCGCCGAGGAGTTAAAGTACATCGAAGATATAAAAACGAAGTACTACCCAGCTTTGGCGAACGCACCCGTACCGGTTTCGGAGGAAAACCTCAAACGTTATGGCGTGAGCACTACGCCCACCATTGTTCTGGTCGGAGCCGACGGCAAGGTGAAGCTCTACCATCCCGGGCGAATGACGTATGAGGAGTTGAAGACAGCGCTGGCGGGAGCGGGGCTCTCGTAACGCCTCGCTACACTGAAGTTTCAGGAACCCTCGAATTCGGTTGGCTGTCTGAACATGCTGAAGTAACATGACTTGGCCCCGCGGTTTTCGGAAAGCGCCGGTTTTTCGAGAATCCAACAACATGCAGATGATGATTGAGAAGAAGCGTCGGGAAGATATCGTCCGTTACGGCCAATGCCTGTACGAACGCGGCTTTATTGCTGCGACCGACGGGAACATTTCGGTGCGGCTTGACGACAGCCGCATGCTCATCACGCCGACCTGCGTCTGCAAGGGGATGCTGCAACCGGAAGATCTGGTCATTGCCGATCTAGGCGGCCATAAACTCGAAGGTGAGCGGAACGTCTCCAGCGAGATCGCCATGCATGTGCTTATCTACAACATGCGCCCGGATGTGCACGGCATCGTGCATGCGCATCCGCCGACTGCTACGGGTTTTGCGGCCGCCCACATCGCGCTCGACCAACCGCTGATCTCCGAAGTCGTGCTGACCATCGGCGAGGTGCCGCTCGCGGGCTATGCCTGCCCAGGAACCCAGGATTTGCCGCAATCACTGAGACCTTACGTTCCAGATCACGACGCCATCCTGATGGCAAACCACGGCGTTGTCACCTATGGTGACGATCTCGACCAGGCCTTCATGAACATGGAAACGGTCGAGCACTTCGCGAAGATCGCCCTCGTTGCGAGGACGCTGGGTGGCGCGCAGTCCATCGGTCCCGAAGATGTGCGTAAGCTCGAGGCAATCCGCGAAAAGCTGATCGCGAACCGCCGAGCAGAGAGCAGTAACATACGCGAAATGGACCAGTTCCGCGTCGCCAGCAGCCAATAATCGCAAGCAGCCAGTGAATGCTTGAGAACTTAGCCCAGGGCGGAAGCCCTGGGTTGGCGGCGCCCCATTTTGATCACCGAGCCCCGGAGGGTCGGCACGATTCTCACCTGATCGTCAGATATTCTGATATCCAGATAACCAGCTATCCAGATGACTCAACGCCAGCTCACACTGCTTCTGATGTCGCAGCTTCTTGTCCCGGATCTTTTCCGGCCACGGCGGCAACAGGTCGAAGGTGATATTCGCCGGCTGGAAATGCTTTGCTTCCGCGTGCGCTATGTAATTCACCAGAGAGCCAAACGCGGTCGCTCGCGGCGGAACCTGCACCTGCTCTCCTCGGGTCAGAGCGACTGCATGCATCCCCGCCATCTGCCCTGTCGCAATCGACTCCACGTATCCTTCTACCCCGGAGATCTGTCCCGCAAAAAGCACCCGCGGATGCTCCCGCATTTGTAACGTCTCCAATAGCAGTGCCGGTGAGTTGATGTACGTGTTGCGGTGAATCTGCCCGTAGCGCAGGAACTTCGCGTTCTCCAGTCCCGGGATCAGCCGCATCACGCGCGCCTGCTCGCCGAACTTGAGGTGATTCTGGAACCCGACTATGTTGTAGGAGTCGGCCCGCAGGTTCTCCTGGCGAAGCTGAACGACGGCGTACGGAGTCTTGCCGGTCTTCGGGTCGCGCAATCCCACCGGCTTCATCGGACCAAACCGCAGCGTATCGCGGCCGCGCCGCGCAATCTCCTCGATCGGCAGGCAGCCCTCGAAGTAGTTGAGCTTCTCCCAATCCTTGGCCTCGACCGACTGCGCCTCCACCAGCCCATCGTAGAAGCGGTCGTACTCTTCCCTCGTAAACGGGCAATTGATGTAGTCGGCAGTGCCTTTGTCGTAGCGCGCCGCCATGTACACGCGCGACTGGTCGATGGAATCGGCCTCGACGATCGGCGAAATCGAGTCGTAAAAGAACAGATGGTTGCTGCCCGACAAGCGAGCGATTTCCTGTGACAGCGCGTCGGACGTCAGAGGGCCGGTCGCAATGATCGTGATGTCATTTGCTTCTTCCACTCGCGTGACTTCCTCGCGATGAATGCGGATCAGAGGCTGGGCTTCCAGCGCCTCGGTGACGTTAACCGCGAATACGTCGCGATCGACGGCCAGCGCGTGGCCGGCGGGAACCGAGGTCTGCTGGGCGATTTCCAGCAGCAGCGATCTCGCGCGGCGCATTTCTTCTTTCAGCAGCCACGGCGCGGTGTTCTCGCTGTCCGATTTGAGTGAATTCGAGCAAACCAGTTCGGCGAAGTGCGGCGTCTGGTGCGCCGGCGTCGACTTCACCGGTCGCATCTCGTAGAGATCAACCGCGAGCCCGCGACGCGCGCATTGCCACGCCGCTTCCGAGCCGGCCAACCCAGCACCAATGATTTTGATGGAAGAAGACAAAGTTCGGGCTCAGCAACTCCTGCTTTCTCAATTATAGAGACGCAGGCCTCTGTTTTTCTCCGCTCTCCGCGTTTTCCGCAAGCGGTTTAGCGGCCCAAGAGTTCCTAAGACCGATTGGGTTCCCATTCAATGTGCCTTTGGTCGAGTGGGGTCGTCCGATATCCAATGCCAAGCGTCGATATCCAGATATTCAGATATCCTGACGATCTGATCCCCAGATCTCCAGATCAACTCCCTCGCACTACAATTCCCCCATGCCCCGCATTTCCTGCATCGAACCTCGCACCGCCGCCACGGAAGTTCAGCAGATCTACGAACACCGCTTACGCGGCAAGCCCGCGAATGTGCACAAAGCTATGGCCCACAACCCGCAGGCGCTCACGCCGTTTCTGGCGTTCTACGCAGCCGTCGGCAAGAGCCTCGATCGCAAGCTGTGGGAATTGGTCTATCTACGCGTATCGTTTCTTAACGGATGCGATTACTGCGTGCAGCACCACGTCGCGTCTTCGAAGAAATTGGGCTTGGCTCCGGAAGCCTGGAAGGCACTGAAAGACGGTGACCTGACGCAGCTCACCGAACCAGAAACGGCGGCGTTACATTACGCGGAGAAGCTGACACGAACTCCAGCCATGATCGCCGAAAGCGACCTGCAATCGTTGAAAGCGTACTTTTCCGAGCAGCAAATCGTGGACCTCCATCTGCTAGTTGGCCTGGCAAACCTCACCAATCGCTTCACCGCTCCGTTAGGACTGGAGTTGGAATTCGCTCCGGAAAGGGTTTAGGTTTGAACAGATCCAGGAAGTGCCTGTGCAAGCTTTTGAAAAAAGCCTGCAATCGGTTGCGTTCGCTCTCACAGGATGATCCGCTCGTCGCCCACCCGCTTTGTGACTCGTTCGCGGTCGAGGTACTCCAGTAGCGGAATTGCGTATTTGCGAGTGATTCCGGTGAGTTCCTTGAATTGTGGGACGCCAATTTTCGATGATTTGGACTTGTAAGCGGCAAGCTTGCGGCGGAGTTCGGCCAGCGCATCGCGGTGGAAGACAAGGTCGTCGTTGAGTTTCACCAGTACGCGATCGCGTAGCAGCAGCGTCATGATCTTCTGCGCGCGAACCTTGTCGACGGGAAGGCTGGCTAAAACTTCTTTCAGCGCTGGCACCGCGAGTCCCGCCGAAGCAAACGCGTGCTCGATGGTGCGTTTCGATTCCGATTCTTCATCTTTCATCACCACGCCACGGCCGGCAGCGCGGACGGTCTCGCCAGAAACTTCCGCCTTCTTCTGCCGAAGCAGGTCGTCGAGCACGGCGGCGAACACCGCTTCCGGAAGATCGAGTTTCTCGCGCAGTTCACCTTTGCTGATACCGGCTACGAGCGGGTTGGCGTCGTGAAACTTCGATAGGGCGGCGAGAAGCTTTGCTTCCGCTTCCTCGAAAGCTGCTGCGGCGACGAGCGTGGTGCCGGCCCGGATCAGTTTCCGGTCACCTGCAGATTTCACCAGCGCCGTCGCGGTGGCTGCGACTTTCGCCGGAGGCCATCCGGTTTCGGCCAGGACGTCGGAAAGTGTCAGACCTTCGGCACCGCGGCGAGCAACCCGCTCAAAGAGCACCTCTTCTAGCTGGTTTGGCTGCAACTCCCTGAGCGAATTTACCAATTTTTCTGGCGACAGCTTACGGGTTCGTGAGCGCGGTAAAGGCGATGCGTCGATCACTGCGCCGCCGCCGATGGTGATCACCGGCGAAAACTGGCGCAAGATGAAACGATCGCCGGGAACGATCAACACCGGCTCTTCCAGCCGCAGTTGGGCAAATCCGTCGCTGCCGGGGTGCAGCTGCTTTCCCTCGAAAAGCACAACTTCGGCGATGGTTTCGCTGGTGTAAGCATGAAAGTGAACGCGCGCGCGATTCTTCAGCGGTTTTGCCGACGACAGCAGGGAGATATTCGCATCAATGGTTTTTGTCGCGCGCAGCAGCCCAGAGGGCGCGAGCGTCATGCCGCGCGCGAGTTCTTCAGTTGTGGCTCCGGACAGGTTGAGCGCGGTGCGCTGCCCCGCTACGGCCGCCTCAGCGGCTCCGCCGTGCACCTGTATGCCGCGTACGCGGACGTGCTTTCCAGTGGGATAGACCTCCAGTTCCTCTTCTTTCGCGATTCTTCCGGCGATCAATGTTCCAGTCACGACAGTGCCGAAGCCCTTCATGGTAAACACGCGGTCGATGGGCAGGCGCGCCAATGCGGCGGAATCGTTTTCCGGAGTCTCGCGCGCCATTCGAACCAGTTCGAGCTTGAGTTGGTCAAGCCCGGAACCCGAAATCGCACTCACCGGAACGATCGGTGCGCCCTCCAGGAACGAGCCACGAAAGAAATCTTCCAGTTCCAGCCGAACCACATCGAGCGTCTCCGGATCCACGAGGTCGGACTTGGTCAGCGCCACGATGCCGCGCCGAATCGAAAGCAGGCGACAAATATCAAAGTGCTCGACGGTTTGGGGCTTGATGCCTTCGTCCGCGGCGATCACCAGCACCACGAGATTGATGCCGCCGACTCCGGCCAGCATGTTGCGCACAAAGCGCTCGTGGCCAGGGACGTCAACGAAGCCGAGCCGGATAGGCTCGCCAGTAGCGTCCTTCAGTTCCAGGTGAGCAAACCCGATATCGATGGTGATGCCGCGGCGCTTCTCTTCCTCGAGACGGTCGGCGTCGATGCCCGTAAGAGCTTTCACCAGCGATGTCTTGCCGTGATCGATATGTCCGGCGGTGCCGACGATGATGGACTTCATCGGGAATAGTGTAACGGGTTGCGGATGAGCGGGTGTACACTGCCGCGACTCAGAACGGCAAGATAAAAGTTCTGGCGACAGAGAGCGAGGAAAAGAGAAATGAAGAAAACCGTAAGTCGAGTTTTCATCGCTGTGGGGGCCCTCGCAGTTGCAATTGCATTGGCAGCACCGGCTTTGGGGCAGGAGGTGAAGGAAAAGCCGCCGATGTATTCGTACGTGGGAAACTGGACGATTCCGCGCGCGCAGTGGGCCGATATGGCGAAGGCAAACGCGGCCGACCAGTCGCTTCTCGACAAGGCGCTTGCCGGGGGCACCATCGTGGCCTACGGCAACGATACAAACCTGGTCCATACCGAAACCGGCAACACTCATGATGACTGGTGGTCGTCGATGTCAATGGCGGGCCTGATGAGCGTTCTCGATCAGTTCTACAAAGCGGGCAGCTCCACCACGCCGGTGCTCGAGAGCGCCACCAAGCATTCCGACGAAATCGTGGTGAGCCGGTATTACAACTGGAAACCGGGAACCTACAAAGATGCTTACACACGGGTGGCGACCTACAAGCTGAAACACGATGCACCTAACGACGCCGTGGAAACCCTGAGCAAAAACCTGTTTGTGCCGTTGCTGGAAAAGATGCTGGCGGATGGCTCCATCGTCGAATATGAAATTGACCAGGAGGCCATCCACACCGACGATCCCAATACGTTCGCTGTGGTATTCATCGCCGCCAAAGCCGATGCGCTAGACAAGTTTCTCGCGGCCGTGGTGGAACTGAGGAAGAGTAACCCATTGGCGGGTCCAGGCTTCGGTTCCATGTCCGAGTCCTCTGCCCACCGCGACTACCTGTCGCGTACCAACGCCACTTACAAATAACCTTTAACTCAGCCCCGCGGGCGGTTCTGCGGTACCGCTCGCGGTGCCACTTCGCCTTTAGAGTATCTTTTCACCGCAGTTCTTCGCTGTAATGCTCAATGGCCAGCCGCACCAGTTGGGAACGCGTGCGCACTCCCGTTTTGTCGAAGAGCTGCTGCAGTACCGACTTTACCGCGGCCTCGGAGGTGTTCAACCGCGTGCCAATTTCCTTGTTCGACAAGCCTTCGAAAACGGCGCGCAGCACCTCGCGTTCGCGCTGAGTAAAGTTAGGTCGTTCGGTCGCGGGGCCTTGCGGCGAATCCGAAAAGATGGCGCGCAGGTGCTGGTGGTCGAGCCACGACCAGCCTTCCATGATCTGACGTATGCACTTCGACAACTCGGTCGGCGAATGGTGCTTGAGGAAGATGCCGGAAGCGCCGAGCGCAATCACCTGCTTGGCTACGGCTTCCGAGATCCCCGCGGTCAGCATCAGCACCTTCGTGGTTGCGGAGAGGGTTCGAATTTGCGCGAGGACGTCGGAGCCGCGCGTGATCCCGAGATCGTAATCCAGCAACACCAGGTCCACGGGATGCTGCTGCAGCTCGGCTAACCCTTCTTCGCCGGTACCGCAGTGCGCAACCAGTTCAAAGTCTTTCTCGCTGGTCAGTAAGCGGGCCAGCCCTTCGCGAAACAGGCTGTGATCGTCGATGAGGAGCAATCGGTACTTTGTGGATGATTCGCTCATAATGCGGCTCCTTTCGAGCGAAGTAGCTCTACGGCGAAGCAAGCTCCGGCGTCGGTAAATTCATAGCGCAAGTCTCCACCATGAGAGCGCAAAATGGCGCGCGAGATGTAGAGCCCGATGCCGGCCGAACCGCTGGCAGAATGAAACAACCGGAACAACTCCTGTGGCCGTTCCACTCCGGTGCCGGTATCGCGGAAACGTATTCTTACCAGGGATTCATCGAATTCCGCGGAGATGGTGAGTACCCGGTTGGCCGTGTTCTTCATCGCCCGGAAGCTATTGTTGCTGAGGTTCAGGAACACATGAAAGAGTCCCTGGCGATCGACGCGCACCGGCGGCAGTTCGGGAGCCAGTTTCCATTCCAGCGTTGCGTCCGATTCCTCGGCGGCCGCCTGCAGGATGATGCGCAGGTCGTCGAGAACGGTTTTCAGTTGCAGGCTCTCGTGCGCAGCCCTGGACGGCATCAGTTCGGCGGAAGCCAGCCGGCGCAAGCCGTCGACCAGCTTGCCGAGAGAGATGTAATCGGTGTCGTTCTCAATTCCGGGGATCCGCGAGAGATTCGTCTGGGCGATGGCAATAGCGCTGCAAAGATTTCGCACCTCGTGCGATACCGCAGCCACGAGAATGCGCGAGTTGTTGAGACTCTGTTCCAGCCCGATCTCCTCGCGGTCGCGCAACTGCTCGCTGGCGTCGGAGATGATGACGGCGATTCGCGGACCGGCGCGCGTGGTGAAATGCGACATCCAAAGCTGCCCGAGGAAAAAACGGCCATTTTCGCGCAGGCCGCGGCTCTCGACCGCGGTGCGCAACGACGAATCCGGACCCAGACGTTTCAGTATGACCTGGGCATCGGGCAGAAACTGGCCGATGTTTCTTCCCGACAGTGGCGACTCCGCTGCCAGCAACCGGTGAGAGGCATCGTTGGCAAGGTCAATGGTTCCTTGTTCGGTGATCGTAAGGATGGCAGCGGGGCTGCTTTCGATCAACGCCTGCAACTGGCGCTCGGCTTCTTCGCGGAAATGAGATTCCCTGGCGCGAAGCTCCATCTCGGTTTTCAGGCGTACAAGATTCTCGGCAACCTGCTGCCGGCTGCGCACGACCTCGTTCATGAACAGGCCGACGATGCCGAAACCAAACCACGCCAGCAATCCGCGCGGTATGGCATGCAGGTCATGCTGATAAGGCCCGAACAGTTCGCGCAGGGCAGAGCACAACAAAGCCACCGCGAGAATCTGGGGGCGGTTGAGGAACCCCGCGAGCAGGAGAATTGCGGGGAGATACAACGCTCCCAAACCGATGTTAGGCACTACCAGGTAATCAATGAACGCAACCGTGGCGATCGCAAGAAAGCCAAGTTGGAGCGAACGTGCACGCCGCTCCGGCACGTACCATTGAACCAGTTCGGGCACAATCATTACGCCGATTATGCAGAAATTGGGCTGCGGGGGGAATGTCACTCAAGTGTCGTTGATTCTGCACGCAGCTTCCGCCTGACGTGAGAAAATAAGAAGTACCGCCTTGCGGTCCCCCGAGACATGCCAGATACCACGACCCTAGCCATTAGTCCCGCAATTCTCAAAGACCACGGCATCACGCCCGACGAATACCAGAAGATCCTCGATCTGCTGCGGCGCGAGCCGACGATGACCGAACTCGGCATCTTCAGCGTGATGTGGAGCGAGCACTGCTCCTACAAATCATCGCGCGTGCACCTGAAACGGCTGCCGACACGCAGCAAGCTGGTGGTGCAGGGCCCTGGCGAGAACGCCGGCATCATTGACGTCGGCGAGGGTTGGGCGTGTGCGTTCAAGATCGAATCGCACAACCACCCATCGTTCATCGAGCCCTTCCAGGGAGCGGCGACGGGTGTCGGTGGAATTCTGCGCGATATCTTCACCATGGGTGCGCGGCCGGTGGCGGTGATGGATTCGCTGCGGTTTGGGCCGATCAGCACAGCCAGGAATTCTGATACCTCGGAGATTCATAAGAACCACGCGATCCTGGAAGGTGTGGTCAGCGGGATCGCGCATTACGGGAATCTGTTTGGAGTTCCGAACCTCGGCGGCGAGACGAAGTTTGAAGATTGCTATTCGCAGAATCCGTTGGTGAATGCATTCGCCCTCGGATTGATGCGGCGAGACAAGATTTTCTACGCGAAAGCTTCGGGCGCGGGGAACCCCGTGATCTACGTGGGCTCGAAGACCGGGCGCGATGGCATCCACGGCGCCACCATGGCGAGCGAAGAGTTCACGGAAGGTTCGGAGCAGAAGCGTCCGAATGTGCAGGTCGGCGACCCATTCCTCGAAAAGCTGCTGTTGGAAGCCTGTCTGGAGGCGATGGATACGGGTGCGATCGTCGGTATCCAAGACATGGGCGCGGCCGGCCTGACGTGCTCGACGTGCGAGATGGGCGGACGCGGCAACGTTGGTGTCGAGATCGAACTTGACCTGGTGCCGCAGCGCGAAACCGGCATGACTCCGTACGAGATCATGCTCAGCGAGTCGCAGGAACGCATGTTGCTGGTCGCCGAGAAGGGCCGCGAAGAAGAAGTGTTCACGGTGTTCCGCAAGTGGGGACTCGACGCGGTCACGATCGGACGGGTGATCGACCAACCGAACATGCGCGTTTTGGAGCACGGAAAAGTCGTCGCCGAGATCCCGAATGCGGCGCTGACGGATGAAGCTCCGGTGTACAAGCGGCCGTTGCAGCGCTGGGAGCCGGAGGTGGAGCGGGAAAAGCCGCAGTCGGTCGAGGTCGGGCAAAAGGCCGATCTGACGGGCGATTTGAAGCAGCTGCTGGCCTCGCCGAATGTTTGCAACAAGCGCTGGATCACCGAGCAGTACGAGTCATTCGTGCAACTGACGGGCGTGCAGCGGCCCGGTGGCGATGCGGGCGTCATTCGCATCAAGGGCACGAACCGCGGGCTGGCGATGGCGCTCGACGGCAACAGCCGCTGGACCTATCTCGATCCGAAGCTGGGTGCGATGCATGCCGTCGCGGAAGCTTGCCGCAACGTGGCGTGCGCGGGAGCGACTCCGGTGGCGGCGACCAATTGCCTGAACTTCGGCAACCCCGAGAAGCCGCACATCATGTGGCAGTTCTCGCAAGCGATCGATGGCATCACCAAGGCCTGCGAAGAACTGGAGACGCCGATCACCGGCGGCAATGTCAGCTTCTACAACGAGACGCTGGGCGAGGGGATTTATCCGACGCCGGTGCTGGGGATCGTGGGGCTGCTGGAAGACGTGAATAAGACGGCAACGCCACATTACAAACAGTCGGGAAAAACAGTGGTGCTGTTGAGTGGCGCCGAGCCGGGCGATTTGACCGATGCGGAAGCGGAGTTCGGGTCGTCGGAGTACGCGAAGGAAGTGCTGCGCCAGCTCTGGGGATTCCCCCCTGCTCTGGAATTGGAGAAAGAAGCGGCGCTACAGAAGTGCGTACTCGAGCTGATCAAGGCGGGAGTGGTCGAGTCGGCGCACGACGTCTCGGAAGGCGGTTTGGCGGTCACGCTGGCGGAGTCGGGATTCCGCAACGGAGTGGGGGTTAAGGTGGAACTCAGCTCGGAAGACGCGGAGTTCCCGGCGGTGTACATGCTGTTCGGCGAAGACGCCAGCCGTATCGTTGTTTCCTGCGACCAGAGCCATGTTTCGGGAATCCAACAAGTAGCGGAAAAGTACGGCATTACGGCGGAACCGATCGGGCAGACGACTTCTCAACTATTTGAAATTTCGATCAACGGAAAGCGGGTAGTGTCGGCTAACATTGGCGACTTGAGGTCTACCTGGGACGGGGCGCTCGAACGCGACCTGCACGTTGAGACGGAAGAGCGGCTGGTTCCAGAAGTGCTGCAGAAGAGCTAGAAAAGAAGCTGTCAGTACAGAGAGACAAGCGGTACGGCAGGTTTAACTGAAAGCTGTTAGCTGAGAGCTGATTTTAATGATCCTACCCTTCGACAAACTTCATGAAGAGTGCGGCGTAGTCGCCGTGTACGCTCACCCGGAAGCGTCAAAGCTGGCGTACCTCGGACTGCACGCTCTGCAACATCGGGGGCAGGAGTCGGCAGGTATCTCGTCGTCGGACGGGGTGAAGATCCGTACCCAGAAACACATGGGCCTAGTGGTCGAAATCTTTACCGAAGAAGTGCTGGCGAAGTTGCCGGGCACCCAGGCAATCGGGCACACACGTTACTCGACTACGGGCGATTCGGCACTACTGAACGCGCAGCCGATCATGGTGGATTGCAATAAAGGCCAGATGGCGCTCGCGCACAACGGCAACCTGGTCAATGCCGCGGAGTTGCGCGCGAAGCTCGAGCGCGAGGGCTCGATCTTCCAGACTTCCAGCGATACCGAAGTGATCGTTCACCTGATCGCACATTCCAAGGAACAGACACTGGAAGACGCGATCACCGACGCCTTGCGTCGGATCGAGGGCGCCTTCTCGTTGGTGATCATGACCAACGATCGCATCTTTGCGGTGCGCGATCCCCGCGGATTCCGCCCGCTATCGATGGGGCGCATCAAAGCCACGGATTCGGTTCGTCATGACGCAGTCGTGTTCGCTTCGGAGAGCACGGCGTTCGATTTGATTGGCGCCGAGTACGAGCGCGATGTGAAACAAGGTGAGTTGATCGTTGTCGAACCGGAAGGAATTCGCTCGCGCTTCTATGCTCCGGCACTTCCGATGACGGCGTGCGTGTTCGAGCAGGTGTATTTCTCGCGTCCTGACAGCGTGGTTTTCGGCCGTTCGGTCGCGACCAGCCGCGAATTGATGGGACGACAACTGGCGCGCGAAGCCGCGGTGGATGCCGATCTCGTTTGCGCCGTACCCGACTCGGGCGTGCCGGCCGCGATCGGCTATGCGGCGGAGAGCGGGATTCCCTACCGCACGGGACTCATCCGCAGTCACTACGTGGGACGCACATTCATTGAACCCGAACAGCGCGTGCGCGACTTCGGCGTAAAGCTGAAGCTGAACCCGGTAAAGAGCATCCTCGAAGGCAAGCGGGTGATCCTGATTGACGACTCGATCGTGCGCGGAACGACTTCGAAGAAGATTGTACGACTGATCCGCCAGGCGGGAGCGACGGAAGTGCACATGCGCATCTCGTGTCCGCCGACCGTGGCTTCGTGCTACTACGGTGTGGACACGCCGCGGCGCAAGGAACTGATTGCGGCCAATAAGACGATCGAGGACATTCGGCAGTTTATAGGGGCGGATTCGCTTTCCTATCTTTCGCTGGAGGGGATGAAGGAAGCGTGCGGCGAAGGTGAGCAGGTGCGGTATTGCGATGCGTGCTTCACACGGAATTATCCGACGGACTTCGTAGACATCTCCGAGATTCAACCCGCGACGGTGGCGAACGACTGAGGGAAACGGTAAAGTTTAAACTGTAAACGGTAAAGTCGTTGGGTTTTACCTTACCGTTTACCCTTTACAGTTTACCGTTTTGAGCAGTTTTTACCCCTCCTTGTAATATTTACAAAGTAGTAAATTTTCCTTATTTACCGCCGCAAATACCTTAGAAACTTTGCTAGAATTCGGTAGCTCTATTAACCAGGTAATAACCTTCCTGGGTTAATTCATATCTTTCGTACGTAATCTCTGCTGGAGGCATTTCTAGTTGACTTCCCTGTTCCCCCTACAGGAATCGGCCCGCGCGCGGATTGCCGAAGTGGCGCGCACACTGCAACCGAGCATTCCCGAAATTACTGCCGGGTGGCGAGCGCGGATGTTCGAAGAGTTTGCCTTCGACGGCCGCGTGATGGCGGCATTGGAGCGGCTGAACATCGGAACGGGATTTGCCCTGTTCTGCGGCGCAGATTTCGAGACCTTTTACGACAGCCTCAGCTATCACGGCATGCGCCTGGCGAAGCTGCACGTGGACACGCGAGTGATCGCCCGTTCGCTCGATGTGTACCAGCAGTTTTGTGAGTCTCACCTCCAACAACTATCGCCAATGGCGCGCGCGGAGGGCATCGCGGCGCTGGAGACCTACAACTCCAAGACTTTTGTGGCGGTGTCGGGCGCTTATCACGATACACAGCGGATCGCCTCAACGGCGCTGCTGTCGGTGTTGGATGCGGAACTGTCGTCAACGAACCTGCACGTCCTGCTCGACAAAATCCTGCGGGTAACCACGGAGACATTCCGCGCGTCGCTCGGGGTAGTGCTGCTGCGCGACACCGAAGATTGCCTGCGGCCGAAGGCGGTGGTGGGAATCGAACTCGATGGCGAGCTGAATGTCCCAGTCGGAGTTGGATTCACCGGGGAAATCGCGAGAACGGGGGAACCGTCAATCCTGCCGGATCTTCAGCACAGTTACGGCCTACTCAACCCAGTGCTGCGCGAAAAGGCGAAGGCGTTGTGGGGAATGCCGCTAAAGATCGCTGACCAGGTGATCGGAGTGATGGTGATCGGCTTCCGCAAACCGTTCGATTGGCTGCCGTCAGAAAAAGAATTACTTGGCGCGATCGCCGAGCGTTCCGCGCTGGCAATCGAGAAGGCTCGTTTCAACGACACGCTGCGCGAGCGCGAGATTCGCATCGCTGAGCTCTCCGCCCACTTGCTGCGGGCACAAGAGGAAGAGCGGAAGCGGATCAGCCGCGAATTGCACGATGCCACCGGGCAGCAGCTCATGGTCATCCGGCTGTATCTCGGGATGCTCGACGGAGGAGCAGGCTATTCGCCGGAGCTGCGGAAGAAGATCATCGAAACGATAGACGTGGTCGACCAGACCATCGAGGGTATCCGCCGAATTATCGCGAAGCTCTCGCCGCTGGTACTGGAGGAGCTTGGGCTCATCGCGGCGGTCCGCAAAGAAGCTAAGGATTTCACGAAACGAACGGGAGTGCGGACGCGAGTGGCCATTGCCGAAGGCGTGGGCCGGCTCTCCAATCAAACTGAGACAGCTGTCTATCGTGTTGTACAGGAAGCACTTCACAACGTCGCGAAACATGCGCAAGCGAAAAGCGTTACTGTCCAGATGGATCGCAAATCCGACATGATCGCGCTGACGATCCAGGACGATGGGGTGGGAATTACCCAAGCGCCCGTCGTTGGACGAAGTTTCGGGTTGGCCGGCATGACGGAAAGAGTGGCAATGCTGGGCGGGACTGCGAAAGTCGTGTCAGCCAAGAACAAGGGAACGCGCATCGAAGTTAAGGTGCCGGCGACCCAGCGCGCCCCCGAAGAGCGGGGACATAACCGGGGAGGCGAGCTGCGCCCCTTTTTGACGAAGCAGGCTTTCGCCGCGGGGCGGGACGTGCACTGAAACGCTTTTCCGCAGAGGAAGGCGCGATTTTTGGCTGCGGTCGGGCCGAATCGGAATAGGACAAATGAATGCCGAAGATCAGGTGCTTGTTAGTTGATGATCACACTTTGTTCCGCCAGGGAGTACGCCGCCTGCTGGAGAGCGAATCGGATTTTGAAGTGGTCGGCGAATCGGCCGATGCTGGCGATGCCGTGGAGAAGGCGCGTGAGCTGCGCCCCGACATCGTGCTGATGGACATCGGCATGCCGGGTCTGTCGTCGTTCGAGGCAGCCCGGCACGTGAAGAAAAACCGGCCGGAGACCAAGGTTCTGTTCCTCACCATGTACGAGGATGAGGACTATCTGGTGCAGTGCCTGGAAGTAGGCGCGTCGGGATACGTTTTGAAAGACACGCCGGCACCGCAGTTGGTGACCGCGGTGCGCGACGTGTACAAGGGTGGCAAGTACCTGAGTTCGCAAGTGCTTGGCAAATTGGTGGAAGATTTCCGCTCGCGGGTGCGCGACACCAAGATGCGCCCGCGCATTTCGACACTGACGCCACGCGAACGCGAGATTCTGAAGCTGCTGGCGGAAGGCAACTCGGTGAAGGAGATCGCCGTGCTGCTGGGGCTGAGCGTGAAGACCGTTGAAGCCCACAAATTCAACCTGATGCGCAAACTCGACATCCACAACAAGGCGCAACTGGTCACGTATGCGATCCAGAAGAAGATCATCAAGATCCCGGTGAACCAGTAGGTTGGGCGCGATCGGCCTGACCGGCCGGTCGCGTAATCTGGGCCCGCGCCAGCGGGTGTTACCTTTGTTAGATTTGTCGTTCGGATGTAACTTCTGTTCCTTTCCAGTGCAATCCCTTGCGCTATCGGACGTAGGGAACCCCGTTTCAAACTCCCTGTTTTCAACGATTTGGCGTACAACCGTTCGGTACTCGAATTGCACAATCCTGCCGTGGAGACGTTTAACCAACGCCAGGTTCCCCCTAATCCAGCTGTGCCGGGGCGTAAGGGTTCTTGTGGGAGGAATGCCATGACTCCATTGGAGCGGGCCAAAGCTTTTGTAAAATCGCGCGCTGCCAGGACGGCGCTGAAAATCATGCCGCTGGCGTTGGCCGCGGTAACTGCGACGACGACCGCCGCGAAAGCCGACGTGGTCATTCATCCGACAGACGCGAGCTTTAACGGTTGCGTGGTTGGCCCGGGCCAGGATTGCAGCGGCTTGTTCAAGCTAACGGGCGAATCCGGCATCGCGCTGAGCCAGCTGGGACTGGTCGGCGGCGTCAACGGGGCGCACAGCCAGGGTATCGGCGACGGCCGTTTCCCGCTGAATTTCCCCTTGAGCAGCAACTGGGATTTCACCGTGAACGGCGACGGCGCCGGGGTGACTACCGACAGCTTCTTCCAGGCCGGAGTTGACACCGTTCCGATCAGCTGGGACTTCACGTTGGGATCGAGCAACACTGCGCTCACCTATGATTGGAGCATCTTTTACAGCTTCACTGACACCAGTTCGACAACCGTAAGCGGAACCTGCGACAGCGGGCTCGGAGTTGCGGCGGGCACGGACGTAACCGGTAGCGATTGTTCGATGCCGATATCGGGATTGACCACCCTGGGACCGTTGTCCAACTGGCAGGTTCAGATCGACGTGCAGATGACGAACACCGGCACGCCGTTCAGCACGGAAAACTGGAATGTGAACTACCTGAACATCGGTTCGTCGCCGACTACGCCACCGCCCCCGATGCCGGAACCGGCTACGCTGACGTTGGCTGCGGCTGCCCTTCCGTTCCTTATTCGCCGTCTCCGTAAGAGCTAGTAGTATTTCGGGGATGGATGCCTCCCATTCGCCGCGGGTCTTGCTGGTGCTTCCTCAGCTACCGCAAGACCCGGCGGCAGGTTCTGCAAGATCTCTCACCGCAATCTGCGAAATGTTGGCGGGCGCGGGCTTTCGTGTGCGTACGCTGGCGGTGACAGCTTCGGAGGGAGCCCAGCGACTCCATGTCGGCGAGCATTTGCGCTCGCTCGGAATCGAGTTTTCCCTCGAAAGAGGGCACAGCAGGAAGGAATTTCGCTTCCTGAGTCGAGGAATTGAATTTCGGCTGCTCGACACCGGCGCGCTTGGGCTGATCAAGTGGGAATCGGCACTGGGCCGGCAGTTTGACCTGATGCTCGACGAAGAGCTGCGGACGTTTCAGCCGGATGTGGTGTTTACGTATGGCGGATCTCCGGGGGACGACCGGCGACGGGCCCGGGCGCGCAAGGCGGGAGCGAAGGTGGTGTTCGGGCTGCGGAACGAAGGCTACCTGGTGAAGAACGCGTTTACCGATGTGGACGCGATCCTGACACCGAGCCGGTACTTGAGCGAGCGCTATCGCGAGGCGATTGGAGTTGAAAGTGCACCCCTGCCGACGCCGATGGTGGCGGAAGACATAGTCGCGCCGGAACACGATCCGATCTTCCTGACATTCGTAAATCCTTCCTTCGAAAAAGGCGTGGTGGTGTTTGCGCAATTGGCGGAAGAACTGAGCAAGCAGCGGCCGGACCTGCCGATCCTGGTGATTGAGTCGCGCGGGAGCGCTGGGCTGTTGGCGGCGGTGGGAGAAAACGGCGGATTCGATCTGCGACGGCACGAGAACATCATGTTCTCGCCGGCGGTGCCGACACCGCGCGATGTCTATGTCCCCACGCGAGTTCTGGCGGTTCCGTCGCTGCGCGATGCGGCGCCGAGGGTGATCGCCGAGGCGATGACGAACGGCATTCCTCCGCTGGTAAGCGACCGCTGCGGGCTTCCGGAGATGGCGGAGGGAGCGGGATGCGTGTTTCCGTTGCCGCTGTCGCTTTCGCTCAGCGATCGCGCGCCGGTTTCGGCAGAAGTGGTGCAGCCGTGGATCGAGTTGATCGTGCGGCACTTCGATGAAGAGGAGTTCTACGCGGCGGAGTGCTCGAAAGCGCGAAATGCGGCAAAAAGATTTTCGCCGGAGGTGCTGGCGCCGCAGTACGCAAATTTTTTTTTCGCGGTCATCGCGCGGGCATAACTACGCCAACCCTTCGCCCGCGAGACCGAACTTATCCCTCAGTCTTGCCAACGACTTAGCTCATCAAGGACGGTTACGCTCTTCTTGTCATCAATGGTGACTAACCCTGCCGTTTCAGCACGTCTTGCACAAAATCCCACTTGCGTTAATTTGAAAGTCGTGGCACTCTCTGATTCGCGTAGGTAAATGCCCGTGAAACAACGAACTCCCAATTCGATTAGGCAGTGGCTGCCACCGGTGGTCGGTAGCGATTGCGAACGGGCATACCTTGGATTCACCCGACTTTCATAAGTTTTCGGCGCTCGTACCTACGCAAATCGCTTCCAACCGACTGTAAACCCGCTGGGTGGTGAAGACCGCGGTTACTTCGCTCATAACGAAACCGTACCGCTGTCGATGGTTCCCCCAGCACTTTCCCGGCCAGTGGCGAAGGGCACGGATACTTCTTGACACGAACGCCGTAAGGCGTGGGGCCTCGAAACCCCAAGCCGTCCCGCTGGTTCCCTGGCCTTGAAGTTTTCAGTTTTCAGTTCTCAGTCGTCAGTA
>Ga0335069_10005778_pt1 | contig 18112 bp, 12 predicted proteins | sample Lox_Sample_11_FD_206714 | JGI IMG/M metagenome (GOLD analysis project Ga0335069, IMG submission 206714) | Soil microbial communities from Loxahatchee National Wildlife Refuge, Florida, United States - Lox_Sample_1.1 | ecosystem: Environmental > Terrestrial > Soil > Wetlands | place: USA... | reverse complement strand
CGATCCCTTATGCAGCATCGTGAGTTCCTGAACCAGCGCCAATCCGATTCCGCTACCCTCAAATGTGCGACCCTGCGCTCCCTTCACGCGGTAAAAGCGTTCGAATAAATGGGGCAGTTCCTGTTCAGGGATACCGGTGCCGGTATCGCGAACAGTGAGTTCGACACGCCGCTCACGCTGTCGTAACGCGACTTCAATCTCACCGGAAAATGTGAATTTGAAGGCATTCGAGACAAGGTTTAAAACGATCTTCTCCCACATCTCGCGGTCGACATAGACCGGTTCTGAAAGCGGACGGCAGTCAACAAGAAGCCGCAGGCCGGCGCGCTCCACGGCAGAGCGGAACACGGAGGCCAGGTCCGAGGTCAGCGTGGCGAGGTCAGTAGGTTCATAACTGGCCTGAATGCGACCCGATTCAATCCGCGAAAAATCCAGCAAGGTGTTGACCAGCTTCAGCAAGCGCAGTGAGTTGCGGTGAGCTACATCGAGGCGCTCACGCTGTTCGGCAGCGAGACCGGAGGACTCAGAGAGGAGATCCTCCAATGGACCCAGCATGAGCGTGAGCGGAGTCCTGAACTCATGACTCACGTTACTGAAAAACATCGTCTTCGCGCGGTCTATCTCGGCGAGGGCTTCGGCCCGCTTCTTCTCGAAATCGTAGGCTCGAGCATTCGCGATACTTGCCGCAATTTGTCCCGCGAGTAAATTAATAAATCCGGCATAGCTGACATCAAGGGGACGGTAGGGATTGAGCGCCGACACGATTACTCCAGAGAGAATCCCCTGCTTCTGACTCATCAACGGAAGCAAGAGGGCCCGCGTAGGAGGATGCTCCCAAGAACCCGAAGGCACAAAACGGAATTTCTCAGAGAGGTTCTCAACGATGACCGACGCTTTATCCCTCAGTACTTCCGACAGTGGCCAGGGTTCACCTTGCCCGGTCAAGTCGATGAGTTCCGGAGCGGCAGGTTGACCAGCTGTGACGCCGCTCGAAGATGCGATTCGGGCCTGCTTGCCATCTTCGCTAAGCAGGTAGGTCAGCGTGAACGGCAAGTCCTGCTGGTTCTCGTTCAAGGTGCGAGAAATCGAACCGAGTACGTCCTCCTCGGTGATGGTCTTGCCCAGCTCAGCCGCTAACGAGCGTAGAGTTCTGAGTCTCCGCTCACCGATGACACGGTCAGTTTCCTCCGTCACAACACAGAGATGGCCGGCGACCTTTCCGTCGTCGTCTGACAACGGGCTATAGGAGAACGTGTGGTAGCTCTCTTCGCGATAACCGCTCCGCTCCAGGAACAGCAACAAGCCCTCGTCCCACGTAGCCCGGCGATTGTCGAGAACCCCTCGGATTCGGGGACCGATGTCGTCCCATATCTCCTCCCAGACCTTCTGGGACGGCTTCCCGAGCGCCCAAGGGTGCTTTTTCCCGAGGGTCATCTTGGCGTAAGCATCGTTATAGAGAAATGTGAGCTCTGGCCCCCAACTCATCCACATGGCGAAGCGGGAGGTTAGCATTGCGCGGACGATTACTTTGAGCGACTGGGGCCACTGATCGATCGGCCCAAGTGGAGTGCAGCTCCAGTTGAAGTCGCGCACCAGCTTGCCGAGCGCGCCGCCCCCCGGTACCCACTCTTCCGTTTCTTCCCGGGCCGAAGTTGGAGGTACTTCGGAATCACCGTCGCCCAATACCCTTTCAATCGCAGGAAGCAAATCGCGCGGGATCCTCGACTTGGTCACGGAGGCCTTGGCGTCCACGATCCGAGCCTGCTCACGGGCAATCGTTTCATGATTCTGGGTCACGAGGATTACGCTCGAATTAGGAAGTTCGCGCCGGATCACTCGCGTCGCTTCCAGGCCGTCCATGCGGGGCATGTTGATGTCCATCAGGATGACCTGGGGACGAAACTGCTTGGCTTTTTCGACGGCCTCGATCCCGTCCGCAGCCTCTCCGCAAACCCGCCATTCCGGTCGAGACTCTACTAAAGCGCGCAGCGTGCGCCGGACCAATTCGTGGTCATCGACAATCAACACGTTTGGCTGACTTTTGGCCGATCGTGATCCGGGCGAGATTTCAGATTCAGAGGCTTCGGTGGACATGAGTAGCCACAGCTGCAACGACGACGGACCAGGCCGAGAACTCAGCCCGATTCTATTCAGAATGCACGAAGGGGAAGGACCCCCAGAATACAGGTTTCACCCTAGTTTAGCTGCCGGGGGACGGGTGGCTTGCACCCCTGTCCGGAACCCATTATGGTTTCGGCATGCCATTTGAGCGCTCGAGCGGAGTGCTGCTGCACGTGACCTCTCTGCCCGGGCCTTCGGGCGTTGGTGATTTCGGTAAAGCGGCGTACCGGTTTATTGACTTCCTGCGCGAAGCGGGCCAGAAACGCTGGCAAGTTCTTCCTCTCAATCCGACCGGGTACGCTGACTCACCGTTCCAGTGCTTTTCCGCGAGTGCGGGCAACCCACTGCTCATCGATCTTGAAAGTCTCGTCGAAATGGGGTTGCTTAATCACCAGGATCTGGTCAAATTTCCGCGGTTTCCTTCGGACAATGTTGATTACGGCGCCGCCATTGCGTTCAAAATGCCCTTATTGCGGCAAGCGGCAAATCATTTCCTATCGGCGCTCACCGCAAAGGACCAGAGCGCCTTCGAGCGTTTTCTGCGATCCAATGCATCCTGGCTGGACGAGTACGCGCTTTTCATGGCCGTCAAAGAGAGGTTTAGGCTCGTGGCGTGGACGGACTGGCCCAGCGAGATTGCCGCTCACGAGCCGGGCGCGGTTCTCCAGTGGTCCGGGGAACTTGCCCATGAAATCGAGGTCCAGAAGGCCTTTCAGTACTTGTTCTTCCAGCAATGGCAGGCGTTGCGGGATTACGGACGCGAGCGCGGTATCCGCATCATCGGCGACATTCCCATTTATGTGGCTCACGACAGCGCAGATGTTTGGTCGAACCGGCAGTTTTTCCTGATGGATGACCGCGGACGGCCGCGCGTAGTAGCGGGCGTGCCGCCAGATTACTTCAGCACAACCGGACAACTCTGGGGTAATCCGATCTACAACTGGCCTCTTTTGAAGCAGACCGGTTATCAGTGGTGGGTGGATCGCTTACGCTCTGCGCTGCGCCTGTATGACATAGTCCGCATCGACCATTTCCGCGGCTTCGAAGCCTACTGGGAAGTTCCCGGTTCCGAAACTACCGCCACGAACGGGCGCTGGGTCAAAGGGCCCGGCAAGGAACTATTCGCTGCTTTGAGAAACGAGTTGGGCGAGCTTCCGATCATCGCGGAGAACCTCGGCGTTATCACTCCCGAGGTAGAGGCTATCCGGCATGAGTTCGGGTTACCGGGTATGGCGATCCTGCAGTTTGCGTTTGGGAAGGATCCGCAGGCGCCCTCGTTCAAACCGCACAACTATGTGCACAACCTGGTCGCCTACACCGGAACTCACGATAACGATACGGTTGTGGGCTGGTGGAACAGCTTGGGCGGGGACAGCACCCGATCGGCCGAAGACGTCTCCAAGGAACACGCCTACGCCCGCTCCTACTTGGGATTCAAGGATGAGCCCATTCATTGGGAGATGATTCGCGGAGTCATGGCTTCTGTCGCGGACTTAGCGATTGCCCCCATGCAGGACGTTCTGGGGCTTGGAAGCGACACCCGGATGAACTTTCCGGGAAAGGCAAGTGGCTACTGGAAGTGGCGAATGGCACCCGGCGCCGATAGCCAGGATGTAGCCGAGAAACTCAAGAGTCTAGCGCTCCTCTTTGATCGCTAGCCATCAGCTTCAGCTGACCGTCGCCCTCCCGTCTCAGTTTGAACCTCAGGCGAGTTTTTGGCGGTTCTTGGCGGGGTTTCATTGTCAGTTCCTCTTGACTTGGGCCAAAAACCTTGTAATAACTATTCGGTCCTACCCGGACGGGTCTGGGGGTGGGTAACGTTTGGCAGAAGTTAGGCTTCAAGAGGGGGAGTCCCTCGAGAATGCTTTGCGCCGTTTCAAACGCAAGGTGCAACAGGAAGACATTGTCAAGGAGGTAAAGCGCCACTCCTTTTACCTGAAGCCCGGCGAGAAAAAGCGCGTGAAGGCCGCGTTGGCTCGCAAGCGGGCACGTAAGAAGACACGTAAGGAACAGGATTGACGCAAGGAGGAGCCGTTTCCATTCCCCGAAGCGGCTCTGCTCGATCTGGCCCCCACCTGGGTTGAGCGACAGCAGGGATAGTTCATTAAATTAGGTGCTTCCGGCATAAAAACGACCGTCTGTACCCATGCGCTATCCGGCGTATGGCGGGCCGAGTCCAAGGGGTAGTTCGCGAGGGGGAGATATACGACCCTGTTTTTTCTCCGTACCACCGCAGTTTCTTTTCCCCGCGGGTGGGCGCGTGGAAACGGGCTGAAGGGAGCCATCCTCAATGGAGTTTCAGGACAAGGTGCTGAAGTGTATTGATTGTGGGGGTGATTTTGTTTTCACCGCTGGGGAACAGCTTTTCTTCCACGATAAGCAGTTCAAGAACGAACCCAAGCGCTGCAAGGCTTGCAAGGCAAAGAGGGTTTCTGTGCTCGGCGCTCCTCCTGCGCCCGGGCAGAACTACCGTTACACCAAAGTAGAAACTCAGGCGACCTGCTCGGGGTGCGGGAAACAGACCACAGTACCGTTCCGTCCAACGCAGGGACGTCCCGTGTTTTGCCGGGAGTGTTTTCAGGCACGCAGGACCGCGGCTACAGCCTGATCTTGAGTTCCGCGGAACCGGATCTGCTATATGTGTCTCCCGCGAGGCCCTTGCGCTGGATTCTCGCCAGCCGCACTCGGATGCGTGTGTGCGCCGATACTTACCCAGCGGAAGATCCGCGGGCTCACTCCTGCCTTAGGGCACTCACGGGTTCGACGCGAGTGGCTCGCCAGGCGGGGATAAGGCTGGCGCCGGCTGCCACGGTCATCAGAATCATGACTACGCTCCCAATCGTGACGGAGTCGTAGGGTTTGACGCCATATAAGAGGCCCGAAAGCAACCGGCCTGCCGTCAACGACGCGATGAGCCCGCCGATCACTCCGGCGGCGACAGGCTTCATCGCCTGGCCCAGGACCATGGTCAGAATATTCGAGCCACAGGCTCCGACGGCCATCCGGATTCCTACTTCATTGGTCCGCAGAGCCACTGAATAAGAAACCACGCCGTAGATCCCGATGCTGGCGAGAATCAACGCCGCCAGACCGAAGATCAGGATGAGGTTCATCTGAAAACGCCGTTGGGCGATTGAGTCGTCGACTATCTGATCCATAGTCTCGAAACGAGGAACGGGCAGCTCAGAATCGATCTGCCGGATGGTGCTTCGAATCGACGAGGAGAGCGAAAGCGGGTTGACGGCTGCTTTGACGGCAAGCGAGGGGCCTCCCCACGTCCGCCTTTGCCAAAAAGGTACGTAAACCGTCAACGAAGGCGGGTGGTCCAGCCCTACGCCGCGAACATCCCCGACTACGCCTGCAACCTCGACAAAAGGCCCGTCAGGGTCCCCGATCTTAAAATGTTTTCCTAAAGGATTCTCTCCGGGCCAGAGACGCTCAGCTGCCAGGAGCGATACGAGAGCCACCCTACGCTCGCCGTCGGTCTCGGTGAAAATGTTCCCCCTGAGAAGCGGAATACTAAGCGTACGGAAGTAGTCAGGATTCACGCCACGAACGTCGGCGAGAGGACGCTCCGGAAACGGAACGGTTGTGCCTTCAAGGGTCAAGAGATTGTTTCCTCCCTCACCACCCAAGGGAAGCATGTTTGAAATACCTGCAGACCGGACTCCGGGAAGGGCCTGTACCGAATCGACAAGAGATTTCATGAATTTAACCCGTTGGGGCAGGTCGGGGTACCGCGTCGGCGGGAGATTAAGATTCACGGTGACGATGCTTTCGGGAGCGAATCCCTTGTCGACTTCAAACAAGTTGACAAAACTGCGCAGGAGCAATCCGGCAGAAACAAGGCAGAGTGTGCCGAGAGCGATTTCCAGGCAGATCAGTAGCGAGCGCACGTTGCTTGTGGAGCGCGCTTCGGTGGTCCGCGTTCCTGATTTCATGAGGGCCATGGGATCAGCCCTCGCGAAACGGCGGGCGGGCAGCAGCCCACAAAGCAGTCCCGCCAAGAGTGAAACAAAAACCGTGAACAGCAGGACCCGGAAATCCAGGCGAACTTCGTCGAGCCGAGGCAAATCTATCGGGGCCCCTGAGAGGATCAGGTGCAAACCGGCATAGGCAACCAAGACTCCCAGTGCGCCGCCAATTGCAGCTAGCAAGAAACTTTCCGTCAGCATCTGCCGGATCAGTTGACGCATGCCGGCTCCCATCGCGGCCCGAATCGCAAGTTCTACCTTCCGCGACTGAACCCTCCCGAGCAGCAGGTTTGCGATATTGACGCAGCCGATCAGCAATACGGTCCCGACCGCGAAAAGCATAAGCTCCAGGCCGCGGCTCGACCGGCTGGTGATCTGCTCATGTAAAGGGACCATAGCTGCGAAGAGCTCGATTTTTTCAGGGACGGCGCGTGCCAATTCCGCCTGAACGGCGTTGAGCTGCGCCAAGGCCTGTTTCGGCGACACCCCTGGTCGAAGCCGTGCGATGCATGCGTAATTAAAGTCGCCAATGTCCTCCAATTCGTCCGGCTTTACGGCGAACGGTTTCCAGAGCTGGGGTTCCCCGTCGGCGATGCTCATCGCGTAGAGCTGCTTTAGCTTTGGGAAGTGGAAAGACGCGGAAAGAACTCCCACGACCTGGTACGGACGCCCGTCGAGCAGAATCTTGCGCCCGAGGATATTGGGGTCGCTGGAAAACCTCCGCCTCCAAAGATTGTCACTGAGGAGCACAACATCGTCTCGGCCCGGCTGGTCTTCTTCCTCCAGGAAAGATCTCCCTAAGGACGTCCGAGCGCCCAATATTCGGAAAAGGCCCGGAGAAACGCGGGCCGCCGTAAGCCGCTCCGGTTCTCCTGAGCCCGTCAGGTTGAGCTGCAAACCGCCGATCATCGCCAAGGACTCGAAACCTGAGGCTCGTTTGCGCCATTCCAGAAAATGCTTGGCGTTCACCGGAACCCTCGGTGCGAACTGGCTGAACTTGGGAACCACTTCATGAATTACGAAAAGGCGGCTTTCGTCGCCATAGCCCAAAGGGCGGATCAGAATGGCGTCGACAACGCTGAAGATCGCGGTGTTAGCTCCAATGGCGAGACCCAATGTGATGATGGCAACGAGGCTGAATCCGGGGTTGCGAAGAATGGCACGCCAAGCCGTGCGGACATCGACCCAAAACCTCATCGACAAACCTCCTGGCGGTTTTACTTAAAGTACGGCGCGGGGAAGGAATAGGTTCAAACAAAGTTTCGAGAACGCTTATCTCCAGCGAATGCGGCCAAGTTCATGCCCGCCGGAACTGGTGTGCCGGGTGGGGTACCATAGAGGGATGCCCGGATTTTACGTGGAGAATTTCGGTTGTCGCGCTACGCAGGCGGACGGTGCGGCTATCGAACGCCAGTTCGAAGAGTCCGGACTCTCCCGGGCTTCCAATCCCGCGCAAGCGGCAATTGTCGTTTTCAACACCTGCACCGTCACCGCTGCGGCCGACCAGGACGCCCGCGCTGCCATTCGCCGGGTCCAACGCCAGAACCCCGAAGCGGAAATCGTTGTGACGGGTTGCTATGCGCAGCGCGCTCCGGAGCAGATCGCGTCGCTTCCAGGAGTAAGCCAGGTCATCGGCAATTCCCATAAACATCAACTCGCACGGATTGTGCTCCGGCACGCGGCTGCGGAGCAGCAAAGTGCTACCAGCTTTGTACCGGTGGCGCACCTTGCCGGGAATGTTGAAGCTGGCTCCGAACCATCGATTTTTGTCTCCGACATTTTTGCGCATACCGAACTTCTTGCGGCTCCGGTATTCGATGCCGCCAACGAGCGCACGCGCCCCAATCTCAAAATCCAGGACGGCTGTGATAACCGTTGTTCCTTCTGCGTGATTCCTTTCGTCCGCGGGCAGAGCCGGTCGCTGGAAGTGCAGCGAATCATCGCCGAAATCAACGGTCTGGTCGAGGCAGGATATCGCGAGGCGGTAATCAGTGGGATCAACCTTGGGCGCTGGGGAAGAGACCTCGCCAACCGGCAGAACCGCAAGCCGCGCTTTGAAGATCTCATCTGCGCCATCCTTGAGGAAACCGGAATTGAGAAACTGCGGATTTCGTCCGTGGAGCCGATGGACTGGTCCGACGACCTGATTTCCCTGGTTGCCTCTTCCCCCCGTATTGCGAAGCATGCTCACGTGCCCATGCAATCCGGGAGCGACGCCGTCCTGCGGCGCATGCACCGGAAGTATCGCCCCGGGCATTATGAGGAGAAAATTCGCAAGATCCGGTCTGCCATGCCTACCGCTGCGATCGGGGCAGATGTCATGGTCGGGTTCCCTGGAGAGAGTGATCCCGAGTTCGATGCCACCGTTCGCATGATTGAAACGTTGCCGTTTACCTACCTGCACGTGTTCACTTATTCTCCGAGGCCCGGAACACCCGCGGCGTTGATGGCAGATCAGGTTCCCTCGCAAATTGCGCGTCAGCGCAATCACGTCTTGCGGGAGATGGCTTCGGTTAAGAAGCTTTCCTTCATGCGGAGCTTCCTGGGGAAGGAGATCGATGCCATCACACTACGCCAGCCCTCAATGGCTGGCCAAGGCTTCACCGAGTGCCTGACTGACAACTACTTGACTCTGAAGTTGGAGGGGCGGCACGAGCATAATCGCTGGCTGCGCGCCCGGGTGAAAGCCGTCCGGGAAGGCTCCCTCCTTGGAGAGGCAGTCCACAATTGAAGATCACTCCCTCATCCCTTGCGGGACGTATCTGCTAGACTGACGCGTCGCATCTACGGGGTTAAGCAGCGCCCCCGATTCACTCCTGACTATGCCTGTGATTACCGCGGCCTCCAACGCAAATTCAAGTCTCACCGCAGTCCACGAAGGAACGTTGGTTTCGGGCCTTGCGCTGACCAGTTTTGCGGCGTTGCTTCTGGAACTGGCGTTGACTCGATTGTTTTCGGTCGTGTTGTTTTACCATTTCGCATTCCTCGCCATCTCGATTGCGCTCCTCGGGCTCGGCACAGGCGGGGTATTCGCGTATTTGCTGAAGGTTCGTCTCGCCTTAATCGAGACCAGAGCGCTGGCATCTCGAGCCTGTCTTGCGAACGCGGTTGCGGTCGTCATTGTTCTGGAGGTCGTACTCCACGTTCCTGTATCGCTCGACGTCTCGTGGAGAAACTTCCTGCGTCTCACCTTGATGTACCTGGTTTCTGCAATCCCCTTCTTCTTCACAGGGCTCTTATTTTCGATTGTTTTTGCGCGCGAGAGCCAACGCATTCCTCGCCTCTATGGTGCCGACCTCTGCGGTGGCGCTCTCGCTTGCCTGGCGATTGTCCCCTTGCTCAACTGGCTCGGCGGACCGAATGCCATCCTGGTTTCAGGAATCACGCTCGCTGTTGCGGCCATGATCTGGGCACATACAGGGAAGATCCGCAGGAATGCGGTCCTGGTCGCACTGGGACTCGGTGCGCTCATCGCCGCGAATCATTCTGGGCGGCTGATTGATGTTGTGTACGCCAAAGGAATGTTCCGTGATCCGAAATGGGTTGAGTTCGCCCGCTGGAACGCAATCTCGCGCGTCGAGGTCGACCAACAGGGATGGGCACGAGCGGTGGTCATCGATGCGGATGCCTCTACCTACATCATGAACGCGGACCTGTCGCATTGGCAGGGAACGGTATGGGAGCACAACTTGATGGCCGCTCCCCCCGCACTGGCCAATGTTCTGCGGCCGCACGGAGAGTTTGCCATCATCGGCCCGGGCGGTGGTGTGGATGTGCTGCGCGCGGTGGCGAATGGAAGCCCGAGTATCACGGGAATTGAGATCAATCCTATTATCGCGACCACGATTATGCGCGAAAAGTATGCGGATTATTCGCTGCATCTTTACCAACGGCCGGAGGTGCACATCCATGTGGGCGACGGACGCTCCTTCTTGCGCTCCAGTCCACAACAATTTGATGTGGTGCAGATGACCCTGGTCGATACGTGGGCCTCCACCGCTGCCGGCGCCTTTGCGCTAAGTGAAAACAATTTGTACACCGTTGAAGCGTTCGAAGAGTATTTCGAGCACCTCAAGCCGGATGGGATGATTGCCATTACCCGTTGGGAGTTCCAGCATCCCCGGGAGGCATTGCGCGTCGTGTCGGTAGCAATGGAGGCATTGCACCGTCTGGGCGTACGTGATCCGGCCAAGAACTTCATCATCGCCTCGCAAGGCGAGCTCGACGCGGATGGCATTCCGGTTGTGGTGCTGGCCAAGAAGAATCCCTTTACACCGGCTGAAGAAGTTGCGGTCAATCAGCATTTCGACCGCTATTCCGAACTCGATTCGCTTTACATGCCCTCGCACCCCGAGAAGAACGCATTCTCCGACTTGATTGCCAGTAATGATCCCTATGTTTTTGCTCGCCGATATACCTACAACGTCGCCCCCGTCACAGACAACGCGCCGTTTTTCTTCTTCACGCTCAAGCCCGGGCAGATTCTAGGGGAGAAAGGATTGCAATCGGGGATCGATTGGAAGGTCAACCTCGGGGTACTGGTCCTGCTGCTCGTGCTGGTCATCTCCATATGCGCCGTGCTCGCCTTTCTGATTCTTCCGCTGGCATTAAAGGGCGGAAAACAGCGCCAGCCCACTGTTCCACTGCTCTACTTCGTGGCTGTAGGACTTGGCTACATTCTGGTGGAGATCGCTTTCATCCAGCGATTTGTCTTGTTCTTAGGACATCCGACCTACGCCTTGACGGTCGTGATCTTCCTGCTACTTCTATCCAGCGGCGCTGGGAGCCTCTTCTCTCGGTCTTGGTTGCCCCGTGCAGAAATGGGCTGGATGCCATTGGCCTTAGTAACCGCGACTCTCACAAGCTATGTCTTCTTCCTGCCCTCTCGTCTCGCAAGCATGGTGGGATTGCCCTTCGGGTATCGTCTGTTGATTAGCGGCGTGCTCTTGATTCCGCTCGGTTTCGTCATGGGCATGCCTTTCCCGACTGGCCTTCGCGCCCTGGCGTTCCTTCCCGCATCGGAATCCGTTAATTCCCGCGGCAACACAATCGAATGGGCTTGGGCGATGAATGCGGCTGCCAGCGTTCTCGGATCGGTGCTCGCGATGGTCATTGCGATCCAGTTCGGGTTGACCATCACGCTAATGTGCGGCGCTGCCGCGTACGTACTTGCCTGGGTTCTTATGCCCGCTTTGCGCTTGAAAACGTCTTAGCTCCTGCCCCGCTTTTGTTATGATTCTGGCGTGGGCGTGCAGCAAGCTGTCGATGGCATTTCCGCACTCATTCAGTGGCCAGCTGGGATTTTGAGGTCTGGCAAGGTGAGGAGAACGTTTGCCTAGCCAGAAACAACTCAAATGGTCGCAGTTGCGCGTCGGCGTGACCGTCATCATCGCCTGTGTGGTCCTGTTTGTGCTTCTGTTCCTGATGACGGGGACCGGCGGCCTCCTCACCCAACGAATTACCCTGTATACCTATTTCGACAATGCCGAGGGATTGCGTCAGGGAGCGCCAGTACGTCTGAGCGGAGTCGACATTGGGAATGTGACGAAGATCCGCATCGTGCCCGACAAGAGCAAGCAGCTGACCCCTGTCCAGGTAATAATGAAGGTCAGCACGAAATATGGATTCAATTTGCGTCGGGATTCCGTGGTTTCGCTGGAGACGGCCGGAGTGCTTGGAGAAACATACCTCGACATCGACAGCAGCCAGGCGGTTGGTCCTGTCGCTCAGAACGAGGATACCCTGCCAACTCAGGTGCATCCTGACTTCAATCAAGTGGTCCGTGCCAGTCAAAGCACATTGCAGAACATGGACGCGTTGCTGAAACGTGCTGACCGCATTCTGGCTTTCGCTGAAAGCGGTAAAGGGTCTCTTGGGAAGCTGATTTACGATCCTACTCTTTACAATCGCTTCTCCAATACCGTGGCAGATTTCCAGAAGATCGTAGAGCAGGTAGGGAACGGCGAAGGCAGCTTGGGACGCTTGATCAGCCGGAATGATGCGTATGACAAGTTCATCGCAACGCTCGATAAGATGAACGGGGTCATCGATGACTTGCAGGCGGGCAAGGGCACGGCTGGAAAATTCCTGAAAGACCCGTCACTCTATAACAACGCCAACGACACGATTGCGAATGTGAAGAAGCTGACTGAAGACATCAATGCCGGAAAGGGCACGATCGGGAGGCTCTCGAAGGACGAGGCGCTGGCCAACAAGCTGGATACTACGATCACGAAGCTCTCTCAGCTGACCACCGAACTGGAAGCCGGCCAGGGAACCGCTGGAAAATTATTTAAGGACGAGACTCTCTACAACAATGCCAACCAGACACTGGTCGAGATGCAGGGCTTGATAAAGGCCTTCCGCGAAAATCCCAAGAAGTACCTGACTATCAAGATGCACTTGTTCTGATCAAACCGGAACCGCAGAAGAGATCCTACCTTCAAAACTGTATTACTCGCCAGGGTTGAGCCGGGCGATTTCTGCGTTAAGCACAGTGGCGAACGCAACCCAGGCGGCATAGGGGATGAAGGCGTTAGCCGCGGCCCGATCAACTTTGCGCGCAGCGCTAATGTAGGAAACGATCATGCTCTCCAGAGAGATGACGTCGGCCAAGGCAAGCCGCGGACGATGTTGCCCGAAGAACAACTTTGACCACTGGGCGTTGGCAGCGAGCTGAGATATCCAGAGCCGGAGCGCCTTATTTCGTTCGCGGGAAGGAGCGGCGCTCCAGATGCGCCATCCCGACCAGGCCATCAGTGCGTAGAGCGTCGTCCAGACTACGGGAAAAACGGAGTCTGGCGGGGTGAAACGTGGCTTCTCGAGGTTCTTGTACCAGCGGTCGCGATTGCCGTTTCGGGTGTAACGGGCACCATACAGCGCTGCTCCGGCGGTAGCCAGGCCAAAACCAGCGAGTACGAGGAGAGAACGGCTTCTTCCATTCGACATACGGCTTAGTTGACCCGAGCCAGGATCAGGTTGCTCCGGACCGCTAAACTACGCTGGCTGTTTCCTGCTTCAATTTCTCCGCCTGATAGTGGGTGACCAGTGCTTCGAGCAGTGGCTGGAGTTTCCCGTCCATGACGGCATCGAGCTGATGAATCGTAAAACCGATCCGATGGTCGGTCAGGCGGTTCTGCGGGAAGTTGTAAGTGCGGATCTTCTCGCTTCGGTCGCCGGACTTCACCATGGCGCGGCGCTCTTTCGCCAGGGCTTCCTGCTGCTTCTCCATCTCGATCTCGTACAGCCGGGAACGGAGTACACGCATGCCCTTTTCGCGATTCTTGATCTGTGATTTCTCGTCCTGGCAACTGACAACCGTGTTTGTCGGAATGTGGGTGATCCGCACTGCGGAGTAGGTCGTATTGACTGATTGCCCGCCAGGTCCGGACGAACAGAACGTGTCAATGCGCAGGTCTTTTGCTTCTATCTTGATGTCCACATCCTCTGCTTCGGGAAGCACTGCCACCGTCACAGCGGAGGTGTGTACCCGGCCTTGCTGTTCGGTTTCCGGAACGCGTTGCACACGGTGCACGCCGCTTTCGTATTTCAGCTGCGAGTAGACGCGATTGCCTTCGATGATGGCGATCACTTCTTTCAGTCCTCCGACGGACGACTCGGAGGTTGAAAGCACTTCCACCTTCCAGCGCTGCGTCTCGGCGTAACGCGTGTACATGCGGAAGATCTCTGCGGCGAACAGCGTCGCTTCATCCCCGCCGGTTCCGGCCCGGATTTCAAGAACCACGTTCTTCTCATCGTTTGGATCCTTCGGAAGGAGCAATACCTTAAGCTCTTCCTCCACTCCGCCGACCCGCGATTCCAGCTTGTCGAGTTCCTCCTGCGCGTAGGCCCGCATGTCAGGATCCTTCTCTTCAGCCAGCATGGCCTTACTATCCGAGATCCCCTTCGTAAGGTCCTTAAACTCCCGGTACTTCTCGACGATAGGTGTGATTTCGCTGTGCGCCTTCGCAGTCTTCTGGTATTTCGCCGAGTCATTCACGATCTCGGGCGTGGCGAGAGCCTGCGTCAGCTCTTCGTAGCGGGCTTCGATTTGGTCAAGTCTTTCAAACATGTCATTGGTTGTTCGGCGTTTGTCGTTCGACTCTCACCTCAACGGGGTTCTTCCCGTATCGAAGCAATCTGGCTATTGCGCCCGATTGCGTCGCAGACTGCTGGCCGATATCCTTTTTCCCAATACTTATTGTAATTCCCGCGCAATCGTCGCATGGATTAGACCTCAGCGAGCCTCGAGACGCGATTCCAAGGATGCGAAGGATCTCAGGGGAGGGCTCCCCTACGCTATCACCAATTCCCCACCGCGCTCTTTTTCGAGCGCCATCGCCTTATCGAGGGCGACAATGGCGCACTCGGCCTGGTCGTCCGATGGAGGCTGGGTCGTTATGCGCTGCAGCCAGAGTCCCGGAGCCGTCATCACCGCGAACAAGGACCCACGGTGTTTTGCTGCGAAGCGGATGATCTCGTAAGAAACTCCCGCAATAATCGGCAGGAGCACCAGTCGAGAGGCGAACCTGGCCCAGAACGTCGTGAACGGCACCAGCATGTAGAAGCCGATCGATATCAGCATCACGGTCATCAGGAAGCTGGTCCCGCAGCGGGGATGGAAGGTGGAGTACTTCTGCACCACTTCAGTCGTAAGCGGCTCGCCATTCTCGAAGGCGAAAACGGTCTTGTGCTCGGCGCCGTGATACTGGTAAACGCGCCGAATATCCTTAAACAGAGATACTCCCCAGATGAATATCAAGAACAGGGCCAGCCGGATTGCACCATCGACGAGATTGAATACGATCTGTCCACCCAGCGCCGGATCAATTCGCTTCAATTCGGTAGCGGCCAGCAGTGGAATGTACTTGTACATAAAGATGAAGAACGCCACCGAGATCACGATATTGACCGCGGCCAGCCAACCGCTGAGCTTTGCCGCTTTCTGTCGATTGGCAGGATCTGCGGGCATCGTGGCAGGTCCGGGTTGCCCGGCTAAAGCCAGCGCCGGACGCTGCGTCGATTCTTCTTGTAAAGCATCCTCAATGGCAACATTTGCCGAAAAGCGGAGTGCGCGGTATCCAAGATTCATCGCGTAGCCCAGCGTCATAACGCCTCGAACGACCGGCCAAGACATCCACTTGTGTTTCTCCGCAGGACGCTCCAGCGGTTCGCTCATGGTGACTACCTCACCGGTCGGCTTGCGACAGGCGATCGCCCAGGCGTGCGGCGAGCGCATCATGACGCCCTCGAGGACGGCTTGTCCGCCGACCAAGGTTTCTTCCCCGCTTTCAAGAGCAGGCAGAAGTTGCACGGCCGCAAGAAACTTGAGGTAATTTTGAAGAAAACGCACGCTAATTGGATGATCCTTCCGGGGAAAACAGACCAAAAATAGGGTACCACAGCCCCGCCAAAATCCAGCATGTGCCTTGAAATGATAGGTTTGTGAATGGAAATGTAAGTTTTTTTCCGGCGCTGACCCGGATCTCATCGAAGTGATATCACCATGCAGCGTTTGGCCCAACTTTGCGAAGCGATCGCCGGCACCACGAAGAAGCTGGAAAAGACGACGCTCGTCGCTGAATACCTCAGAACTTCGGAAATTGAGGTAGCGGCGCTATCCGCCGTATTCCTTTCAGGGCGGCCCTTTCCAGCCTGGGAGGAGGCTACGCTCCAGGTCGGCGGGCGGTCTCTATGGCAGATCGTGGCGGAGTTGGCCGGCAAGGATGAAGCGGAAATAACCACAGCTTATAGGCGGCACGGGGACCTGGGAGCTGTCGCCCGCGACATACTCCCGCAGCACGCGGGAGCAGGCATCAGCGTCGTGGGACTTGAGAAGACGTTCCGCGCGATTGCCTCGACGCGCGGGACAGAGCCGAAGGCGGCCCTGGTCCGGGAACTCCTGATCCGCGCGACTCCTCTCGAAGCGAAGTACATCATCAAGATCATGACCGGGGATCTGCGGATCGGGTTGAAGGAGAGCCTGGTGGAAGAGGGCGTGGCAAAAGCCTACGAGGCTACTCTGGCCGAGGTGCAGCGCGCCAACATGCTTTTGGGCGATATCGGGCAGACCGTTCGCCTGACCGCGAAAGGAAAATTGGCCGAAGCTAGAATGCGGCTGTTCCATCCCATCGGATTTATGTTGGCGAGTCCGGTTGAGTCTCCGGAGGAGGGGCTGAGCTATTTCCCCGAAGCAGCGCTGGAAGACAAGTATGACGGAATCCGGGCGCAGGTGCATATTTCCGCCGACCAGGTAAAGTTGTTCTCGCGCACCCGTGACGAAATCACTGAGTCGTTTCCCGAACTGCCTGAGGCCTTGGCCGGACTGCAGGGCGAAGCCATTCTCGATGGCGAGATTGTGGCCTGGGAATATCCCGCCAAATCGGAGGACAACAGGCGGATTGTGGATGCCACTATGGCAGAGGTCAGTGAGGCCGAAGCCGTTGACCTGGGCCGGGCGCGTCCGTTCAGTGTTCTGCAGCAGCGGTTAGGCCGGAAAAAAGTCAGCGACCGGATGCTGCGGGACACTCCCGTGGCCTTCCTGGTCTTCGATGTTCTCTACGCAGGCGGCGAGTTGGTGATCGATCGTCCTTTGCTGGAACGAGCCCGGATTTTGGATCACCTGCTGACAGCCGAGCGAAAACCGAAACAGCTGCGCGAGCAAAAAAGAGTGCAGGCGAGAATTTCGTTCGATATCGATTTAGACGATGAACAGCGGGAGAGCATCATTCGCGCGCCTGTTTTTCAGGCCGCTTCGCCGGAACAATTGGAAGAGCTCTTCGTAGCCGCCAGGGCACGGGGCAATGAGGGTCTGATGATCAAGGACCTGAATTCGCCCTATACGCCGGGCAAGCGCGGCAAGTCGTGGCTGAAGATGAAGCGGGAATTGGCCACGCTTGACGTCGTGGTGACCGCCGCGGAATACGGACACGGAAAGCGTATCGGAGTGCTCAGCGATTACACGTTCGCCGTGTGGGATGGAGACCGCCTGGTCAACATCGGAAAAGCGTACTCGGGGCTGACCGACGTAGAAATTGCGGAGATGACGAAGTGGTTCCTCGGGCACACAATTGAAGACCAGGGATTCCGCAGGGTAGTCGAACCGAAAATCGTTCTGGAGGTGGCGTTCAACAACATGATGCGATCGGACCGGCACGAAAGCGGTTACGCGCTGCGCTTCCCGAGAATCGTGCGTCTTCGCCGGGATAAGTCGGCAGAAGATGCGGATACAGTCGAGCGGGCACAGCAGATTTACGAAAACCAGTAGAAGTAGCAATTAGTGCGTGTGGTGATGGTGTTCCTCGCTGCTCTCCACCACCGGGATCACGCAGCCGTGCGCCACTTCGCAGTTCACGTGCTCGAATTGGATCGTCGTGTGATCGATGCGGAAATCATGGAGCAGGCGTTCTTTGACGTCGCGGAGAATGCGCTCGCTGACCGAGGGCGGGATATCCGCAATCGCGATGTGGCAGGAGAGAGCGTGCGTTTCCGATCCGATGCTCCACACATGCAGGTCATGGACGTCGTTCACGCCCTCAATCAGGCGGATCGCCGACTCAATCTTTTCCAGCTTCATGCCGCGCGGCGTGCCTTCCAGCAATATATTGAGCGTTTCGCGCACGATGCCGAACGCCGACCACAGGATCAGCGCTCCGATTCCCAGCGATAGTGCGGAATCGATCCAGTAGTTGCCGGTAACCAGAATGGCCCAGCCGCCGGCGATTACCGCCGCGGTAGAAAGCGTGTCTCCTACTTCATGCAGCAGGGCGCTGCGGATATTGACATCGCCCCCGGAACGGTAAAGCAGCAGGGCAATCACGCCATTCATGGCCACCCCGGCCGCGGCCACCCACATCATCAAGCTGGCCTGGACGTGCTCGGGACGCTGCAACCGCTTGAACGCTTCGTAAAAGATGAAGAACGAAACCACCACCAGCGAACTGGCATTCACCAGGGCTGCCAATACTCCGGCGCGTTGATAGCCGTAAGTTTTGGTGGAATTTGCGGGGCGTGATTGG
>Ga0335069_10005777_pt1 | contig 18122 bp, 19 predicted proteins | sample Lox_Sample_11_FD_206714 | JGI IMG/M metagenome (GOLD analysis project Ga0335069, IMG submission 206714) | Soil microbial communities from Loxahatchee National Wildlife Refuge, Florida, United States - Lox_Sample_1.1 | ecosystem: Environmental > Terrestrial > Soil > Wetlands | place: USA... | reverse complement strand
TCAATGGCGATCGCTCGCTGCTCAACCTCGGGATCAATCGCGAAGCTCTCAACAAGGTCATGCGCGATGAACGGCTCGTGGGTAACGTCGGCGAGTTTTGTGCGCCACCCGCCGCGGTCGGCGACGACGAGTTGAACTCCTTCCCCTGCAGCGCCGGTCATAGCGCCTGCTATATCTCACCCTACGGCGATTTCTATCCGTGCGTGCAGTTTCCCTTGCCTTGCGGCAATGTCCGTCGAGAGAGCTTTGGTGATATCTGGCGCGGTTCGCCGCAACTCGCCGAGGTCCGATCAGTAAAGGTTCGCGACCTTCCCGTATGCTCCACCTGTGTCCATGCCGGTTCGTGCACGCGATGCCCCGGGCTGGCCTATATGGAAGGGAATTTCCGTGGTCCCTCCTCAGCCGATTGTGCGAAATCCTTTGCGCGCACAGGAATCGAATCGGCTGCGATGCGGCAGCGCAGCTAGCTCTCCGCCTATCATTCCCACAGAGTGATTCCCCGATAGCGTTCGGCTAGCATCTCGGGGCATGGCCAACCAGATATCGAAAGCCGTCCTGATAACCGGATGTTCTACTGGCATCGGTCGCGCCACCGCCGAACGGCTCGCTGCCTCCGGATGGAAGGTCTATGCGACTGCGCGTAAACCCGAGTCGATCGCCGAACTCGCCGCGAAAGGCTGTAAGACTCTCGCGCTCGATGTCTGCGACGAGGTCTCGATGCGAGCCGCGGTTGCCGAGGTCGAGGCAGTCGACGGCGCGGTGGGGGTTCTCATCAATAATGCGGGCTACGGCCTCGAGGGGGCTTTCGAAGAGTTGCCGATGGAAGCGGTACGGCGGCAGTTCGAAACCAACGTTTTTGGCCTTATCAGCATGACGCGGCTGGTGTTGCCCGCGATGCGTCAGCAGCGATGGGGCAGGGTGATCAATCTCAGCTCGATGGGCGGAAAGCTCACGCTCCCGGGCGGCTCCTACTACCATGCGACCAAGCACGCGGTCGAAGCGCTGAGCGATGCGCTCCGCTTCGAGGTTAAGGGCTTCGGGATCGACGTGGTGGTTATTGAGCCCGGACCAATCAAATCCCAATTCGGTGATACTGCGATTAACGGTATCGCGGGATCGGCGGATTCACCTTACGCCGCTTTCAATGCCGCCCTGGCGCGTCAGATTCGGGAGGCTTATGAGACCGGTCCGATGGCCGCGTTGGCGGGCACGCCCGAGGCTGTCGCAGCCGTGATCGAAAAGGCTGTTTCGGCGTCGCGGCCGCGCACCCGTTACAAGGTAACGTTCGCGGCGCGCTTCCTGATGGGTCTCCGGCGATGGCTCCCCGATCGCGCGTTCGACGCCTTTCTCCGCACGCAAATCAAACCCCCGACTCCGTAGAGAAGAGTTCCGAACAGGATTGCAGGAATGGCTTTAACCCCACGCTTGATGTGCAACTTCCGCGATCAGTTTCAACTTCGCTTCCTGAATCGCGTGCGTGACCGGATTTCCATGGATTCCTGAAGCGAAACCGCACTGGGGCGATAGCGCCATCTGATCGTGCGGAAAGAAGCGCGCAGCCTCCGCGATTCGCTGATGCAATTCCTCGCGCGTTTCCATCGCGGGCTTCTTCGATGAAACCAAGCCGAGCACCACGAATTTGTCGCGCGGTACATCGGCCAACGGCGCGAATCCGCCCGACCGCGCATCGTCATATTCGAGCATAAAGCCCGCGTAGCGTGTGGCCCGACGGAAGACCTGCTGCGAGATTGATTCGTAACCCCCCTCGGCGAGCCATCGACCGTCGTTGTTGCCGCGGCACAGATGGAGCCCGAAAGTCACTCCGGGAGCGTCGGCGAGGGTATTCAGGATATCCAGGCCATCCGTCAGTAGTCGCTGCGACGGAATTCCGTTGCGATCGTACATCGCCTCGGTCGCCGTCGGATCGCAGAGCGTTGCCAACTCAGGCGCATCGATCTGGATATTCTCGCATCCGAGCCGTGCCAGTTCGGCAGTTTCGGCGCGAATCACCTCGGCGCCGTCGGCGAAGAGATCGAACGGATCTTTGTATACGTCCCGTGCCGCATCCGTGGACCAAAACATCGAGAGCATCATCGGACTCGGCAACGCGACCTTGATCGGCTTGTTCGTCCGGCTGCGAGCGTAGGTGTACTCCTCCGAGACGAGCGAACGCACGCGCCGCAGCTTTCCCGTGACGAGTAGCCCGAGCGATAGATGGCTGACGCCGCCACCCGGTTCATGCCACGGCTTCGTGACCTCGTCGCTGCGCGACAATCCTTCCGTCGCTTCCAGCAGCGACCCGAGAAAGCTGGTGCGTCGCTGTTCGCCGTCGGTGACGAGATCGATCCCCGCACGCTCCTGCATCGCGATCGCCTCATCGACGGCCCTATCTTCGACGCGCTTGAAGCCGGCCGCCGAGAGCTCACCACGACGATGAGCTTTGCGAGCCTCCTTCCAGGCTTCACTCCGCAGCATCGATCCGATTGTCTGGGCGCGAAAGATAGTCGTCGTCATGGTGTCGTCGCTCCTTAGGCTCTAATCCTTAGCGCCTTCGAAGCAAAAATAAAAAAGGCGGCCCGATGAGCCGCCTTTCGCATCAGTCTCGATGAATCCTAATGCTTCGGTTCAATTCGCCGGCCGTAGGACACTTCACCTTTGTCCACGCGTAAGCTGAACCCGCACTCCGGATTCGTGCAGGCCCACGCCTTGAAAATCACTGAAGCGCCTTCCTGCCCATAATCTGAAAGTGGAATCAGGGTGCCATTGTTGCACTTTTGGCACTTCGGCAACTCCATCACCGCAGCCTCCTTACCGCCAGATGGCGGCCCCGTCGCAAAGTTATCGGACCGGTTTTGCTAAAGCAATGGAGCTTCTTTTTGCGATGCTAAATAATCGCATCGGGCGTGATCGTATGTGGTGACAGTGGATGCTAAACGGCGCGTACGGACGCGGAATGGCCACGCTTTCTGTTCGCCTGTAGGAAGCAGCCTGCCATTTCAAACTCGCACGTGGACGCGTTGCGGGCCGGGTAGTAAATTATGCTACCAAGGCGGAAGAAAAACGATGCCCGAAATCCAGAAAGTGAGTGTTGCTCTGACGGGAGAACAGGTGGCCGCACTTAAGGCCGCCGTTGAGGCAGGTGAGTACGCTACTACCAGCGAGATAATACGAGAGGCTATCCGCGACTGGCAGCTCAAACGTACGATCCGTCGCGACGAGCTTGAACGCTTGGGTGAACTTTGGGACCAAGGGATCGCCAGCGGCCCTGCCACGCCGGTTCGTTTCGACGATCTTCGCCGGGAAGCGCGCAAGCGCGCCAAGGTAACGAAGAAAGCCCCGAGTCATGGCCGTTAGGCTCCTGTGGAGACCTCAGGCACGCGAAGACGTACTGCTCATCTATGAATTTATCGGCCGTGAAAATCCCTCGGCCGCTGCAGGATTTGTAGCGGCTATCGAGCGTAAGGCTGAACTGCTGGCCGAGTATCCGCGCATCGGGACAGGACGTTCCGATATTGGCCCCGCGCTCGTATCTTGCCTGAAGGCCATTACCTGATTCCTCATCAGACACGTCCGGACTCGGACGACGCTCCTGTGCAAGAAGTTGAGATAGTTCGCGTTATCGACAGCCGTCGTGATCTTCGACGACGGGTTTGAATCTCTATCACTTGCGCAGTTGCGGTAGCACCTGTTCAGTAAAGCGCTCCAGCGATTTCATTCCCTTGCGCGGATCGAGCCCGGGTAGCTGCATCGCGATTACCAGCTCGGTCATCGGCGTCGCGCCGACGACCTGACGCAGCCGCTCAGCGACGCGCTGCGGCGATCCCAGGATTACGCCGCGGCGCAATGCCTGGCGATCGGGCTGGAAGTAGCCGGCCGCTTCGATCTTGCCCTCGTCGAGCCACTTGCCATAGAGGCTCATCTGATACATCAGATGGGGTTCGATATCTTTCCAGCCCTGTTCCTCGTCATCACATACATAAGCGAGGCGCATATTCACGACCGAGTATTTTGCCGGGTCCTTACCCAACGCTTTTAGTTCTGCATAGTAGGAGTTGATCTGATCGGGACCGAGATTGCAGGCAAACCCCATGTCGAGTCGTGCGCCGCGCTTGATCGCTTCTGGCGCCATACCACCCCACAGCAGCTCGGGACCCGGCTTGCTGACCGGTTTCGGCTTGACGATCGCATCCTTAAAGTTGAAGTACTTGCCGCTGAAGCTGAAGCGCTCGCCGGTCCAGGCCCGCTTCATGATCTCGACCGCTTCGAGCGTGCGGCCGAGACGCTCCTTACGCGACATTTGGAAGATCTCGAATTCCTGCAAGCGATAGCCGAGCCCGAGGCCGAGGCGCAGGCGTCCGTTCGAGATCACGTCGATCATGGCCGTGTCTTCGGCGAGTCGGAGCGGATTGTAGAACGGCACCAGGATGACGTAACTCCCGATCGTGCAGCGCTTCGTGCGCGCCGCCATCGCCGCCATCATCGGCATCGATGCGGCCAGGTAGCCGTCATCGACAAAGTGATGTTCCGTGATCCAGACCGAGTCCCAGCCGTGGGTATCCATGTACTCGACTTGTTGGAACATCGCGGCCGTGTATTCAGTATCACTCAGCGATGAGAGCTCCGAGGGATTCCGAAAATCGAAGAGGTAGCCAAACTTAACCATGATCAATCAGTCTTCTTTTATGGGAGATATTTGCGCAGCACCGGCTCGTTCTTCTGGGTTCCAGGTACCGGCTTGCTGTCCGGACGAGCAACTCGCCACGTTCCGTGCTCGGGTCCACCGCTGCCTTCGCATTTATACGACCCCTGCCCTTGTGCAGCCGTGAAGCCGCCTTTGAAGGTGCAGGTGGAACCGGTACCGAAATCGACGCGGAAGGTCAGCACCGATCCGTCGAACGCGCCGCCCACGATTTTGCCCTTCTCATGCAAGCCCAGACAATCCTGCGTGCCGTGAGCGCAGGTGTAATCGCCATTGTACTTGGCTCCGTCCTGCTTGAAATCGAAACTTATATTCTGCACGGCGTTGCAGCGGCCAAGGCGATTCATCCTGCCGCCGCATCGTACCTTGCTCGTCCCGACCCACTTGCCGGTTATATCCGTGGCCTGCTGCGCACGAGCGTGAGCAGGCAGTAGTAGCCCTGCCGCGATCAGAAGCAGCGTCGTAATCCCGATAATCCCGCGTTTCATCAATTGGGCACCCATGCCAGCGCCCGAATCTCGCCGAACTCGCGCCGATTCTTCGTCCACGTCTCGCCGGCGTCGGTACTGATGTAAACGTAACCGTGCAGACTGTTCGCGACCACGACATTAGGATCCGCCGGATTCGTCGCAATCCAGTAAACGACCGAGTTCGCTTCGACCGGCAGGTTGCACGCCTTCCAAGTCTTCCCGCCATCCGTTGTGCGCTGCACCGTGCCGCGCTTGCCCGGAATGAAATCGCCGTTACCGACGAACATCACATTCGGATCATCGGGCTTTATCGCCATTCCGCGGCAATACGAAATCGCGTCGCGATCGGCGAACTTCGGAAAGCCATGCAGTGACCAGCTTTCGCCATCGTTGGTGCTCGTCCAGATGCCGTCCGGTGTCGTCGCGAAGAGTTTCGGCGACGCGCCCGACCATCGCGCGAGCCCGTGCACATCCTGGTTCAGCATCTTGTCGCCGAGCGGCGGTAGACGGGTAAACGTCTCGCCGCCATCGCGGCTGCGAAAGACCCCGTCGATTTCAACGCCGATAAACACGGTTTTAGGATCGACCGGGTCCACGATAATATTCGTGACTTTTGGCGCACCGGCGAAGCACTCCTTCGCCATCGGCACGTCGACTTTGTGCCAACTTTTGCCGCCATCCTTGGTGCGATAGACGTTCGGCGCCTTCGTGCCCGCATAGATCGTGTTAGGCTCCGTCGGATGCCAGCAGGTCGACCAAATCTGCTGTCCGTCCATTGGCGACTCGATAAGATCCCACGTCGCGCCGTTGTCTTCGCTCCGATAGAGACCGGCCTCGGAGCCGGCTAACAGGTGATGGGGGTTATGCGGCGATACCGTGATCGACCGAATCTGAATCTCGCCCGGCTCCGCATGGAAGGGCAGGTTCATCTTGCTGCGCCGCCAATGATCACCGCTGTCGGGACTAAACCAAACCCCCGCGCCAACAGTGCCTACGCAAATTGTGAATGGCTGGGTCATCTTGATTACCTCGCAAAGGCTCTTACGGATGGCATCGAGCCCCCGTCGTGTTATATCGGGTAGTAGCGAACCTCAGGTGTGGCTGCAACACCGAGACAGGAGCGTTGGATGAAAGGCATCAAGATTGGAATCGGATTTGGTCAGTGGCAGTATGGACTCCCTGAGCCCGATCAGATCTGCCGTTACGCTGAGCTCAGCGAGGATATCGGTCTCGATTCCATCTGGCTGTCCGACCATATCGTCACGCGCAATCCGACGCTCGATATAACCTGTCTCTTCGCGATGATCGCCGCGCGCACCAAGCGCGTGAAGATGGGTCCCAGCGTGCTCACGCTGCCTGCGCGTAATCCAGTCCACGTAGCCAAGACTTACGCGACGCTCGATTACATCTCCAACGGCCGGATGGTGATGGCGGTCGGTAGCGGCAGCGACCTGCGCGACCTCGTCGCTAGTGGCGTGCCGGTCGAGCATCGGGGCAAGCGCCTCGACGAGGGTATCCAGATCCTGCGTAAGCTATGGACCGAGTCGCACGTCACCCATCACGGCGAGTTCTACAGCTTCGATGACGTGACGATCGAGCCGAAGCCCAAGGACGGCCCTCTCGATATCTGGATCGGCGGCAAGAGCGACGCGATTCTCAAACGCACTGCGCGACTCGGCGACGGATGGTTCCCTGCGCTCACCACGCCCGCCGAGTTCAAGCACGACATGGAGAAGCTCATCGCCTTCGGTAAGGAGCGCGGTCGCGATATTAATCCGCGCGAGGCCGGCGTCCTGCTGCTGACGCATATCACTGAAGACCGCGAAGCAGGATGGAAAACCGTCGCGCCTTTTCTGCGCAGCCTGCCGATGTCGCAGGAGGATCTGGCCATCCGATGCCTTGTCGGCCCGGCGCAGGAATGTATCGGGAAGATTGCTGACTTCGTCGACGCCGGATGCTCCAAGTTCGTGCTGCGGCCGTCCTGCCCCCCGGCCGAGGTGACCAATCAGATTGAGTTGTACGGCAAAAAGATCCTGCCGCACTTCGTCAATTAGAGTTGCGCTGTGCCGGAGATAAGAGTTCTTAGCTTCTGTCGTCCTGAGCCAGCGAGCGCATGCAAGCTGAATCGAAGGATCTAGGCGAAGGCCCCGTTGGTGGTGATCGCGACAAAGAAACCGAATCGGGGCCAAATTCGCGAGCCTTGGTACTCGCGAGATTGGGCCCGTCCTGTGCCTGCGCCCTCGAACTATCGCTCTAATGTCCGGTCGCGGCTTGCACGAGCTTCTCGACTTCTTCCGCTGTCGGAGTGCCGACAAATTTCGGTGACGACTGCGCCATGACATCCCACGGCTGAGCGCTTGCCGTCCAGATATCCGCCACCAATCTGACCCAAGTTGGATCATCTATACTGGCCGCACAGATTCCCGGGAACAGCTCAGTCTTGACGGCCGTCGGTGAGCCACATTCAGGACAGAATCCGCGAGAAGTGTTGTTTCCGCTGGCCCCCTTCACCACGTGATATTTCGGTTCCCCTTTGAGAAAACGCACGCTGCTTGTCAAAAAAACCGCGTAAATGCCACCCCCAGCGCCGCTATAGCGCTGACAATCGCGGCAGTGGCATTTCCACGAGAATAACGGTTCAGCCAGGCACTCATAGCGGATGGCTCCGCAAGCGCATCCACCGGTATACGGGGCACCCATCACGTCTCCTCCAAATCCTTCGCCCAATCATCGTCGGTTGGCTCTAATCAGCGATGGAGACGGCTTTCAAATTTCCAGTGGATTAAATCTGCCCCGATAAACGGCTACAACTGATCCGATGTCCCCCATAGTAACGAGCCTGATCATTTTCGCCTGTGTCTTCGGTGGTGCGATGATCGGCCTATCGCTGCGCAGCATCCTTCCCGATCATCACCTGAGCAGCGACAGCAGGGACGTAATCAAGCTCACGATCGGCCTTATCGGCACGATGTCCGCGCTCCTGCTGAGTCTGCTCGTCGCCTCGGCCAAGGGTTCTTTCGATACGCGCCGCACCGAACTGACGCAGATTGCTACCAATACCATCATGCTGGACCGTGTATTGGCCCATTACGGACCTGACGCAGCTGAAACGCGGGAAATGCTGCGCAAGGCGCTGGCGCGCATGATCGACGAGCTATGGTCGAACGACGGGTCTCTGCAAAACCCGGTACTGTCTCAACTCAGCAACCGCGAACTCCTCTTCGATAAAATTCGGCAATTGACTCCCAAGAACGAGACCCAGCGCGCCTTACAAACGCAAGCCGAAGCAATCGCGATTGGCATCGGTCAGACGCGATGGCTTCTGAACGAGCAAGCCGTCAGCTCGATTTCGGTTCCCTTGCTGGTCGTCGTCGTGTTTTGGCTGACGACGCTCTTTCTAACCTTCGGGACGCTGACACCTCGCAATATGACTGTGGTGATCGCGCTGTTCGTCGGAAGCCTATCGGTGGCGGGGGCTCTTTTTCTGATACTCGAGCTCGATCAGCCATTCAACGGGCTGATCACAATCTCCGATGTGCCGCTCAAGAATGCCTTAGTAGTGCTAGGTAAATAGCGATACGGAGCCCACCGACCATTCAGAAGCGATCGCTACCTTCGCGATGGATTAAGCAGCTTTGCGTCCCAGATGGATCGCGACGGTGCCGAAGCCCGTCAGCTTGTACGATGCCTCGGCGAAACCCGCCTTCCGCATCATCCCCGCGACTGTGTCCGCATCCGGATGCACACTCAGCGACTGGAACAGGTAGCGATACGCTGAATAGTTGCGCGCGAACACGATCCCCAGGATCGGTACCACCGTCGCTATATAGAGCGAGAAGAAATGGCGCATCAGACCGCGCGGCGGCGTCAGATCGAGGCAGGCGAGCCGTCCACCCGGCTTCAGCACGCGATGCAATTCCACGAAGGTTGCCTGCAAATCGCCTACATTTCGCAGCATGAACCCGTTCACGATCGCATCGAAGCTGCTATCCCGAAATGCCAACCGCATCGCATCGCCGACCATGAATGTGACCTCCCCGCCAGGCTTCCGCTCGTGTAACTTTTGCTGCGCGACCTCAACCATCCCATGGCAGAAGTCAGCGCCGATCACCTTCTTCGCTCCTTGCCGCGCCAACTCGAACGCCAGCTCGCCTGTCCCCGTCGCGATATCGAGTGCGACCGCGTCTCGCGGTTCGACCATTTTTACCGTAACGCGTCGCCAGACCCGGTCGAGGCCTAACGTCATGATCGTATTGATAAGGTCGTAGCGCGGGACGATCGCGCCGAACATATCGCGGATACGCTTCGGCTTCTCGCCGGGATTCTGCACCAAGGCGTTCAATCCGGTAGGGGCAGAGCAGGGCTAGTCGTCGAGCTTGAGTTGCTTGCGCGCCGCCTCGCTCATCCGCTGCGGCGTCCAGGGTGGGTCCCATACGAATTCGACACTCGGTTGTGGACAATCGGGCAGCCCGAGCAGCTTGTCTTCGATTTCAGTCGCGATCATCGGTCCCATCGAGCAGGCCGGCGCCGTCAGCGTCATCTGGATATTCACGCCTTCCTCGCTGATCACCACGCCGTAAACCAGCCCGAGGTCCACGATATTCACCGGAATTTCCGGGTCGTAGCACTCGCGCAAGACTTCGTAGATTTCTTCCTTGGTTACCATCGGCGGCGGCGAATCATTCTTGGGACAGCCACAGTATACAAGTACAATGTTCAGCACCGAAAGCGGCTGATGCCCGATCGAGGTTACGAGGTCCTATGCCGGACATTGAAGATCTTTACGACGAGGCCGTCGATCTCTACGCCGATGACAAATTCGACGAAGCGATCGCCGTTTACAATCGCGCGCTCGAAATTGACCCGAAATATGGCGATGCCTTCCACGGCCTGATCATGTGCTATCAGGCGAAGGGCGATCTCGATACCGCTATCGAACTCACCAAGCGCTATATCGAGCAGGAACCCGAAGACATCCTCGCCTTCACGAATCTGAGCATGTTTTACCAGAAGAAGGGAATGATCAAAGAAGCCGAGACCGCCGGTGCTGAGGCACGCCGCCTCGACTGGAAACGGCAGCTCAAGGAAGGCAAGAAATAGCGTCGCCACCCTGCCGCGATCGTGCGATTCTCAGCCCCAGCGCACACACACTAAGGAGCCTCGATGCCGATTAATCACGTCATTCTCCTGATGCTCGAGAATCGCTCCTTCGATCATCTGCTCGGCGCCACGCCCGGCGTTAATGGCGTCGATCACGCCGCTCCCCGCTCGAACATTTACAACGGCGCGACGTACAAACAGGAGCCGGGTGCAGGGCGCAACGTATGCCCCGATCCGCGCCACGAGTGGGAGCACGTCGTCGCGCAAATCGCCGATCACAATGGCGGCTTCGTTGCCGACTTCGCCCGCAGCTACCCCAATGCCGGCCCCGATCAGTATCGCGAAATCATGCGCTATCACGATCACGGATCGCTTAAGGCGCTGCACACGTTGGCGGATAATTTTACTGTTTGTGATCGTTGGTACGCGCCGGTGCCAGGACCGACGTGGACCAATCGACTCTTCGCGATGAGCGGGACCTCCCTCGGTCGCGTCGCGATGCCCGAAGGCCCTTTAGCCTGGAATCTCCACTGGTATAGTCAGTCGACGATCTTCGATAGGCTCAACGAAGTCGCCAAAGAGTGGCGGGTCTACTTCGGCGATTTCCCGCTATCCTTCCTGCTGGTGAACCAGTGGAAGCCCGAGAACGTCGCGCGTCACCATCATATGCGAGAGTTTTTCGTCGACGTGCGGGGCAAGGCCAAGGACTTTCCGTCCTTCGTCTTCATCGAGCCGCAATATTTTTCACCGGGCGCCAACGATGACCATCCGCCGCACGACATCCATTCCGGCGACGTCCTGATTGCGGACGTTTACAACGCCCTGCGCAAGAACGATGAGCTGTGGCAGGAGAGTCTGCTCGTAATCCTCCACGACGAGCATGGCGGGTTTTACGATCACGAGCCTCCCGTCGCGATGGTTCCGCCCGATTCCAATCACGGCGACGGATGCGATTTTACGATCAGCGGGTTGCGCGTTCCGGCCGTGTTGATTTCGCCGTACGCCGCCAGGGGCGTGAACTCGACGCAATTCGATCACACCAGTCTGCTCAAATACCTGATCGATATGTGGAATCTTGGTCCGCTCTACAACCGCACGGCAAAGGCCAACAGTATCGCCGGTGCGTTGTCGCCCAAGCCGCGGCTCGACCAGACTCCCACCTTTATCCAAATCGATCCGATACCGGCGCTCGAAGCACCCGCTAACTGCGATCGCTTGAGCCGCAACCAATCCGCGATTGTGGCCCTCTCGCACGCGCTCGAAACGACCATCGATGAGGACCTCGCTACGGTTGCCGCGCGCAGCAAGTACATGCTGAGCAGCGCGCAGAGCCACGTCGACGTTGCGATCGATCGCGTCGAAAGCTTCATCGCCAAACTCAGTGCCAAGGCCGTAAAAATCGTTAAGTCGTGAGCCAATCTGTGTGACTGACCATCGTATTGCAGGAATCCTGATACCACTTTTCTCGCTCCGCTCCGCCGGCGACATGGGCCGCGGCGATATCGGTGGCCTGCGCGCGATGGGTGATCTTGCGCTCGCTATGGGCCATCGGGCGCTGCAGCTCCTTCCCATCGATGAGACGCCACCGGGCGAAGCTAGCCCTTACAGCGCGATGAGCGTGATGGCAATCGACCCGCGCTATGTCTCAATCAAACAGCTGCACGGCGTCACGCTCGATCAATCAACGGCGCATGCTTCGCTGGATCTGATCGAGCTGGCGACCACGAAGCTCTCGCTGCTTCGCGAGGCGTATCGGCATTTCATCGAGCACGCAACCGCCAAAGATCGCGAGGCCTTCCGCAACTTTGTCGATGCGAACCACTATTGGCTGGAAGACTACGCGCTCTTCCGTGTCATCAGCGACAGGTTCGAGCATTCGGATTGGTCCCGATGGCCATTCGGCTTTCGCCAGCACGATCCCTCTACGATGGAAGAGACGCGCCGCACTCACGCCGAAGAGATCGACTTCTTTCGCTTTGTGCAGTTCACCGCGCATTCGCAGTGGTCCGAAGCCAAGGCCAATGTGAATCATCGCGGCGTCTACCTCGGCGGAGATCTCGCTTTCTCACCTTCCGCCGGCAGCGTTGAGGTATGGGCGCATCAGGATGTCTTCGACCTGACGCGCACGGTTGGTGCTCCTCCCGATGCGTTCTCCGACGAAGGTCAGCGATGGGGGCTGCCGATGCCTGATTGGTCGCGGATGCGCGCCGAGAACTTCAGCCTGCTACGTAAACGAATCCGCCGTGCGCGCGACCTCTATGACTTCCTCCGCGTCGATCACGTCGTCGGTCTGTTCCGCACCTTCGGCTTTCCGCTGGGCGAAAAGACGATCGGCGCTTTCGACCCGCCGGCAGAGGAGGCGCAACTCGCACAGGGCGAAGAGATTCTCCGTCTCATCAAGGAAGAGGCCGCTCCGATGCGAATCATCGCCGAGGATCTCGGTGTGATTCCGCCGTTCGTGCGCGCGACGATGGCTAAGCTCGGGATTCCCGGCTACAAGATCGCGCGATGGGAACGCGACTGGTCCGCCCCCGATGCACCCTTTATCGATCCCGCGAAATATCCTGCTGTCGCGCTCGCGACTACCGGTACCCACGACACCGATACGCTTGCGGAATGGTGGGAGACAATCGACGAGAAGGAACGGCATCAGTTTCTCCTCGCGATGGGAGTTCACAGTGAGGCCGCCGCGCAGCAAGCGACGCTCTCGGAACCGCTGCTCGACCGTATCCTCAGCACGCTCTACGCGTCGCCGGCGCAACTCGTGATCATGCCGCTTCAGGATCTCTTCCGATGGAAGGATCGCATCAACGTCCCGGGCACGGTCGATAGCACCAACTGGCGCTGGCGCCTACCGTTTGATCCCGCTCGTGCGACCGATCATCCACATCTCCGATCACGGATCGAAGCGCTCCACGCTATTGTGCAACGGGCGAGTCGTCTCTGAGGCAGATACGAATGGAATTGAGAAACCCGGCCGGCTGCGCAAGCTTTGTGCTTGCGCAACCGGTAGCGGCTTCAATTTCCGTCAATTTGGAAGATAGCTATTTCAGGTTGAACATACGCGCGGGATTATCCCACAGGATCTTTCTCCGCGCCTCGGGCGAAATCGGCTGCTTCATGATCGCATCGACACCCCACGGATAGGTGCCGTCCGGATGCGGATAATCCGTATCCCACGTGAAGTTGTCTGCGCCGACGATCTCGACCGCAGCCTTCATGGTCGGTTCGTCGCCGCGAAAGGCCACGCATACGTTGCTCTTGAAATACTCAGTCGGGCGCTTCGTCAGATACTCATGTTCGGCGTTGCCACTGAAATCCCAATGCTGCTCCATCCGCTGCAGCCAGTAGGGGACCCATCCGCCGTCGGCCTCGACGTGAACGACCTTCAGCTTGGGGAATTTCTCAAAGATGCCGTACCAGATAAGCCCGGCCATCGCCGCCATCGCCTCGAACGGATGCGACAAGATATGCCCGCTGACGTGCGTGTCCATCCGATCGCCAAAAGAGGGTACCGACGACGACGCCGATTCATGTGTCGAAATCGGCTTGCCGCTGTCCTCGATTTCCATCCATAGCGGCATATAGTCGTCGCTCCACAGCGTCCGTCCGCGCACCGGATTCGGCCGCATGTAGTAGCTCACACAGCCCATCTTCGCCGTGCGCTGCGCTTCTCTGATCGCCTCTTCGGGATCTTGCATCGGCAGGCCCGCTGCCCACTTCAGACGATCCGGCGATGCCGCCGCGTAGTCGCACGCCCAGTTGTTGTAGGCGCGCACGCAGGCCGCGAGCAGTTTCGTATCGCGGAACTCGCGCGCCAGCATCTGTCCGGCGAACGTCGGATAGAGAATCTGCACGTCCACGCCTTGTTCGTCCATGTCGGCCAGGCGGCTCTGCGCGCTGAAGCCCTGCTGACTCGCCTTGTCGAAGCGAGCCATCGCCTTTTTGACGGCACTGAGAAAGGCCGGCGCAGCCATCGGATACTTGCCCTTCTCGCGCACGAACGAATCACCCTCGACCAGGAAGGTCCGCCGATTCGAATCGGGCGCGCGGCCCATCTTCGGTGCCTGCGACTTGTAGGCGTCTTCGATATATCGTTCCCAGAGCCATTCCGGCTCCATCATGTGACAGTCGGTATCGACGATCTTGTATCCCTCACGCATTGATAGTTACCTCACACAAACTTCATTACCTTTCTTGTCATTCTGAGCGAAGCGAGCCAGGGGGCGGCCGAGTCTGCGAGGCGCGGCCAAGGACGACGCGCAGCGAAGAATCTCGGACAGCTTGGCGAGCGTTGGCAAGCATAGCGCGCCAGCGTTCGCGGAGCCGGTACCGGTTTCTGTCGACGCGAAGCGTTCAAGCTTATTATCCATTCTACCCATGCGGCAGAATCAGCGCCTTTACGCCCTGCTTCTTGTCGAGCAGTTCGAATGCCTCGATTCCTTTATCGATTCCATAGCGATGCGTCACCATCGGCTTCAGGTCGACCGCGCCGCTCGCGACCATCGCGATCGATCGCCGCCACGTACTCGGCACACGCACTCGCGACGGGAGTATCTTCACGCCATGGAAGAAGAGGGAGCGCATCTCGCTGTTTGGAATGTCGCGAGCCGGCCATCCGAGCAGCACCACTTCACCATTACGACGGATTATCGGTTTGACCGAGTCCATGAAGCCGGCCGCATCGAAAACCACGTCGGCGCCATCCGGCGGCATCAGGTCACGCACTTGCGCGGTCCAATCGCGATCCGACGCGCAGATGGTCTTGAAGCCCATCTGCCGCGCGAGCGCTAACCGCTCCGCATCGACGGCGAGCCCCGTAATCACGATCGAGGTAACGCCAAGCGCACGCGCCGCGAGCGCGGTGCAGAGGCCGATCGGCCCCGGCCCCTCGATAACGCAACTGTCACCGGCCTTGAGCGACGACTCCTCGACCGCATGAACTCCGGTCGCGAAAGGCTCGAGCAGCGCTGCCTGCTCCATATCCATCTCTTTCGGCACCAGCCAGGCATTCTGCACCGGCGCGATCGCATACTGTGCGAAAGATCCTCCGAGTCGCCCCGGGTTCAGGCAGAAGTTGAAGCGACCGTGCTGGCACGAGGAGCACTGGCCGCAGGGACCAAAGGGATCCAGCGCGACGTGGTCGCCGGGTTTGAAACCGGATACTCCGGGGCCGACCTCGACCACTTCGCCCGCTGGCTCGTGTCCGATTACGGTCGGAAACTTGGTTACGACGCGATCCGCATTCAGCTCCCACAAATAGATATGCAGGTCCGATCCGCATATCCCGCAGACCGAGACTTTGACCAGCAATTCGTTGGGTCCGGGCTTCGGCACCGGCACTTCGATCAACTCAACGCCATGCGCCGGCCGCGTCTTCGCGATTGCTTTCATCCGCTCCTCCCTCTGTCAGTAGCAGCCCAAGTAATACGACCTTCGCCGCGTCGCCGTCAAAGCGGTCCGGCCTCTTTGGATCGCCCTATGAGCCTCCTTTTGTCATTCTGAGCGAAGTGAGCGAAGGGGAACGAAGGCGAAGAATCTCGGACAGCTTCGCGAGCCTGCGAGCGAAGCCGGTACCGGTTCTTTCTCCCCGACGGCCCTTTGCCGATCCTCGCGACTCCCCTATGATCGCCGACGATGGAAGGACCGACCGCATCTCGACCGGCGCAGCTGGCCGACAGCGAAACTGCCGAATCTTCGAAGACGACGCTCGCCGTTTATCTCCCGGCCTGCGGCGCACTGCCCAATATGCTTTGGTGGACCCGCGGATGCCCCATCATTCCGGCCCGCAAGAAGCAAATATCGACTGATAAAGACCGTTCCGAGGATACCGACGATGCCGCTCGTTAAAGCCTGCAAGGTTGATCAACTGAAACCCGGCGAGGCGATTCGCCTCAACCTCACACCACCTATCGCCGTTTACCGCTTGAGCGACGGCTACTACGCCACGGCCGATACCTGCTCGCACGCCGAGTCCTCGCTCTCAGCCGGCGATATCGATCTCGAAGAATGTACGGTTGAATGCCCCTACCATGCCTCGCTTTTCGACATCCGCACCGGCTTCCCTCTCTCCCCACCGGCCAATAAAGCGGTTAAAACCTATCCGATCAAAATCGAAGGCGACGAAGTCTTCGTCGAGACGTGATAACGCAGAACTGATCTATCTTCGCTGGGCAAGGTTCTCATAGTCGCCGCACATGATGCTATTGTCGGGCCGCGGCAGTAGGGCGCAAAGCAGGAGAGTGTCCGGATGGTTACGCGCTATTCGGCGGAGTTCTACAGCGGTCAGCAGAAGGGCTCACGTCGCTCGGCCGAACAGGTGGTCCCTTTGGTTCTGGACCTGATTCCGGCCCCTAGCGTAGCGGACGTTGGGTGCGGCGTTGGGACTTGGCTCGCGACGTTTGCCGCCAACGGAGTGAAGCAAATCCGCGGTATCGATGGCGACTACGTCGATCGCAGCCAATTGCAGATCCCTGCCGATCGCTTCCTCCCATACGATCTAGCCAAACCAATCAAGCTCGATGAACGCTTCGATCTGGTGCTTTGCCTCGAAGTCGCTGAACATCTCGACCAGGCGGATGCGCCGACCTTGATCAACTCACTTGTGCATCTGGGTCCAAGGGTTCTCTTCTCGGCGGCGATTCCTTATCAAGGGGGCACGCGACACGTAAACGAGCAATGGCCGGTCTATTGGGCCAAGCTGTTCGCGCGGCATGGCTATAAACCGATCGATTATTTGCGTCGGCTGATTTGGCAGAGCGATCAGGTCGAGTGGTGGTACGCCCAGAACCTTCTGCTCTTCATCGATCAGGACGTGCTCCGATCGGACAAGCGCCTGCTGAAGGAGTATCGCGAGGAGCCACCTTTGTCCCTGGTGCATCCCAAGCACTATCAGCAAGTGGTTCTGACCTCGCGCCTGCCGCGCGAGGTCGCCTCCATCGTATCGGAGAGAACATCGTTTATACTGGTGGACGATAATCGGTTCGGTCCCGATCCAGTCCCAGCGCGACGCGCGTTGCCTTTTCTCGAAAGGGACGGGAGGCCTTGGGGTAAACCCCTCGACGATGCCACCGCTATCCGCGAGCTTGAGCGGATGCGCACGGCCGGCGCCGACGCGGTAGTCTTTGCTTGGCCTTCATTCTGGTGGCTGAACTACTATAGTGAATTCCAGCGCTATCTTCGATCCAGGTTCCCTTGCGTGCGGGAGAACGACTGTATCATCGCTTTCGACCTGAGCTAGCGCTCCGTTCCATACCTCGCTCCTCGGCGCAACGCCTTGGGTCTCTGGGCGCCTGCGAACAGCGGTTAAAACCTAATTCGATGAAGACCGAAGTCGACGGCAGCCGGAGGAGAGGTTGCGATTCGCCGCAACCGGCTAATCTGATAGTTGGTGGCAATGCCAAAGGCAACGAACTAGCTCGTTCCGCGGACCGCACAGCGACTCGTCACGAGATGTTATTGGCATACGCAGCTTAATGCCTCGTATGTCAATAACTCAGCCGCCGGAGATGAGCGCCTCGGGAATCTGATAGTGCTCGTCATCGTCGATCACCACTGACCAGGTGTCGTCGCTTTTGCTTGCGGTTACTTTGCCATCGCTCGCGATACTCACTGCGCCGCCGAGAAAGCTGACCACTCGCTCGTGACCATCGGGAGACGTCAGATGGACCTCGACGTTCCCGGCGCTCCCGCGTATCACTCTGAAGTTGCATTGCGGTGTTCCCGGTGCAGTCGCGCCGGTTGAACAAGGGACCTTGCCGACCGCATGGTAAGGCGTGCCCTTTACCTTGATATCGCTGGCGGGCGGAGTTCCGAGATCGGCTTTGGAGGGATTTGTGAGCGTGATCGTGAGC
>Ga0335069_10005776_pt1 | contig 18123 bp, 18 predicted proteins | sample Lox_Sample_11_FD_206714 | JGI IMG/M metagenome (GOLD analysis project Ga0335069, IMG submission 206714) | Soil microbial communities from Loxahatchee National Wildlife Refuge, Florida, United States - Lox_Sample_1.1 | ecosystem: Environmental > Terrestrial > Soil > Wetlands | place: USA... | reverse complement strand
TGCCGTCAGAAACAGTCCATAGCCAGTGCCGCGCGCCAGGAACTTGACCTGCGAGTCGGTTTGGCCCTGATTCGGCTCAAAGAACAAGGGCAGGGAAACGCGGGAGACCGGCGTTGGCGAAGTCGCCACAGAGGCACTCGAGCCCGTCACCGCGCCTTTAGGCCCAAAGTAGAGCAGACCGCCGGCGGCCACGATGACTGTTGTGGCGATAATGGTTAGCGCAAGCCGCGGCCTGAGACCTGAACCCCGGGACCTGAAATCTGAGATCTGAGACCTGTCACCTGTGACCTGCCACTTGACACCTGAATTCACGCAGCTCCTCCAGACATCCCATTTCATGGAGAGAAAGAAGAACGGCACACAACACCGCCGCGGCTCGGCGCCCTTAGAAAAGCGGATGCGTACCTGTCACCAGAACTGGGTTTAAAGCAAACAAATACTTTTACATCTGAGAGATACGCTGTCAAGCCGAGGCACGGGATTGCGACCGCTTTAGTGAGAAGCGGGATGGGAGGGGAATGGTTGTAAGGAAGTAGCCGGTAGCTTGTAGTCGGTAGCCGGCGATCCGACCATAAATCCGACCCGTGATTCTTTCTCAGAAATCCTGCTGAGTACCGGCTACCAGCTACCGCTTTTTCAGTTCCTCAATCTCCCGCTTCACCTTGGAGTATCGGCTGACGATGGTCGCCAGGTAAGCGATATGGATGATCCAGGCTGCAGCGTAGGCGGCGAAGAGGTATCCGTTCATCGAGAGCTCCTTGGATCATTCAATGACTGCATCGCGTGGGCCTGGTCCACTTCCCGCTGGATCTTCTCCAACCGGTAACGCGACCAGCACACCAAAAACGCGAAGCAGGAAAATGCCAGCCAGTTAATCAGCAGGACGTGCAGCATGCGGGGATCGATCGAACCGCCGCCGCCCATCACCGGCTGCGGGTGCTGGGTGCGGAAGAACCAGATCGAAAAATACACGAACGGCACGCAGAGGGCGCCAAGCACTGCCATCGAGGCGGCGAGCACGGGCGTTTGTCCACTGGCTGAAAAACGTCGCAGGACCAGGTAGCTGACGTAGATCAGCCAGAGGACAAGGGTTGAAGTCAGCCGTATGTCTCCCTTGGCCCACCAGATTCCCCACACTGGTTTCGCCCAGATAGGGCCGGTCACCAGCACGATCGCGCAAAAGACGACGCCGACTTCAGCACAGACCAGTGCGAGGATATCGGCTGAAGGTTTTCGCCGAATCAGATAAACAATCGAGGCGACAAAGTTAATGAGGAACAGCGTGAACGCGGTCCAGGCCGAGGGCACGTGGTAGTAGAAGATGCGCTGCACGTCGCCCATGGTCTGCTCGGTCGGCGCCCAAACCAGGGCCAGGTACAGGGCGTAGCTGAGCAGGACTGCGGTCAGGATTCCGAGAATGGGGAAGGTTGATTTCATAAGGTTTCAAGGTTTCAGAGTTTCAAGGTTTCAAAGACCACCGGCGAAGTTCCTTGAAACTTTGAAACTTTGAAACCTTGAAACTTCGGTTTACTCCGCATTCAGCACCGTCTCAAACAGCAACAAACACGCTGTAGTAAACACCAGATCATAGCTGAGAAGCAATGCAATCCAGACGCGGGCGCCCTCGCCATTCAAGACTGCCGTCGTTGCCTGCACCATACCCAGGATGGCCGGGATCGAAATCGGAAATAATAGTAAGGGCAACATGATCTCGCGGCTGCGGGTGCGAATCGACATCGCGGCAAAAAAGGTTCCGTTCACGACCAAGGCCCACGTTCCCAGCGCTGCAACAATAAGCAATTGCCATGCCGGACCGAGTGCTCGAAGTTCGTAAAAAACAATAAAGAGTGGCGTCATGAGTGCTTCGAGCACGGTGACGAAGATGAAATTGCCGATTGCTTTGGCCAGGAACAGGGAATTGGCCGGGGCGGGCGATACCCGGTAGGCGTCCAGCACCTGGTTGCGCAGTTCACGCGCCCAGGTCTGGTTCAACGCCACCACCGCCGCGAACAAAAATGCCACCCAAACCAGGCCCCCGGCGATCTGACGAGACTCTTCCGCGCTGGGGTCGAAGGAGAAACTGAACACCACCACCACCAGCAGGGAAAAAAACAACATGGAGTTGATGGCGTCTTTCGATCGCCACTCCAGGCGCAGGTCTTTGCGCAGCGTGGCGCGCGTGATACCGATTGGAGCCGGCATCAGCTGGTTCCTTCCGGCGGCCTGAGATCTAGTGTCCTGCCAACGATCAGTCCTGCCCGCATCCACACGAACTCGTCCGCCGCGCCTTCAAGAAGAGAGGCCTGGTGGGTCACCAAAAAGATCGTTTTGCCCTGATCGCGGATTCCCCTCAGCAATTGGACCATCTCCGTGGCCGAATGAACGTCCACGTTCGAAAACGGCTCGTCGAGGAGAAGGATCTTCGGATCGTTCAGCAGCGCGCGCGCCAGGGACATCCGTTGCCGCATGCCCTGCGAATACTGCCCCACAGGACGCCTCAGCTCGGGATCGAGCCCCACTGAGCGAATGATGTTTGTGCAGCGTGCTCCATCCCCGATGCCATAGAGCTGCGCGAAGTATTCCAGGTTTTCCATGCCGCTCATTTCGTCGTAGAGCAAAGACGAGTGCGCCATATAGCCGACCTGGTCGCAAATATCGTGAAATCGTGTCTCGCCGAGGATCGAAACCTGGCCGCTGGTCGGATGGTTGAGTCCGGCCAAAGTGCGCAAGAGCGTTGTTTTCCCGGCGCCGTTGTCGCCAAGGACGGCGTAAAGCTTGCCACCTGCAAACTCCGCGGATACGCCGCGCAGAGCGGCAAAACGCCCGAACTGCTTGACCAGATTGGAAACGGTAATGACAGGCGCGGTTTCGCTCACCGGGAAGGATTCTACCGCAGGGGGCATGGAAGGATCTGCGATCCGGTTCAACGCTCGTGGTTAGTTCGCCATCCCACTCGGACTCGAGCTCTGGTTCTGCGTCATGCTCTTCCCGGGTTCGGTTGCAGGTGCGGCTCCCGGCTGGTTCTGCTGCGGCGCATATTTCGAAGCGCACTTGGCCTGCAGCTGTTTGGCATGAAACACGCCATCGCGTCCAAAGCTGCCGTCGGCGAGGGCTTGCGAGTCGTCCTTGAATGTGTCTGGAGGAGCCTCGGTCCCGGTGTACGAAACCGGCAGGGTGAGGTCCTGTTCTTTAAGCAGGAAGTCAACTCTGGTTCCGGAGCGCTTGATCGACCCTGGAACCACGTTTCCGGCCACCCGCAGACGCTTCGAGTAGGCCCCGTCGCCCATGCCCTGCAATTCTTTGATCGTGACGTAGTAGCTCTTGCTGTCCTGAACACCGGTGTAGGCGAGGTAACCGAGCGAAACCAGGATGAGAACCGTCACGGCTCCGAATTTCAGATACTTGCTGGTCTCCGCCGACATAACCCCACCTCTACTCGAAAACTGTACGCGCTGCTCCGGTTTGGGGTCAAGAACCGGTAGTCGGTAGTCGATAGCCGGTCGTCAGCACGTAACCCGCGAGGAATCAGGCCAATGCCTGGGCCGAACAAATCGCGACCGGATGGATTTTGAACCGTTTAGAATACTTACCATTGAGACTATTCAAGTCTGGCTCGCCTGAGACCTGAGACCTGAGACCTGTTCTTATGATCCATCCCTGGCACGACGTGACTCCCGGAAGCAAGCTGCCGCACGAATTCAACACCGTCATCGAGATCCCTTTCGGCTCCAGCGTGAAGTACGAACTGGATAAAGTCAGCGGACTGATCAAGTTGGACCGCGTCCTCTACTCGGCGGTCTACTATCCTGCCAATTATGGCTTCATCCCGCAGACCTTCGCCGAGGACGACGATCCTCTTGATGTGCTCGTGCTCTGCCAGGAAACCGTTGTTCCGCTGACCATCATCCACGCCCGCGCCATCGGCCTGATGACCATGATTGATTCCGGCAAGAAAGACCACAAAATCATTGCCATTGCGACCGAAGATCCCGAGTTCAACGCTTACCGCGAGGCCGCGGAAATGCCGCCGCACCGACTGATCATGCTGCGCCGGTTCTTTCAGGACTACAAACAGCTCGAAGGCAAGAGCGTGGAGGTGGACGAAATCCGGCCCGCCGGGGAAGCGTACCCCATCATCGAAGACGCTCTCCATCGCTACAGCGAGCAACGACGAGCGGGCTTCAAAGGCATGTCGAAGTAAAGGCTGGGCGGCACTGCTCGTCTCCGCTAGTCCAGGTCGAGCGCTACTCTGAGTGCTTGATCGAGTTCTTCGAGTTTTGAGCGTGAAAGGGAGCCTACAAACTGAGCAAGGTCAGATCTGGGGATGGAGTAAAGATTGTCGCAGATCACCCAACTGGTGTGTTTCAGCCCTTCTTCGGGACCGACTACAACCTGCGTTCCTAATCCTTGACCGCTGGAATAAATCGGGGCACAGATTGCTGTCGGGAAGCGAGATTCAAAAAGGGACTCGCGGCTGACGACGACGAATACACGATGCCTCTTCGGGTCTCCACCTTTAGGCTTGTGAACGCGATAGAGTTCGCCACGTTTCAATGGGTTCTCGTCCTCAATCCCACGGAGCCTGATAATCCAACGTGTCCAATATTTCCGCGCCCAATTCATCCGCGGCACGATTCAGCAATTCGATTTCACGTGCGTTGCGCCTCGCCCGCTCCTCGTTCTTCAGATACTTGCGCAGGACGTCTTCGATGAAAGCCGATCGCGAGACGTGTTCTCCTGCCAGTCGGTCAATACCGGCCAACACTTCCGGCGACAGTGTGACAGAGGTCTTCTCTTTCATGCTACTAATATACCACCTTTTATACCACCAGCAATCATCAATAATCCATAATGTCTATCAATTTACTTGACATTTTGCTCCGTGTTTTCTATTGTTTCTTCGTCGCCTAACGGCCCGTACTGCTGACTCGCCTCACGGTGCGGGCCTTCTCTTTAGGTTGGGATCAATTGCCCTTCGCCCGTTCGAAGGGCTTCTCCATGTATCGGCGGACTTCGTCCAGAGCGCCGGAAGTGTTGTCGTTCGTCTGGAGCGCCTGGCGGTACTCGTTCACGGCGCGTTCGCGCTGGCCGGTGACGTCGAAAATCTTGCCCAGCTGCAGGTGACTCCAGACTTCCGTCCAGCGCGGTTCACCGTCTCCGTTCAAAGATTCCCGATAGGCGTTGGCGGCAGCCTGGTAGTTCCTTTGCAGATAGAAAACTTCCGCAATCCGGTAATTGGCCAGTGAGCTGTTCTTGTTGACGTCGAGGGCCTTGTTGAACTCCGTCAGCGCGCCTGCCAGGTCACCTTGCTGGATCAAGCCTTGCCCTCGCAGAATGGAAGAACGCAGCTTGATGTCTTTCGAGTTCGTCAGGACGTTGTTGTCGGGGTCGATGGAAATGCGCCGCGGACGTCCAAACGTTTCAATGGAGAAGGGCGAGTTCGTGCCGACCACCTCGATCCGTCTCTCCTCGGTCTTTCCATCCGTGTCAATCCGTAGCCGGACCGGCATCCGAAACAGGTCCAGATCCTGCTCGACATGCCCGACCACGCGGAAGCCCTTGTTGCTGCCAAGGCGGTACACCGTGTACTTCAGCTTGAATTCCGGCGCCCCAGTCGAGTCGAGCCACTGCGAGAAGAACCAGGTCAGCTTGTCGCCGTAGTTCTCTTCTGCGATCGCGCGAAAATCGTCGGTCGAGGCCGGCTTCCCCGCATACTTGGTCGCGAAATCCCGCATCGTTTTGAGATATTTCGGCTCCCCCAGCAGCCAGCGCAGCATGTGCAGGATCATCGCGCCCTTGTCGGTGACGACCGTCTGAAACTCCGGCGAAAAATAGTCCAGCTTCGCGGTGCTGGACAAGGGCACGGTATCGTAGGCCAGCGCCCCCACGGACATGTCCTTCACCATCTCTTCAAGCCCGGCCTGTCCGGCGGCGCTCTCAACGTACCGAGCCTCGGAATAGCGCGCAAAGCCGTCGTTGATCCACCAGTCGTCTTTGGCGGCGGGACTGACCGATACTCCCCACCACTGATGCGCGATGGTATTGGCGAGCAATCGATAGTTGACCTTCTCGCTGATGCGGTTGCCCGCCAGGGCGGCGATCTCGGGCGCCCAGGCCGAGGGCACGGTATCGTCGGGAAGCTCCACAACCTTCAACGTGGTGGACGGCGCGTTGCCGTATTGCGTCACGTAATACGTGAATTCTTTCACCGCCGTGGATGCGTAGTTAGCGCCCAAATTCTGATGCAAAGGCTTGAAGTACACGTGCAGGTCGAGACCGGCCTCGTCGCTTTTGAACTCCTGGAAAGTGCCGGCCATGACCGTCCCCGGGAAACTCGGCTTGTCCCAGGTGAACGTGTAGGTCTTGGAATTCGCCGGGACGTTTTTCTTCGGCGACGCCGTCGTCAGCGACTCCTTCCCGCTGCCGATCACCGTCATATGGGCGGGTACGGTTACGCTGATCGTCGACGTGAACCGGTTGATGCTGTAGTTGGCTACCGGGAACCAGAACCCGGAATACAACAAGTAGGTCGTGTCCGGCCCGACGTAGGCGAGCTTCAAACCCTGTACCGGACTGTCGTCAGCCGTTTCCAGCGTGCCTTCGTATTCGAAGGTGACGGTCGTGCTGGCGTCTTTCGCCAGTCCACTTGTCAAAGCGAAGCGCACGCTGGAATCCTGGGTGTTGCGCTCCGGATTCAGGGGCTTGTTGGCCGCATCCACCAGTTTCGTGATGCGCAGGGCATTATTGAGCTGAAACGAAACAACGTTCACATCTTCGAGCGCCGTAATCTTGACCACCGCCCGCGCTGTGAGCTTGTGCGTCTGCGGCAGCAATTCCGCATCGATCTGATAGTCGTCCGCCCGATACCGCAGTTTGTCTGCGGCCTGCACGGGCCGTGCGGCGAGAAAGCAAAGAATTGCAGCAAGATACAGAAAGACTGCCCGACTCATAAGTCGAGAGTGAAATTGCATCAAGTAGATTCTCCTCGGGGCACGGTAATCAGTATGATGACGATTTTCCCGCAAAAGATGCTGTCCGGACAAGACGCGCCGCGGGAACCTCGCTCCACAGACGTTTTCTTGACAAGCTGCTGACACGATTGAGATCTCGCAGCCTACCGCAGCATATTGAGAATGATGGCGGCTGCTTCTTCCGCCGGAGGCTGTCCACCGGGCTTCTTGAGCTTCGCTTTCACTGTCGCCAATCCCGCAATCATCCGTGCGCGCTCATCGCCATCGGGCAGTATCTTGTGGAGTTCTGCAACCACGTTCTCTGCTGTGAAGTCATGTTGCACCAGTTCGGGAACAATCTTTTCCCCAGCGATCAAATTGACCATGGAAAAGTGCGGCACCTTGATTCTCGGCCTGCCCAGCGCATACGTGATTGGCGAGACGCGGTACACCATCACGAACGGCGTTCCCATCATTGCCGCTTCGACCGTGGCCGTCCCGCTGGCGATGATCCCGGCACGGGAATTGTGCAATGCCGGCAACGCTTCGGGCACCAGATGAATGTCCCGGTCTCCAATCAAAGCTTTCAGGAATGACGGCTCCAGCGTGCGCGCCACCGGCAGCAGAAATTCGTATCCCTCGCCCAGTCTGCCGGCCGCATCGAGAATGGTCGGCAGGTTCATCCGAACTTCCTTGCGGCGGCTGCCGGGCATCAACGTGACCCACGGCTTGGCATGATCGAGCGCCTGCTGCGCTGCGTAATGAAAACGCGAAATCTCCGGCGCCGCAAGGTCGGCCAAGGGATGCCCAACAAACATCGTATCCACGCCGCGGGCGCGATAGAAGTTTTCTTCAAACGGAAAGATCACCAGCGCCTTATTGATGTAGTTGCGCAGCAGCCGTACTCGACCCTGCCGCCACGCCCAGAATTGCGGACAGACATAGTAGACGACACGAACGCCGCGCTGCCGCATTTGGCGCGCGACGCGCCAGTTGAATGCCGGGGAATCGATGACGATGGCAAGCGTCGGCTTACGCTCGTCGGCGGTATGAATGAGTTTTTTGTAGAGGCCGAGAATCTTCGGCAGGTGACCGACGATCTCCGTGATGCCGACCACGGCGAGATCTTTGGCGTCGACGACGATCTCGCAACCCGCCGCCCGCATGCGTTCCCCGCCCGCGCCGAAGAATGTCAGGGAAGAGTTCCTGCGCCGCAAAGCTTCCATCAGTTCGGCGCCGTACATTTCACCCGAAGCTTCTCCGGCGGAGATCAGGATGTGCACGGCAGCAATTGTAATGGTTGGGACAGCGCCGGGTCTGTACCGAACGCTCAGCTAATCGTCCGCACTCACCGTCGACTGCGTGGCCGAAGTCGTCATTGGAACTTCCTGATCCTTGTACTGCAACTGGTACAGCTTGTAGTAAATCCCGTGCTGGGCGAGCAGTTGCTGGTGCGTGCCCATCTCGCGCACCTGACCTTTGTGCATGACAATGATCTTGTCTGCTCGCTGAATTGTAGACAGCCGGTGCGCGATAATCAGCGACGTTCTGCCCTCGACCATTCGATTCAGAGCATCGCGCACACGGAACTCCGTCTCTGTGTCGACGCTGGAGGTTGCCTCATCCAGAATCAGAATCCGTGGATCGTGCGCCAACGCCCGTGCAAACGAGATCAGCTGTTTTTGCCCGGTTGAGAGCGTCGAACCCCGCTCGCGTACTTCCTCTTTGAATCCGCCCGGCAAGGTCCGGATGAAGTCAGCCAGGTTTACATCTTCCGCCGCCTGCTCCACGTCTTCATCCTGAATCCGCGTCGTCCCGAGGCGGATGTTTCCTTCCACCGTCCCGGTGAACAGAAAGGGATCCTGCAGGACCACACCGAAGCGGGCCCGCAGATCCGCCAGGTTCATCTCCTTGATGTCCACTCCGTCGATGCGGATTGCGCCCTTTCGCACGTCGTAGAAGCGCATGAGCAGCGAGATCAGCGTCGTCTTGCCCGCCCCGGTGTGTCCGACCACCGCCACCGTTTCTCCCGGCTCCAAGACGAAAGTCACGTCTCGCAGAACCCAATCCGGTGTGGGGCGGACACTCTTGTCCGCCTCGGTGGTGCCGGGTGCGCCGGTTCCTGCACGGTCTCCATACGCGAACCAGACATGGTCGAACTCGATGCGTCCCGGCCCAGCCGGTGTCTTTGTGGTTGCCGCCGACGTGATTTCTACCGGAGTGTCGAGCAGTTTGAACACGCGCTCGCCTGCCGCCATGGCGGACTGCAGGATGTTGTACTTCTCGCTCAGATCCTGAATGGGCCGGAAGAATCGTTGCGCATACTGCATGAACGCAACGAGAACCCCTATGGTCATTACCGTTTGCGTCGGGGAGACCAGGCTCTTCCACGAGAAACTGACGCTCAGAGTGGAGACTGCCCACTTCTGCATGACTCCGCTGCCGCCATACCAGATGATGCATGCAATCGCGATCGCCGACAGGGTTTCCACGATCGGGTAGTAAAACGCATACGCGAGGATCGCGTCCTTGAAGGCCTCCATGTGGGACTTGTTGATGTCGGAGAACTGCTTGAACGCTTTCTTCTCGCGGTTGAACAGCTGCAGCACCAGCATTCCCGAAACGGCTTCCTGCAGATAGGAATTGATCCGCGCGATGGCCACGCGAATCCGCCGGTAAGAATCGCGCACGCTGTCACGGAAAATCTTGGTGGCATACACGATGACTGGAAGGACTGCGAACGTGATCAGCGCCAGCTTCCAGTTCATCGCCGTCATGATGCCCACGATCCCGACCAGGACGAACACGTCTTCGAAGATCGACACGACACCCGCTGTAAACATTTCGTTCAGCGCATCCACATCCGTCGTCACCCGCGTGACCAGCCGCCCGACCGGATTCTTGTCGAAGAAGGCGACGTGCATGTGCTGCAGGTGGCGGAAAATCTGGCTGCGCAGGTCGAACATGACTTTCTGCCCGGTCCACTGCATCAGGTAGGTTTGGACAAACTCCAGGGCAAACGTGAACAGCAAGAGCCCGACGTAGAGCCCTCCGATTTGCGCGATGCCAACAAGAGGCGCTGGACTCAGGCGGTCGCCGATCCAGGAATGGGAAGCAGTGGACCTCGTCAGGTATTTGTCGACCGCCACTTTAGTCAGGAAGGGGCCGAGCACGTCGGCGACTGACTTCAGAATGATTGCTGCCAGCGCCACTACGACGTGCCACTTGTACGGACGAAGGTAGGTGAGCAGCCGCCGCATCAACCGGCCGTCATATGCCTTACCTAATACTTCTTCTTCCTGATTGGACGCCATCTGCCGCGAATGTTCGCCTAAAGATTACCTTAAATAGATGGCGGAAAGGGCGGCCAGGATGGAAAAGCTTCCATCCTGCCATTACTCCACCAACTCTGCCGCACGGCAAATCCGCCCTCACTCGGGCTGTGCCGTGGGAATGCACGCCGTGGCGGGCACGTCCTTGACAAGCGCTCCCTTGTTGTCCTCGAGGTTCTGTTTGACCCACTTGCGAACCGGGTTTGTCAGCCCAACGTTGGCGCTGAGCGCCAGCATGGAAGCATCCTGCAAACTGGCAGATGCGGGGCGAGGGCCCGAACTGGCAAACCCAACAGACTGCATGCTCTTGCCTCGGAGTACAGCCAGCGTGATCAGATCGCCTTCCCGTCCCAGCACGGTGGGCGCTACGTTGTCGGGCAAAGCTGCCAGTTTTGGATTGTCAAGAAGCTGCCGCAGTTCATCGATTTGAGCCCTCGTCAGGGTTTCACGATAAACATCGGCATGCGTTAGATTTCCCGCTTCCCGGACACTCTTTTCAAAGCGGTAGCGTCCACTTTCATACACAACCGCGCACGTCCGCGTGATCTTGAATGATTTCGTATCCATTGCTTGCGTGGCCGTCACTCCGCCGACGGATTCTCCCGCGGTCCCTTTGTTCATGGAGAGGGTCGTTCCAACCCCTAAAGGCTCGTAATGGTCGACAACGATCCGCATGATGTAAGGGTTGGATGCGTTCGGGGTGGCTAATCCCTTGGCAGCCGCATTTTCTTGTGGCGGTACGCATCGCGTCGTTGCCGCACTTGAAAGTGGGGTCTGCTGTTGCTTGTTGTGATCCAGCCACTTGAGAATCGGATCGATTTCGGCCTTGTACGGTTTGCGGCTCCTGCTGCTTGGAAAGGTGAGCGTTTGCCAGCCGGTGTCGCGTGGAACAGTCAACATCATCTGGTCCACCTCATCCCCTGGTTGCGCCGCCGCAATGTCGGTTTGCTTCAGGCCTACGACTTTCTGGGCATTCAGGAGTGGATCAAGTTCCCCCATCGCTGGAGACTCCAACGTCCCTTCAAATACGCGCACGTGTCCCGTCGCCGTGCGTTCGAGGTGATAGCGGCCATCCTTAAGGATGAGCATGCAGACATTTTCTTCACGAGTCTGATGCTCAAGGCGCGCCAGGTACGGACTATTGGAGCTCGATGTTTGCGATTGGCATAGTGCCGAGGCGATAAGAAGAGTCGGTAAGGCAGACACGAATACCAGGATTCTTCGTGGCATGGTCAACTCCTTGGGCTTACAGCGGTATTTAACCAGAAAATGCGCGCTGACGTCGTGCCGCAGTGCTATTCGGGTTCCTCCTCCATCCCTGGCGGAGGCCCATTTCGCCGATACTGCACCATTGGCGCCGCGCAGCGGTTCGGTTTTTCGTCCTTGGCCGCCTTCACCTTTCGCTTCTGCACATCCTTGAGCCAGCTCATAAACGGCTTGAGTGCTTTCTCGTAGGGCCTGCGGTCCTCCGCGTTGACGAAAAAGAAGGTCTGGATTTCATGCGCGCGGGGGATCACCGCCTGCATTGTTTGGAGATCTCGCACGATGGCAGAACTTTCTTCGTGGCCCTTCTTGATGGCCTGAAACTGAACGTCCTCGAGGACGGCCTGCAATTGCTTCAGGCTCGCCTCTGGCAACGTGTCCAGGAACACCTGCGTATCGGGCCGGCCCCCACTGGGGTCCTGGCGAGTCTTCTCCATGCGATAGCGGCCGTCTTCCCAGACCAGCAGGCAGACATTGGTCGCTCCTGAGAAATTGTCAAAGGAGCTTATATCAATCTTCAATAAGTACGGACGTTTCACTAATTCCTGTGCACAAAGGATTCCGTTGGCGAGAATGGCGACACACAAAGTAAGTCGAATTAAGAAGTTCATGGCCGCGCATTAGACCATGATTCCACCGGCGAAATCCAGTGCAGCCGTCACATCCTGCGCAGTACCAGCGCTGAGTTCTTCGACCCGAACCCTACACAGTTACAAACGGCATGCTCGATCACGGCCCGTCGTCCTGCCTCAGGCACATAGTCGAGATCGCATTCTGGATCTGGTTGTTCCAGATTGATCGTCGGTGGGATTTGTTCGTGCTGCATCGCCACCAGCGTTGCCGCAACGCTCGCTGCACCAGAGGCACCTTGCGGATGCCCGATCTGCGATTTCAACGCCGACATGGGAATCCTTCCTGCGCGTGCACCGAGTGCGAGTTTCACCGCGCGCGTTTCGACCCGATCATTCAACTCGGTAGAAGTCCCGTGCAGGTTTACGTAATCCACCTGCTCCGGTCCGACCCGCGCATCTTCCATGGCCAACGCGACCGCCCTCGCCGGTTCCTCTCCATCTTCTCCGAGCCGCACTCGATGCAGCGCCTCGCATGTCGATCCATATCCAGCGAGTTCAGCACGAATTCGCGCCCCGCGGGCCCGTGCATGCTCATAATCCTCCAGGACGAACATCCATGATCCTTCCGCCAACACGAAACCGCTGCGGTCGGCGGAAAACGGCCGGGACGCGCGCTCCGGCGCGTCATTCCACTCCGCCGTCAAAGCGCGTAGCAGTGTGTAAGCCTTCACAGTTGCGGGGCTGATCGGCACATCGACGCCTCCGGCCAATAGGACTGGCACAAATCCAATTCGAATCTGATCGAGGGCATAGCCCAAAGCGTCTGTGGATGAGGTGCAATTGGTGGTCACAACATGACTCGGACCCCGGAATCCGAAGCGCATCGATATCTCGCTGGAAAGTGTACCCATGGTCCCGGACGGAATCGCAAAAATGCTCGCTTGCTTCTCATGTCCGGAATGCCACAGCCGATACTGATGTTCGGTGAACTCCTGTGCTCCGCCGCCGGTCCCCAGGATCACGCCAACCTGGCGCTTTTCCTCCTGCGCCATGCCCGGGGCGTCGAGACCCGCGTCAGCCAAGGCTTCGGCCGATGCCGCCACCGCGAGTGGCACGGCCCGGGATACGTGCTTGCGTTCGCGGGCATCCACCCAGGCGAGTTCATCAAACCCCTGCACCTCGCCGGCGATGTGTACCGGCAGGGAGGATGGATCGAAGCGCGTGATCCTCTTCACGCCGGAGGTGCCCGCGAGGATGGCGCGGCAGAATGCGTCTTTGCCGATGCCGTTCGGGCTGACGACTCCCATCCCGGTGATGACCACGCGACGCTGCACTGGATCGTTTCCTTTCTGCCGCCGCATCCAGCCGTGAAACAGCGAGGCTTGATCCTACCATCTGGTGCGGCACCTCACAGGCCGACTCACGTAAAATGATGGTCAACGGATGACCCCCGGCTTGTACATCTCGGTGCCGTTTTGCCGTACCAAGTGCAGCTACTGCAACTTCGCCTCTGACGTATTCTCCCGTGCTGCCTACGACCAATATGTCGCTCGGGTTGTCGAAGACATCGAGGGCGCATTCCCGGCTGCCGCCGGACTTGGATGCGCCTTACCGGAAACGGTTGACTCGATTTATCTCGGAGGTGGGACCCCGTCGATCCTCGACTCCGATCAACTCATCAGAATTTTCACCGCGCTACGAGACAAGTTCGCAGTTTCCGCCGATGCCGAAGTGACTGTCGAATGCGCACCGGCGACGCTGACTCCTGCCCTAATCGAGACGCTTCTTGCGTGCGGCGTGAATCGCGTGAGCCTGGGCGTGCAGTCCTTCGTGGACCGCGAGGCCCAGTCCGTTGGGCGGTTACACAAGCGAGCAACCGTTCTTGAAGAGATCGAGCGCCTGCGGAGCGCCGGGATCACCAACCTCAATATCGATCTCATCGCCGGGCTTCCCCACCAGACGGCTGCGAGCTGGGAATTGTCGTTGCGCGAGACAGTGGCGAGCGGTGTGCCGCACGTCTCCGTGTACATGCTCGAGATCGACGAAGATTCCCGCCTGGGAAGGGAACTCATCGCCGGTGGTACTCGCTATCATGCGCACTTTGTTCCCGACGAAGATGCGACTGCTGACCTCTACACGCAGGCCTGCGACACCCTGAACGCAGCCGGCATACCCCAATACGAGATCTCCAACTTCGCCCGTCCCGGATGGGAATCGCGCCACAACTTGAAGTATTGGACTCGCCAGCCCTATCTCGGCTTCGGTGTCGATGCGCACTCGATGCTCCCCTCCCGGGACGGTGCCAATTGCAGGGCGATACGGTTCTCGACACCCGATTCGCTCGATGCCTACATAAATCGATCGCTAGGCCTGACCACTGCGGTTTCGCCGTCAGCGGAATTGGAGGAGACTTTTTTTCTCGGCTTGAGGCTTAATCGCGGGCTCGATCTGGAAATGGTTCGCGACGGCTTTGGCAGCGAGCGCCTTGCCGCTTTGCAGCCTGTGATCGATGAGGCGGTGCGTGAAGAGTTGTTGTTGCTCAAGGAGGGCACGAACCTGCGGCTGACCGCTCGCGGCCGCCTGCTCTCAAACGAGGTTTTTGCGCGCTTCCTGAGGGAGGGAGTGGCGGGAACCAGTTCCGCGTAAACACGCGGGATAAGCCGAAATGAATGCGGTTCGGCGAGGTTATCCGGTTCCCGCCATCTCAAAAGTCTTTGGCATGTCCACCGCGAAGATTGCCGGTTCGCTGGCCAGCGCCTGAATTCCGGCTTCTCCGCCGCAGGTCCACACGACGCGGAACTGCGCCCGTTGCGCTTCATGCTGCACGTCGAGCACATCGCCCATGCGCAGCTTCGAGTGAACGTCCAGAAGTACAGCGCCCTGCGAACTGACACTCGTGGCCCGAACCAGCTCCGCAAAAGGACGAGCGTTCCGGTCCACACCCCACACCTGTACCGAATACTCCAGATCCAGCCGGGGTTCTTTGCGGCGGTCCATCGCGACGGATCATAAGACAGTTCATCGCGCTGCAAAACGTCACGTCAGTTACTCGCCCCGTGGTTCCCAAAGTGCCAGACCGATTCCGGGCAGGCTCATGCTATATCTGGTAGATATAGTTGATTGGTGAAATGTTCCACGTGGAACATTTTTAGACGAATACAAAGGACTTAGTCGAAATTCTTGAGGGAGCAGGCGCCCGCTCCGCGGGGATCGCCACAGGACCCGCACGGACTTGCCGGCATCGATGGCGACGAACTGCCTTTGGTCTGCGCGGCGAAGACCGACAGCTGGGGCTCGAGCTTCTTGCTCTGGCACTTGGGGCACGAAGCCTTATCCTTGCCGAAGACGAGCGCTTCAAACTCGTGCTGGCATTCCTTACAGATGTACTCGAAGATCGGCATGAAGGTCTCTCCGCGAAGCGCCATCGGCGCAAGGATTCGTCTTCAGTATTTAAAATCAGATGGTGGGTACGACGCAATCACCCGAGACGACAACGACCTTCGTGCCGCGGCGCTGGCTGCGCGGGGGGCACGTGCAGACCATCGCCAGCTTCCTGCTTCCACGGCGATTCAACCTGCCCGCTCCTGAGGATCGATTGATCGAAGTCGCGCCCCGCGTCCAGGTTCTTTGCCAGTGCCACTGGCAGACGGACCGGACGAAGCCGCTGACGATCATCCTCGTCCATGGACTCGAAGGGTCGAGCGATTCGCAGTACGTGCGCGGCATCACCGAGAAGGCGCTGACGCTGGGGATGAACGTCATCCGCTACAACCAGCGTAACTGCGGCGGGACGGATGCTCTGGCGCCGGTGCTCTACCATTCGGGGCTGTCGAGCGACATCGAAGCGGTTGCGCGGCACATCATCGAGCGGGATGGCGTGTCGCACCTGGCTTTCGCCGGGTTCTCCATGGGCGGCAACCTCGTCCTGAAACTGGCGGGCGAGTGGGGGACGCAGGGGCCCCCGCAGTTTCACGCAGTGGCCGCATGTTGTCCGGCGATGGATCTGGCGGCATCCGCCGACGCGCTGCACGACCCGGTCAACCGGCTCTACGAGCGCTACTTTCTCTTCAACCTGGGGCGGCGCATGAAACGCAAAGCGCAACTGTTTCCGGATCATTTTGATGTGAGCCGCCTGCAGAATCTGCGCAGCCTGCGCGAGTTTGACGACAAAATCACTGCCTACTATTGCGGCTTCAAAGGCGCGGACGACTACTACGCGCGCGCGTCGGCGTCGAATGTGGTCGAAAAGATCGCGGTGCCGGCGTTGATCGTACACGCCGCCAACGATCCGTTCGTGCGCATCCTGGCGGAGACGCGGCGGAAGATCGCGTCGAATCCGAACCTACGATTTATCGAGGCGGACGATGGCGGTCACTGCGCCTTTCTTGGCGCTCCCGATGGCATGGACGATGGGTTCTGGGCCGAGAATCAGATCATAAGTTTCCTGCGCGGGTTCTGAATGGACACCGATTTCTCTATCGAGCTTGGACGCGACGATCCGGTGCTCGACTTTCCCTGGACAGATCCCGAGGGCAAGTACACCTACCACGACCTGAAGCGGCATCCGGAACTGCTGGTGCGGATGGAAGAGGCCATCAAGTTTCCCGAACTCGCCGATTTCCTGCGGGCCGTAAATTCCGCCATCAGCATCATCGAAAGCGCGAAATGCGACGCGTGGGCGACCAACGAACTGGAGCCGGAAGAGGAGATATTCGGGGCATCGTGCAAGTGCGCGAGCTATGTCGATCTGGTTGTGACAGACATTGATCGTCGTCAATCGTTTGCTTTTCATGAGCTATTCGCGAAGCGGCTGGCCGAATTGCTGCGTAAGACACCGGAGACGCCATCGGCAGTCGAGACATGTGTGCGACGCTGCTACTTCTCCCTTGAAGGCAAGACGCAGGAAGGTTTCTACCTGACGGTTTACGTGAGCGGCTACGGCGACGATGAGGCGCGAGCCCGGCAGAATTGGGGGATCGCGCTGAAACTGACGGCGAACGCGGTGCTGCAGTTGTCGGCGTCGGGCGGGGCGTGACTTTACCCCGGCTGTGGAGAGCGCAGCCGTACGGAGCTGACCAATCTTTTCCAGTCAATCCGCGTACGCAGAAGCGAGAGCGCCAGCATCATGAGGAAGATCGTCAGCAATCCCAGAGAAGCGGTGCGAATGTCGTTGGAACGTTTGGTGAGAAGAGAGAAACGTCCGTAAACAAACTCGATGTGCACCCAATAGACAAGCAGGGAAGTCTGGCCGAGCTGAATGTATGGGCTGAACCCACGCGCACCGAGACCCCACCGGCACCAGACATAACTGAAGAGAACAATTCCAAGCAGAATGCCGACCCTCATCAGGACGAAGTTCGGGCTCGTGTGCCAGTAGTCGTACACGGAATAGAGCTGGAACGGCCCGTGGTCGAGCCAGCGGGAAAGCAATATCAGACCGGCACCGCCTGCTCCGAGCAGAACGACGGTCTGGACTACGTGCGCGCGACCCCAATCGCTGAAGAGGATGAAGCCAATCGCGAGACCGGCGAAGGCGAAGGCTGTCCAGGGAAAGATGGGGAAGAGCCAGGGTTGCGGCGTGCCGAGGTTGTGCACGCCGTTGATGTAGGACTCAAGCGGCCACGGCAGCCAGGAGGGCTTCCAGTTCGTCCACAGGGGTGGAGTCGCAAGGGCAATCAGCGCGGCACCTACAACACCGGCACCGATCAGAGCTGGGCGCGGTTTCTGTGGCGTGGCGACACGCATTGCAATGCCACAGGCGAGCGCCATCAGCATCATCGACAGGCCGATCGTGTTCAGGATGTCGACGCGAAACAGGTCGCTCCAGGGCGCCCAGCCCCAGGCGATGAGGTATTCCTGCAATCGAAAGAGCAAGCCGAAGGCGAAGATCTCAGCGCCGCGACGCAGCATGGTGCGTGTGATTTCTGCGGTGCTGAGGTTCTTGCGGACCAGCTTGTCGGTGACAAGTGCGAAAGAGATCCCGGCGAGAAAGAGAAAAAGAGGCGC
>Ga0335069_10005775_pt1 | contig 18127 bp, 10 predicted proteins | sample Lox_Sample_11_FD_206714 | JGI IMG/M metagenome (GOLD analysis project Ga0335069, IMG submission 206714) | Soil microbial communities from Loxahatchee National Wildlife Refuge, Florida, United States - Lox_Sample_1.1 | ecosystem: Environmental > Terrestrial > Soil > Wetlands | place: USA... | reverse complement strand
TGCGCGAGGCGCTGGAGAGCCTGGCCGAGCGACGAATGACGATGGAGCTGTCCATGGCCATCGCGGTCGCTGCGGCGACGGCCATCGGGGAGTTCTTCACGGCGCTGGTGATCGTGCTGTTCGTGCTGGTCGCGGAGGTGCTCGAGCGCCTGACCGTCAGCCGCGGGCGCGGTGCGATCGCCGACCTGCTGGACATGCTTCCGCGTGTCGCGACGGTAAGGCGTGGTGGGATCGTCCAGGACGTCGCCGCGTCCACGCTCGCCAAGGGCGAGGTAGTGGTCGTGCGCCCCGGAGCGGGAATTCCCGTGGACGGCGTGGTGGTAGCCGGGCACTCGTTCGTCGACCAGGCCTCGATCACGGGTGAGTCGGTGCCGGTCGAGAAGCTGCCAGGCACGACGGTGTTCGCCGGAACGATCAACCAGTCCGGGGTTGTCGAGGTCCAGGCCGAGGGCGTCGGCCGCGATACGGCCTTCGGGAGGATCGTGCAGGCCGTGGAGGAGGCCGAGAGGTCCCGGGCACCCGTGCAGAAGACGGCGGATCGCTTCGCCGGCTATCTCGTCTACTTCGCCCTGGCCAGCGCGGCTCTCACGTTCGTGATCACGCGCGACATGCGCTCCACCATCTCCGTGGTCATCGTCGCGGGCGCCTGCGGGATCGCAGCCGGCACGCCATTGGCCATCCTTGGCGCGATTGGCCGCGTCGCCCGTGAGGGTGCGATCGTCAAGGGGGGCCTCTACCTCGAATCCCTGGCTGTCGCCGACACGGTCGTCTTCGACAAGACGGGGACGGTCACGCTAGGCCGGCCGAGGGTTGTGGGTGTGCGTCCGTGCGCACCGAACTCAGCCGAGGACCTCGTGGCTGAAGCAGCCAGGGCGGAACGACTCTCCGAGCATCCGCTCGCGCGCGCCGTCCTCGACAAGGCCGACGAGATGCGTCTGCCGCCGCTCGAGCCCGACGGTGTCCAGTACTTCCCTGGCAAGGGCATCGTGTGCTCGACTGGCAAGGACGAGACCGTGGTGGGCAGTCGCGCGTTCGCCGACGAAAAGTGTGCCGGTCTGGCAGCGTTCCCGGCAGAGGTGGCCGCCGGCACCGAGGTCGTCGTGGTACGCAACCGGCAGCTGCTCGGTGCCCTCCACATCGACGACACGTTGCGACCGGAGGCCAGGCAGGCCGTTGCGGCTCTCAGGGCCATGGGTCTGCGGACGGTCCTCCTGACCGGAGATGCCTCTTCGGCGGCTCTTGCTGTGGGCAGCCGACTGGGCGTCGACCTCGCCGAGGGTGAGCTCCTTCCGGATCAGAAGGCGGCGTACGTCCGGGAGCTGTCGGCCGCCGGGCGGCGGGTGGTGATGGTCGGCGACGGGATCAACGACGCTCCAGCCTTGTCGCAGGCCGACGTCGGCGTGGCGATGGGATCGGGCACGGACGTCGCCCGGGAGAGCGCCGACGTCGTGCTGCTCGGAAACGACCTGCTGCGGTTCGTCGACACTCTCCGGATCGCCCGGCGTTGCCGCCGCATCATCTGGTTCAACTTCTTAGGCACCCTGCTGGTCGACGGAGTCGGTGTCGCCTTGGCGGCCGCCGGCGTGTTGACACCGCTGCTGGCGGCCTTCGTCCACGTCTCCTCCGAGCTGACCTTCATCCTCAACTCGGCGAGGCTGCTCCCAAGAGCGTCGCTCACCCGCCGTATGGCATCCACCTCGCCCGCCGCCCCACCCGAGCAGGCGTGGCGCGACGCGAGCGGTCGTGGGAGCGCCGATCAGGGCCTGGGGAAGCCGTCGACTACGTGCTCCCGACCGTCTGCTGAAGAGCTGACGGGGGGCACGTTCGGCGCTCGGTAACCTCTCTCCACCCGGACCGGCCCCATGACACGTCAGTTCGCCGTACTGTTGACGCGACACCGAGGGTCTCGAAGGAGACTTCGCAGGATCCGAATGCGTGGAAACGCATCGCCGGCAGTATGGATCCTGCTGGTGTTTGCGCTTCTTCTCATGCTTGTCGGGATCCCGTGGGCAATCAGACACTCGCCGCCGTACGAAGGGCGCCTGTTGAGCGTCCAGCGGACGCCAGGACACTGACGATGATGGCTTCGCATTTGCGGGTCCGCCCGGGCACGCGCGTACGCGCAGCCCGGCAGCCGAGCGGCAACCCCCCGGATTTCATGGTGGTCGGGGCGCCCGGATTCGAACCGGGGACCTCTTGGTCCCGAACCAAGCGCTCTAGCCAGGCTGAGCCACGCCCCGACAGGGCGATTGGCTTTATATCACGGCGTCACGGAGGGCGACAACCGAGCCTGCAGCCTGGCCCGCGTCACTTCCCGCCCGGCTGCGCGAGATCGCGCGCCCAGGCGCGCAGGGCCGGCAGCTGGCGGTGGTTGGTGGTGTCGGCGTGCAGCGGGGTCACCGAGACCAGGCCCGAGCGGACCGCGAAGATGTCGGACATCTCGTCGTGCGCCCACTCGTCGCGGCCTTCCTCGATCCAGTAGTAGGTCTTCGAGCGCGGGTCGAGGCCCTCGAGGATGGTCCCCTCGTGGTCGCGCCGGCCCTGAACGGTGAAGGCGATCGCTTGCGGACGCCCCTGCGGCACGTTGATGTTGAGCAGGGTCCGCTCGGGCAGGCCGCGTTCCACCACCAGCGCGGCGATGCGGGAGGCGACCTCCGCCGAGGGCGCGTAGTCGAGGTCCGAGCGCGCCGCCAGCGAGACGGCGATCGAGGGCACGCCGAAGAAGGTCCCCTCGCGGGCCCCGCCCACCGTCCCCGAGTAGAAGACGTCGTCACCCAGGTTGCCGCCGCGGTTGATGCCGGCGGCGACCAGCCGCGGCCGCCGCGGCAGCAGCTTGACCAGGGCCAGGTTCACGCAGTCGGTCGGCGTGCCGTCGACGGCGTAGACGCGCTCCTCCAGGCGCTCGGCGCGCAGCGGACGCACGAGCGTCAACGACTGCGCGCAGGCGCTCACCTCGCGGTCGGGCGCCACGATCCAGACCTCGCCGAGCTCGCCCAGCGCGGCGGCGAGGGTCCGGATGCCCGGCGCGTGCACGCCGTCGTCGTTCGTCACCAGAATCAGCGGCGTTTCCATGGTTCGGGATCGCGCGCAGCGGCATCCAAAACGAAGCCCCGGGAACGAGGCGCCCGGGGCGGAAGCTCGCGCGAGATGAAGATTGGTCGGGATGCCGGGATTTGAACCCGGGACCACCTGCACCCCAAGCGAAGAAGGTGCCTTCCGCCAAGCACTTGCGTCCTCAGCCACTTTCCGCGATCAACTTCTTTCGACTCAGCGCGATGCCATACGAGCAGGGTGTTCCACTGCGCCGCATGCCTCTGCGGGCCGTTACGCCGTTTGGGGGTACCAGTGGGGGTGCCCCCAAAAAGGCGAACTAGTGGTCGCCCGCTGTCGACGTCCGCTGGGCCGGGGGTACGGGGAAGGCGAGACAGGTGCGCCGGAAGAGGCGTACAGGTGGTCGAGAAGCCGAGCATCACTGCCGAGAACTATAGCAAGCTCCTGCCGCGTCTCGGCAGGGAGCGCGACCACTTCGAGGATCAAGGCCGCGGAAGTGTCCCAGGACTGACGCGCCTCGTCACAGCCGCCGGCTCGCGTCGTCGACCTGCAGGGCATGCGTTCCTGCAATCGGGTCCGTCTCCGTCGTCCGGCCGTTCAAGGTCGCGGAAGACCTGAAGCCGCTGGCTCCAATCCAGGCGAACCGTGTTCGCGTTCGCTGCTCCTTTCGGCCTCCCGCCTGGGCGCTCAGGAAGGAGCGCATCTCCCGTGACATCGTGAGCGCCACCGACCGGCCGACGCTTAAGGAACCGCAGCGCGAGCGGGTGCTCTCGCTGTGCTCCTGTCGACTGGCACCGCGCTCGCCATCGGCGCGGCGTTCCGCCTGGTCGGCATGTGATGCCTTGACAGGGATATGAGCATTCCAATAGTCGATTCGATCTCTCCACGAGTCCCCCCCGCGAGGAGAGGAAGGGCGTGGCGGTCTATGCGCGGCACGATCATCGTGAGGAGCGCCAGAACGCGATGGAGTCCTCCCCGGTCTGAGCCCGGAGGATCACGGCCGGCCGTCGTCCGGCAGGTGGTGGTCGGGAGCGGACGCGCGCTCCGCGAGCAGGCCTGGGGACGCCGCGGGCACGCCCTCCGGCTCCTGCCGATGTGTGAGGGGAGCGCGCCCTCGCAGGCTCGCAGGCCACGTGGCCGCGTCATACCAGGGCCGGGGGGCCCTTGGCTCCGCAAGCGCCCGCGCCCACTCGACCTCGAGCGCGGGGAAGGGACGTCCGTACGCTGTGGGCAGGGCGCGCGCGCAGCCGCCTGGTTCTTGACACCCCTGCACGAACGCGAGCATGGGCTCGATGCCGTAGCGGTCGAGCAGAAAGCCGACGAAAGAGCCGGCAAGCGCGTAGTCGCGCTGCGGGTCCGTCAGCGCAAAGACGAACACGACGTCTCGCAGTTCTCCGCGCGCCGCCAGGAACTCGCGCGCGACCGCGTCCATCTCGCGCCCGTTCCAGGAGCCCCCAGAGGTGAGCGCGACTGCCAGACCCTCGGCGAAGAACACCGGCGGCTGGCCGATTCGGCCCATCGCGGCGTGCACCAACTCGTGCGGGTGATACGGACGGACCGAGTCGACGCGCCCCGTCACCAGGTCCGTGACCCCCCAGGCGGGAAAGCCGATGCGCTCTTGCACCTCGGCAAGGCTCGCGTGGCGGTAGAACTGCATGCGCCAACCCGCAGGCGGCGGGCCGAACAACGAATCGAGACGCGCCAGGAAAGCCTCGCTGCGGCGCACGTCGACGTCGCGCGCACGGCGTGCGTAGTAGACGGCGTGCCCCGTCGACGCGACCCGAACCAGCTCCGCGCCCTCCGCGGGAGGCGGCATCAGCGACGGAATCAGCGACGAGACGAGAATCGTGGCCGCGACGGCGTTCGTGCGCATGCCACGCAGTCACGGCAAGCATCGCGCCTGTGAGGCTTCGTCCGCATCGCAATGATGGTGTTGCGGTTGGACGCCATGCGGCCGCGCCGTCCGCTCGGGAATCGACCGGCTCGTCGGGAGGAATGCCTCGGTCGGCCGGACGGGTCAGGCTGCCGGCGGCGCGAGCGCTGGCAGCACGACCTCGAAAGGCGTACCGCCGTTGCGAAGGGTTGGCCGGGCAGCGGGTGAGCGCCGCCCGCGTCGTGAGGGACCGTGACGTGTTCGAGCTGCACGGGTGGGCCGTCAGACCGACTGCACCGTCTCCCGCAGCACCGACATGACGGCCTCGTGCTCGTGGGCGAGGCTCGCGATGAGGGCGTCCGCCCCCGTGGCCTGGCCCTCTGCGCCCAGGCACTCGAGCCGCCGGCACAGGCTGGCCATCTTCTCCGCTCCGACGATGCCGGCGCTTCCCTTGAGGCTGTGCGCGGCTCCGCGCAACGCCGCGCCGTCGTTCTCGCGCGCGGCGAGCTGCATCTCACTGAGCCGCTCGCGGAAGCCCTCGTCGAACTCACGAACCAGGACAGCGAGGAAGCCCGGGCCGTCGTGCTCGAGGTCCTTGAGGTTCGACAGGGCCTGCTGGTCGACGAGCGTCACTCCGCGCTCGGGCCCCGGCTCGGTCGCCCGTCCGCCCCCCGTGGACGGCGCGTGCCGCTCCAGCGCCTGCTCGAGCGAGCCCAGGTCCGTGGGCTTCGCGAGGTAGTCGTCCATGCCAGCGGCGAGGCAGCGCTCGCGGTCGGCGCGAAGAGCGTTCGCGGTGAGGGCTACGATCGGGACGCGCGGGCCGTCCCCCTCGCGGCGGCGGATCTCGCGCGTGGCATCGAAGCCATCCACCTCCGGCATCTGGCAGTCCATGAAGACGAGGTCGTATCGCCGGCGCGTGATGGCCGCGATGCCCTCGCGACCGTCGGCCGCCAGATCGACGTCGCAGCCGAGACGCACCAACTGGGCGCGGGTCACGCGCTGGTTCACCAGGTTGTCCTCGACGAGCAGGACTTGGAGGCGTCGCGCCTGCGACGACCGTGGGCGAGGCGCGTCCGCGGGCGAGTCGGCGTGCCGCTCGGACGCGGCCGACTCCTCCTCCGGCGGGGCCTCGCCGAGCCGCACCGTGCAGGTGAACTCGCTGCCTTCCCCGGGCGTGCTCGACGCCGAGATCGCACCCCCCATCAGATCGACCAGCCGGCGCGTGATGGCGAGCCCCAATCCGGCGCCACCGTACCGTCGTCGGGTCGAGCTCTCGCCCTGAGTGAACGGCTCGAAGAGGTGCGGCAGAAACTCGGGAGCGATGCCCACCCCGGTGTCCCGCACTCGCAGTTGCAGGACGATCCCATCGGCGTCGTGGGCGCCGAGCTCGAAGAAGGTGGTGATCTCCCCCCGCTCTGTGAACTTGACCGCGTTGGTCAGCAGGTTGAGGAGGACCTGCCGCAGCCGGCCCGGGTCCCCGCACACGCGTCTCGGCACGTCCGGCGTGACCCGGCAGGACAGCTCCAGCCCCTTGCTCTCCGCCGTGGCCACCACCAGCGCCACGGTGTCCTCCGCGAGCCGCCGCGGATCGAACGCCACCCGTTCGAGGTCCAGCCGGCCCGCCTCGATGCGGGAGAAGTCGAGGAGGTCGTCGATGAGGTCGAGCAGCGCCTGTCCCGCGGTGCGGGCCATTTCGGCCTGCTCGCGCTGCTCGCGGCCCAGCGGGCCGTCGAGAAGGAGGCCGGTCGCGCCGAGCACCGCGTTGAGCGGCGTGCGCATCTCGTGGCCCATGACGGCGAGGAACTCGGACTTCGCGCGGGTCCCGGCTTCGGCGGCCTCCTTGGCCTGCCGCAGCTCCTCCAGGCGCCGGCGCGCCTCGCGCTCCGCCGCCTTGCCCTCGGTGATGTCCACCAATGCGGCGGTCACTCCCACCACGCGGCCGTCTTCGGCGCGAACCGCCGATTTCGCCACGAGGTACTCGCGCCCTTGGGCCCCGACCCGGGCCTCGTAGTGCCGCGTGCCGCCGTCGCGCAACAGCGCCCGATCGACTTCCTCGTGAAGGCCGACTTCCTCCGGGGACAGGAGGTCCTGGGTGCGGCGGCCGAGGATGGCCTCGCGCGGGCGCCCCATCAATCTCTCGAACGCGAGGTTGCACGCCAGGTAGCAGCCGTCCACGTCCTTGAGGAAGAGGGGGCTCGGCACGTTGTCGCTCACGAGCTGGAAGAGGGCCAGTTGCTTCCGTGCGTGGCGCTCCGCTCTCCGGCGGGCCTCGATCGATCGGGCGAGAGCCAGAGCGCCGCCGCCGCTGGCGGCGAGGAGGAGGGCGGCGAGGGCCAGATTGTGTCGGCGGGACGCGACGCTGCTCCGGTCGTGCCCCTCGTCCGGGAAGAGGATGCGCCACGTGCCGGAGGACGATCCATCCGGCGCGGAGAGGGTGAGAGTCTCCGCGTCGAGAGGCCCGGCCTTCGCCGCCGGCGCCAGGAGCCATCGCCCTTGGCCGTCCTGCAGGAAGGGTCCCTCCTCGCCCGGAGCCCTGAGGTCGGCGAACAGCTCGGCCGGCTCGACCTCGGCCACGAGCGACCATCGGTTCCCGTCCACGCCCGGCCCCAGCGGCAGGGCCAGGCAGAGCACGGGCGCTCCTTCGCCCGCCGGCAGCGCCCGATCGAGCAGCATGCTCCCGCTCGGGAGGGCGGACGCCGGCTTGGCGGATCCGCCGCACAGGGACGCATCGGGCCGCGGTTCGGCGCCGCCGGCGCCCGCCGGCGCCACCGTCACGCCGCGGCACCAGGCCTCGGCGGCCACGAACCGGGAGACATCTCGGGCCAGGGCCGCCTTCCTTTTCGGGTCGGGGTTCCCGACATAGTCCCGCACGACGCCGATCGCCCCGAGCATCTGCAGATCGGAGCGTGCGGTCGAGAGATCGCTCACCACGATGCGGCCGGCCAGCGCCAGCCGCGAGGCATGCTCGGCCTCGCGGGCGTTCCGGCGTGCCGTCTCCTCCGCCCAGTCGCGGGCACCGACCAGCGCGACGACGGGTACCGCGGCCGCCAACCAGTAGAGCAGGGCGCGGAGCAGCAGGCGAGCGCGGCCGCCGGAACTCGGCAGAACCGCTCTGGTCCACATGTGAGCTCTCCCTTCGCTCTCAGTGCCCGCCCAGGAGCGTACGGACGGCCTTGAGCACGTCGTCAGGATTCCCCGACTTCTCCACGAAGAGGAGATCCGGGCCGGCGGGCACGAGCTGCTCCATGCGCTCCTTCGGAAGACCGGAGTAGACGACGATGGGGATCTGCATGGTCGCCTGCATGCGGCGCAGACGGTCGAGGACGGCCCTGCCCCCTCCGCCCGGCATGGCCAGGTCGAGCACGACCAGGTCAGGCTGGGCCTGTCGTGCCACCATCGATCCCTGCAGCGCGTCGAGGGCGGTGAAGACGCGGTAGCCCGCCCTGCCGAGGACCGCCTTGAGGTACGTGAGCACCGGACGGTCGTCGTCGATCACGAGTATCCGCTCGCCAGCCATGGCCATCTCCGTCCTCCGCTCCGACCCCGGGCCGCAAGGGCCCGGCGTCTGTGTTCCCAGCCACACCTTCCGGCAAGGAACGGGCCAACCGGGCGAAGCAGACCAAGGTGCTCTGCTCCAGCGGGATGCGGGATGCCGACGCGCCGGCGGCTCGTTCGCCAGGCGGGAAAGCCTCCCGGGTCGGGAGGAAATGCGGCCGCGGCCCCTGCCCGCGAGGGCCCGGCCGGCTCACCGCAGGTCGCCGTCCCGGTCCTCGTACGGGCGGCTGCCGAAGAGGGCACCGCCACTTCCGTCGAGGGCCATGGCGCACTCGAGCACGAACGGCCCGCCCGACCTGCCGAGGAACGTCAGCCGCACGCGCCCGGCCACGTGCGGGCACCCGCTGCGGACGAGCGCGAGCATGGCCGCCGCGTCCGGGGGATCCAGCACCTCGCCGAGCGTCGCGCCGGACACCTCGCCCGCCGACGCGCCGAGTAGCCGCGCCATCGTCGCGTTGCAGCTCAGGACGCGCCCGCTACCGTCGAAGCGGAGAGCCCCGAGGAGCTCCATCTCCATGACCAGGCGCTCGAGCGGCAAGACGGCGCCAGCAGGCCTCGCGTCGGCACGACCATCCCAGAACCTCATGCGACCGGAGAAGGGCAACGCCCGTGCCACCCTCTACTGGCGCCCACCGAGGCGAGGTGGAGGTGGGCCCCGGACTGGTGCCGACTTGGCCGTAGATCGCGGTCGCTGCGAGCCTTCGCGGGCCGAGCGCGCAGCGTCCGGAGCGCGCACCACCCGGCCCGGGCTGCGCCGTGCCCCGGCCCGGGAACCGAACCGCAGGTCGGGCGTAAGACCCGAGCGCTCCGGGAGGCGATCCCGAACCCGTGGCAGGAGCGTCGGAGCGCGAGCGGTTCGTAGCCGCTGTGGTTCAGCGACTTGACTCGCCTGGCGCCTCCCGGCACGTGCCCTGCATCAGTGGAGGGGCGGTACGGGCCCGGCAGGCCCGGAACCGGAGAGAGAGATGCAGATGAAGACGGCCGCCAGGCGATCGGCAGACGCGCAGTCCGCGAAGGACCGCGGTCTGTCGGGGCCCGGCCGGCGTCGATGGGTCAGGGTCAAGGTCGTCACGGACGCGGAAACCTACGTGGGAAGCCTTCGTCTCGCCAGCCCGGCTGGCGGTCTGCGCGAGCTGGTCGAGGCCGACCGCTCCTATCTGGCGCTGTGGAGCGCGACTCACGGGAGTTCCGGCGCCTTCGAGGAGTTCGTGGCCATTCACAAGAGCGCGATCCGTGTCGTCGTGCAGCTCGGCGCGAGCGGCCAGCTCGGGTCGTGCGGCGAAGAGGAGTGAACCGTGGCGACCCTTCACTTGCAGTCGCCTTCCGGCCCGGCATCGAGTCGGAGGCGGGAGATCCTCGACCTGTACGCCAGCCTCGCGGGGAGCAGCCACGCTCAGGTCCTTGGCGTCCCACCGGGCGCGAGCCCCGCGACTGTCAGGGAGGCGTTCGTCGCCCTCGCCCGGCGGCTCCACCCTGACACCCTGGCTCCCGGCGACGCCGACCTGCGCGATCAGCTTCAGGCGATCTTCATCCGCCTGAACGACGCCTACCGAAGCCTCGGCAGCGACCACCCGACGACGAGGGCCGCGAAACGCTCCCCGGACCCGCCGCGTGAGACCACCGCCCCGAAGGTCCTGCCACCGCCCAATCCGCCCGTCGCCCCTCCGCCGCCTCCGAACCCGGCTGAGCGGCACGCCCGGGTCGAGGAGGCCCTGGCGTCCGCCGAAGCCTTGATCGCGCGCCGGGAGATCGAGGAGGCCGTGAGTGTGCTGCACGACGTGCACAGCCTGGCGAACGACGGCCAGCGGCGTCGCATGCGCCTCATCCTCGCCCGCGCCTATGTCGGGGACCCGCGCTGGCGGCGCTACGGCCTGGGCCTGCTGAACGAGATGCTGGAAGAGACGCCGGAGGATGCGGACGCTCTCACCCAGCTGGGTGTGCTGTACCACCGCGAGAAGCAGCTGGCCCGCGCGGAGGCGACACTTCTTCGGGCGCTCGCGGCCGAACCCGGGCAAGCAGAAGCCCGCCAACACCTGCGCGCCGTGCGCGCGGCACGGGAGGGCGACCGGACGCCCGGCCGGAAAGAAACGCCCGGGCGGCGCGCCCTGGTGGCCCGCCTGCGCTCGATCGGACGGCAGTGGATCAGGAGGACGCCATGTTCATGACGTCACGCGAACCCGAAGTCCCGGCGGCTCAGGGCCACGAGCCGGACGCAGGCCATCCCGAGCGCTTCACCCATCCTGCCGGCTCCCTCTGCCACCACGTCCTCGTGGTGGACGACGACACCGCTTTCGCCGGCACGGTGGTCGACACGCTGAATGACCGGGACATCGAGGCGGTCGCGGTGAGCGACCCCAACGAGGCGCTCGCGCTCGCCCGACGGACGCCCTTCGCCGCCGCCGTGCTGGACCTGATCATGCCCGAAATGGACGGGCTCGAGCTCGCGCGCGAACTGCGCCGCGCCAATCCCGCGACCGAGGTCGTGCTGCTGACCGGCCACGCGGACATGCGCTCCGCCATCGAAGGGATCCGCAACGAGCTGTTCGACTACCTGGAGAAGGACTCGCTGCCGTCGATCCGGCTGCGCCGGGCGGTCCGGGCCGCCATCGCCCGCAGCGAGCTGCGGGCCGAGAACCGGCGGCTCGTGAGCGGCCTGCAGGAGACGACGCGACGGCTCGAGGTCCTGACCGAGCTGAGCGCACGGCTCGCGGCCGAGTCCCACCTCGACAGCGTGGTCACGGAGCTCGTCCGAGCGACCCGCCAGCTCGTGGGTGCGGAGGCGGTTCGCCTGGTGATCATGGAGCGGAACCACCTCGGAGACATGACGATCCGGTCGGCCTTCGGCGACGGGGAGGTGGTCCTCGGCGCGCAATTCGGCCAGGGGGACGGGATCTCCACGGGGGTGGCCGCGAGCGGCGCCCCGGTGCGGGTGGAGGTTCCCCGCGATCATCCCGGCTACTCCTCCCGTTGCGACGACATGGGCACGGCGCTCCCCGGACTGCTCTGCGTGCCCCTCGTGCGCCCCACCCTGGCCGGGGCGCTCACCGCCGCCGGCCGGGCGCGACCGTTCTCGGACGACGACCTCGCCCTTCTCGCCGCGCTCGCCCGCCAGGGCGCGATCGCCATCGAGAACACCCGTGCCCACGAGGTCGACCGCAACTTCTTCACCCACGCCACGGAGATGCTCGTCTCGCTGCTCGACTCTCACGACCTCCACTACGAGGGCCACTCGCACGCGGTGGCGGCCCTGGCCGACATGGTGGCGCGGAGGCTGGGCCTCCCCGAGGAGGAGCGTCGCACGATCCACTTCGCCGCCCTGCTCCACGACGTCGGCAAGCTGCGGCTGCCCCCAGGCCTCCTCGCGTCGACCGCGCCGCTCACCGCCGAGGAGCGAGTCCTCGTGCGCCAGCACCCGGCCCTGGGGGTCGAGATCCTCCGCCCCGTGGCTAAATGGGACCTCCTGGCGCCGATCATCCACACGCACCACGAGCGGTGGGACGGCCACGGCTACCCCCGCGGGCTGGCGGGCAACGAGATCCCCCTCGGCGGCCGCATCGTGGCCGTCGCGGAGGCCTTCGATGCCATGACCCGGTCGGCCTCCTGCGGCGCGGGGCGAACGCTCGACGAGGCGCTGGGGGAGATCGAGGCCTGCGCGGGCACGCAGTTCGATCCGGCCATCGCGCGACTGTTCATCGAGGAGCACCGGCTCAACCGCGAACAGCTCCGCGCCGCGTAGGGACCGATGGCCGCGGCTGGCGGAGGTGCTAGACTCGCTGCCGTGCCGCAGTCGCCTTGGTCGCCGGGCGACGAGGGGCGTGCGCGCCTCGTCGAAGCGGCGCGGCTCGCGAACGTAGGCCGCCTCGTTCCTGCGGTCGCGCACCAGCTGGCGACGCCGCTCGCCTCGATATCGCTGCGCGCGGAGAGCCTCGAGAGCGACCTTCAGGGCCCCGAGGGCGCGGTTCCGCGTGACAAGCTCGACAGGTACCTCCGGGCCATTTCCGTCGAAACCCTGCGCTGCCAAGAGCTGCTGGCCACGCTGCGGGTCTTCGCCCGCCCCCCCGACCCGGCCTTCGGCGAGGTGGACGTGAACGCGCTCTGCCGGGGCGCGGCTGCTCTCGTCCTGCACGAGGCCATGCGGCGGCAGATCGAGGTGCAACTCGACCTGGACAAGGCGCTCCCCTCGATCCGGGGCTGTGAGGGGCGGCTGGGCCAGGCCGTGCTTTCGCTCCTGATGAACGGACTGGACGCCAGCCCGGCCGCGGGGCGAGTCGTCCTCGAGACCCGGGTCGACGGACCTGGCGAGGTGGTGGTGACGGTGACCGACGAGGGCCCCGGAGTGTCGGATGACGTCCGACTCCGGCTCTTCGAGCAGCCTGCAGACCGCGGGCCAGGATTGGCACTCTTCGCCTGCCGGTTGATCGCCGAGCAGCACGCAGGCTCGATCGAATGCGCAACGGGGCACGGCCGGGGCGGCCGGTTCGTCCTGCGGATCTCCTCGGGCTCGCGGCAGGGAGAGCACGATGACGAGCGCGCCTGAGCGCATCTCGGTGCTCGTCCTCGAGGACGACGCGTCGTTCGCGGCCACGATTCAGGAGGAGCTGCGGGCGCGCGGGCACGAGGTCGAGACGACCTCGTCGGTCGCCCACGCGCGCGAATGCCTGCGCGACGGAGGGTTCGATGTCGCGCTGCTGGACCTGCAGCTGCCCGACGGGAGCGGCATGGAGGTGCTGCGGGAGATCGCGACCGAGAGCCTGCCCGTAGAGGCCCTCGTGCTGACCGGCCACGCCGAGGTGCCCACCGCTCTGGAGGCGATGCGCCTGGGAGCCTACGACTACCTCACCAAACCGCCGCGCCTCGAGGAGCTCCACGTCCAGGTGGCCAGGGCGGCGGAGAAGGCGCGGCTGCGCCGCGAGAACGTCGCGCTCCGGGTCCGCCTCCGTCGCCACGAGACGCTGCAGGGCTTCGTGACCGACGACCCGGCGACGAAGCAGCTCGTCGCCACCCTCGAGACGGCCGCCGCCTCGTCCCTGCCGATCCTAATCCAGGGCGAAACCGGGACCGGCAAGGAGCTGCTCGCGCGTGCGCTGCACGACCGAAGCCCGCGAAACGCCTTCCCGTTCGTGCCCATCAACTGTGCGGCCCTGCCCGAGACCCTGATCGAGAGCGAGCTGTTCGGCCACGAGCGCGGGGCGTTCACGGGGGCGGTCGATCGGAAGAGCGGGCTCTTCGAGGTCGCCACGCGGGGCACGGTGTTCCTCGACGAGATCGGCGAGCTGAGCCTGGCCCTTCAGTCGCGGCTGCTGCGCGTCCTCGAGAGCCAGGAGTTCTTCCGGGTCGGCGGCACCCGCGCCGTGCGCGTGGACGTGCGCGTCGTCTCCGCCACGAACCGGGACATCCGGGCGGACGTGCAGGCCGGGCGCTTTCGCGAGGATCTCTACTACCGGCTGAACGGGGTCGCCTTTCGAGTGCCTCCGCTCCGCGAGCGCCGCGGGGACATCCCTCTCCTGGCCCGGCACTTCCTCGATCGCGGTGGCAGCGGCCGGATGCTGGAACCGTCCGCCCTCGAGGTGCTCGCGTCCTACGACTGGCCGGGCAACGTTCGGGAGCTCGAAATGGTCATCGGTCGCGCCGCGCTGCTAAGTCCCGGTGCGGGCATCCGCGCCGAGGACCTTCCCGTCGACGTCCGCCCGCGCGCAGCCCCGCGTGTCCTGCGGACCGATCTCACCCTGGCGGAGATGGAGAAGGAGTACGTCCAGACGGTGCTGGACAAGAACCGCGGCCATCGCGCGCGGACCGCGGAGGCGCTGGGGATCGACCCCAAGACCCTCTACAACAAGCTGCGCGCCTGGGGTGTGGTGGCGGAGGAGCCCTAGTGCCCTCGATGGCGGATCGTCCAGGACGATCCTCGCTGGGCCTCGTCGCCGGCAGCCTCGCCACGGGCGTGGCCGTGGCTCTGCTGCTCGTCTGGTGGGTCCGCCGTGAGCGCGCGGCGCACCTGGAGGAGTGGCGCGCTCGCCTCTCGGCGACGGTGGAGGACCGGCGGGCCGGCCTGGACACTTGGATCGAAGAGAGGATAGGCGGCGCTCTGGCTATCGCACAGTACCCGTCGACGCTCTCCCTTCTCGATCGGCGGGCGCGGCCCTCGCAACCTTTCTCCGAGGAGGGCCGCGGGGCCGACCACGTGCGAGACGTGCTGGACCGCCTTCGCAGCGTCTACCACTACCGGGCGGTCTGGATCGTCGACGCGTCGGGCGGCATCGCCGCGAGCAGCGGCTCCCTGGAGCCCGACTTTACTTGCCTCGAGATCGCCCGCGAGGTGCAGGCGCGCCGCGAGCCTCTCGTCGCCTTCCACGAGCGATCGGACGGCGCGGTGGTGGCCGGCGCGGCCGCGCCCGTTCTGGCTTCCGAGGGCCGTCCGCTGGGGGCCGTCCTGATCGAGATCGACCCCAGGCGGAACGTCTACCTCATGCTGACGACGGAGCCCTCCCCGACCCGGAGCGGGGAGACGCTCCTCGTGAAGAAGGAAGGCGCCGACGTGGTCTTCCTCTCCCCGCTGCGGCACGGAAAGGGGGGGCCGCTGCTCGCGCGGCGGCCTCTTGCGTCGTCAGGGCTCGCGGCGACCGCCGCGCTCTCGGGGGTCGGGACCTTCGGCGAGTTCGTCGACTATCGGGGAGCGAGAGTCCTCGCCGCGACCGGACGCCTCCGCAACGCGCCCTGGAGGATCGTGACGAAGATCGACGCGGACGAGGCCTTCGAGGTCTATGACGAGCAGATGCGACAGAGCGCGGCCGCCGCCGCCGGGCTGCTCTTCGCCGCGGCGGGGGTCGCCTTCGGCCTGTGGCGCCAACGCACCGCCTCGTCCCGCCTCGCCCTCGCCCGGAGCGAGGCTCGCTTCGGCCTCCTGCTCGAGCACGCGGCCGACGCGATCCTCTTCGTGCGGCAGGACGGCAGGATCGCCAACGTCAACCGCCGGGCGGAAGAGCTCTACGGGTACCGCCGCAGCGAGCTGCTCGCCATGCACATCCACGACCTCTGTCCGCCCCCGGGGCGCGCGGATGTGGTGGGTACCGACGTACGGATGCGCATGGTCGCCGCGGGACACAGCTCCGGTCTGGCGTTCGCGGAGGACCACCTCACCCGCGACGGCCGGCTCGTTCCCGTCGAGGTGTCGGGCCGGCTCGTGGAGCTGGATGGAGAAGGTCTCTTCCTCGCGATCGTCCGCGACGTGCGCGAGCGAAAGGCGGCCGAGAAGCGCATCGCGCTGCTCAACCGCCTGTTGCGCACCCTCTCCGAGGTCAACCGGGCCATGGCCCGGGAGAGCGATCCGGAGCGGCTCGTCAGCGAGGCCTGCCGGATCCTAGTGGCCCACGGCGGCTTCCGCATGGCCTGGATCGGCCTCGGCGACCCCGGAACCGGTCAGGTCGTGCCCGTCGCCTGGTCCGGGCACGATGACGGCTACCTCTCCGAGGTCGTCGTGGGGAAGGACGAGACGCCGTTCGGACACGGGCCCGTGTCGACGAGCCTCCACGAGGGGCGCACGGTGGTCGTCAGCGACGTCGAGACCGACGAGCGGCTCAGCCCGATGCGGGAGGCGGCTCGGCGGCGGGGTTACCGCTCGCTCGCCGCCGCCCCGGTTCCCACTGGCGGGGGCACTCCGACCGTCCTCGCCCTCTACGCGGCAGAGCCGGGGTTCTTCGAGGCGGAGGTGGTGAAAGTCGTCGAGGAGCTGGCGGGCGACGTCGGCTTTGCGCTGCGTTCGATCGAGACCGATCGCGAGCGGACGCAGGCCCTCGAGGACCTGTGCTCCTCCGAGGCCGCCCTGCGGGAGAGCGAGGCTCGATTCAAGCGCCTGGCCGAGAACGCACCGGACGTGATCTACCGCCTGCGCCTGTGGCCTTCCCCCGCCGTGGAGTACGTGAACCGCGCCGTCGAGGTGATTGGTCACTCCCCCGACGAGTTCCTCGCCGATCCCGGCTTGCTCGGGCGCCTCATCCACCCCGACGACCTGCACGTCATGGAGGCCACGTTCCGCGGCGAGCTCTCCCCGACACAGCCCACGCGCATTCGTTGGGTGCGCGACGACGGGTCGATCGTCTGGACGGAGATCCACAGCGTGGCCGTGCGCGACGGCGACGGACGCGTCGTGGCCGTGGAGGGCATCTCGCGCGACGTCACGGGACGCGTCGCCGCGGAGCAAGCGCTGCGCCGGCTGTCGGCCGCGGTCGAGCAGAGCCCCGTCTCGGTCCTGATCACCGATGCCCGCGGCGCGATCGAGTACACGAACCCCGCCTTCACCCGCCTGACCGGCTACACGCTCGAGGAGGTGAAGGGCCGCAACCCCCGGCTCCTGCAATCCGGGCACACCCCGGTCGAGACGCACGCGGATCTCTGGCGGACCATCTCCTCCGGCGGCGAATGGCGCGGTGAGATGTCGAACCGGAGAAAGGACGGCTCGATCTACCTCGAGCGCGCCTCGATCTCAGGCATCAGGGACGCGGATGGTCACCTCCTCAGTTACCTCTCGGTGGCCGAGGACATCACCGAGTTCCGGCGGGCCGAGGAAGTCCTGCGCGAGACGCGCGAGCAGCTCCTCCAGGCGCAGAAGCTCGAGGCGGTGGGTCGCCTGGCGGGCGGGGTCGCCCACGACTTCAACAACATCCTGGGGGTCGTGCTCGGCCACGCGGAGTTCGTCCTCCATGAGCTCCATTCCGGAGACGAGAACCGGCCGCGACTGGAGCAGATCATGGCCGCGGCCCGGCGAGCCGCGGACCTGACGCGGCAGCTCCTCGCCTTCTCCCGCCGCCAGGTGCTCCGTGCGCAGGTCGTGAACCTGAACGCGGTGGTCCTGGACACGCGCGAGATGCTGCAGCGCCTGATCGGGGAGGACGTCGAGCTGCGGACGTGTCTCGAGGCGGACCTCGGGCAGGTGAAGGTCGACCCAGGGCAGATGGGCCAGGTGCTCGTCAACCTCGCGTTGAACGCCAGGGACGCGATGCCCGAGGGGGGCACCCTCGCCGTGGAGACGGCCAACGCGACGCTGGACCAGCCGCTCGCCGGGGAGCCGGACACCCTCCTCGCCGGGTCCTACGTGCGGCTCCGGGTCTGCGACACCGGCACGGGCATCGAAGATGTCTTCCGCCGGCACATCTTCGAGCCGTTCTTCACGACCAAGGCGCAGGGCCTCGGGAGTGGCCTCGGCCTCTCCACCGTCTACGGCATCGTCACGCAGAGCGGTGGCACCATCCAGGTCGACAGCTCCCCGGGCCGGGGAACCGCCTTCACGATCTACCTCCCGCGCCTCGAAGACGCGGCCGTGGTCGTACCCGCGGTCCCCGTGGAGGAGGCGCCGCGGGGCGGAGCGGAGACGATCCTGGTCGTCGAGGACGAGGGCGAGCTGCGCTCGCTGATCTGCGAGGTCCTGGGCGCTGCCGGCCACACCGTACTCGCCGCCGCGAGCGGGCCCGAGGCCCTGGCACGGGCGGAGTCCCACGCCGGGTCCGTTCAGCTCCTGCTGACCGACGTCGTCATGCCCGGCATGAACGGCCGGGAGCTGGCGGAACGCCTCACCGCCCTGCGGCCCGGATTGCGGGTCCTCTTCATCTCCGGGTACGCGAGCGATGTCATCGCGAAGCGTGGCGTTCTCGAGGA